>WNGR01005541.1_pt1 | contig 13519 bp, 14 predicted proteins | sample 5407581 | NCBI WGS metagenome assembly WNGR01 (sample SAMN13153383, study PRJNA577476) | soil metagenome | isolation source: 80 cm soil or saprolite under Garry oak tree replicate 2 | place: USA:California | collected 2016-06-15 | reverse complement strand
AAAGATGCCTAAGAACTCGAATGTTTGCGCGGATCCGCAGGTCAGTTGGCGCGCTCGAAGGCAAAACGGCACTTCCCGTAATCTTAACAAAAAGACAGTCCAAGATGGGTTGGTTGTAACAGTCCAGTAATGGCAAGTTTGCACGCGCGCGAGGCGTTGCGCCGTCAACATGAGTCCCGTGCTGCATGAACGCCCACATCTTCCATGCAGATTCGCAAAGCGTGCCTGATGTAGAGCGACGAGTAGCGGAGATCTGCGGGGTCAGGCGAAGGTAGTAGGCGCCTAACACTTGGTGAGATAGTACCGTTTTTGGCCCCTAAGAGTCCTGGCACGGAAGTTGGGATAAAAGAGCAATTCCGTCGATCAGGTTCTTCCAAGGTACCGCTGGGACAGGCAAGCCAACTCAATCCTGACAGTATCACGAAAATGTCCTCGGCCGTTGGTTGGTAGTAGGCCGCACTGAACGACCCGGGGGTTGCCGTTGGTTACTATGCCGCACTGAACGCCTCGGGGGTTGCCTGTACTTCCGGCCGTTGCCGCTGCTGAGCCCGTCACACTTACTCGACCCGGACCTTGGCCCAACCAGTGCTTGTGCATCCACTAGATCTCCTAGCTAACGCTAACCATCGGCGGAAGCATTGGAGGACGTTCTGGATTTCCCGCTCCCCACGGACCATGTCTTTACCTTCGATGTATGTAGCGGAATTGACTTTTTAAAAACAAAAAAGGAGCCCGAAGATCCAACGATTCTGGTGCAGACCGGACAAGGACAGGTAGGATTGGAGGACCCCTACACCACTGTTCGCCCCTGTATGAGAACAATATGATCGTATCAAAGCGCCTAGAAATGTCGACATGCAAAAGAATATAAAAGTTGCTGCAGGTCGATATCAAGCAATCTACTTAGAGTATAGACAACCCGGACGCCAGAAAGAGCATATAATGCACGGACTTGCTTCAATATCGGAGTGTCTTTGAGCTTTTGTGAGTGGTGCCACGTGAACGCGTGAACCCTACTCTGACCTGGTAGAGCCAAGGAGGGAAGTGGAGCAAGAGTGGGAGCACTACAGTAGGAACGCTCGTGCTCGGGGGTTTCCGATTGTGATTGGATATGGCAACTTTGAAGTACTTAGTGAGCGAGTCGAATTTCCAATAACGTACTGTAGTCTAGATCGGGCCGATGATGATGAGACATACACATACAAGGCAGACCAGACCCCGCACAGACGATAACAAATAGGACAGGTGGTTGATCAACGATGCCAGGCGATTTTGGGGGAGAGACGACGAGATGAGAGGTGAGAGGGTGGGGTGTGTGAGAGAGAGGGGAGGGTTTGTGGAGCCCGAGGCAAGGGCGCGAGCCGGGCCCCACACCACACACACCACACCCCCCACTCTCCCCTTCCACCGGGTCCTGCCAATGTCCCGGTTTTGAGGAACTAGCTCAGAGCGCTCCGACTCCGACAGGTGAAGGTGGGAAAGAGAGGGGAGGAAGGCGCTGCAGGTTTGCCCTCCGATGGGAGGGAAACTGTCGGACTGTTACTATAAGGAACACTCGGGGGACGCCACTGGCAGTGTGGGAGGGTGGGTCTATTGTGACAACCGACACCGACTCGTATACAGTACCCGTTCCTGCCGGTGTTGAAGCTCAAAGGATAACGATACGTTCTGCCTTCCAATCGGCGGCGGCTCGTCTATCTGATCCGACGCACGGACTGGACTGAAGGAAGTATTGCCTCTATTTCCATTTTTTTTGTCCATTACAGTACTCGACGTCCCTAGTTACTTATTGCTGCTCTAATCAAATAAGCAAGAAAATGGGGGTGAGGAAAGGGTATGAAGGGTGGCAAGCTCGGCGGCTTCTTCACATCGCGCGCGCGCAATGCCGCGCCTCGAATATGGAAAGGTAAATCAGAAACTCGAGGCTCTGGGTGGGTCAGATCCACATCGCACAACTGGACCGGCACAGAACCATCTAGGCAAGGATGACATATTCCACTTGAAAAACAGAGCGCTTTCATCCGTCTTCTCTCCCTCGTCCCACCCACAGATTCCATGGCTGCTCCCCAAAACTAGCACATAGTCCAAGAGTTGGGCGACACAACAGCTAGCATTAATCCTCCGCATATCTCTGCGTTGCATCAGAGAAGGATCACACACCCTGAGGGCGCCAGATCGTAAGCTCTCACCCAGATTCTGAACGTCGGAATTGGCCTTGATGCAAATTACGGCTTCACGCACGGGCGCTCTCGAGTCCTGAGAGGCTGCAATCGCCGAGAAAACCTCCGTCCGATCCCTGCGCGACCATATCCTCTTCATCACGGCCGAAAGAATTGGTTCGACGAGATGGATATGGCGTCCTGAAACTGCGCAAGCCGCGGACGTCCCTCGGCAACGGTAGCGAGGTCGTACACACCCCGCTCGAAGAACATGTCGCTCGAAATTGCCTTTGTCACGAGCCGTGGTTGGCGCATCGTCCATGGCAGGTAGATCTATAGTAAAACAAGTAAAGCAAAGATTACGTCGAGCCAGGGGGAGTCAAAAATGTCAGCCATATCGGCAATTTCCGAGGGCGGAAAGACAACACGTCTTCGGTGCCGCTGGTTGTGCGCGGGGCAACGCACCAAAACCAAGCCTTTTCACTCCCGGGAGTGATTCCGAGCCCCTCCACGTCCTCAGCATTGGCGCCGGAAGAGGCTGCCTGTTTAGCGTCCGTTCTCATAGCGGCGCTCTTGTTCTAGCTCGGGTGCTGCGGCCGCCTCGCGTGCCGCCTGCGCTTCGGCCTCGTCGCGCTCGCGCTCGTAGCCCAGCTGGCAGATCCGCTCAGCCTCAGCAGCTGCGCGGCGCTCGGCCTCCGCAAAATCCACCGGTGCGGCCTTCTTCGCACCGAGGCCCTTTGCGGGGCGCGTGGCACCTGCGCTGGTGCATGTGGTCGAAGTGCTGCTCGACGTGAGCGTGCGCGCAGCACCTACTGCTGAGGCAGAGTTTGAGCGCAGGGAGGAGGACGTGACGGTGCGCGGTGCTGCAGCGGGTGGGGCAGACGGGGGGCGGCGGCAGCGGAAAAATTGCGCCCGATGGACGGCGGCGCGGCGGGGAGAAGCGGGCATGGCCTTGAGCGCGGGTTTGTCCCACACCCACTATGTTTTCACAAGAATGTCGATAGCAGACACGGGATAAAGGCGAGTGTACAAAGAACACACAATAGATAGAGTCAAGGATCTGGCAGCGGGCAGCGCCGGAGCCGCACTGCTCAATGTATAGTTGATCTGAAATAGCTCGTTGAGCCATGCAAGCTTGAGAACGCGACTCGCCCATAGTTGTCGTGCAATAGATGGAGGCGGGATAGATCCCTTCGTTGGTGTGGGTGCGGGTGCGGGTGTGACTGCGTGGTCGAGACTGATGAACCCGCGATTAAAACCGGATGGCGCGTGCCGCAAACCCTAACCCCGATCAGTAACTTCACCAACTGATTCTTCAACCCAACTGCCGTTTAGAACCTCCCAGCTATAAACTGTTTCATGAAACGCTGTCGTTACACGACTAGTGGAAAATCCTTTGGCGTGGTGAACCATATCGTCACGCTCGACTAGCCCGCATGCTTTAAGGGCCCAGCTCCGCACTTCATACTTACTTGCCTCACCCTGCCTCATATTTGTCCGACAACGCCCTTCAGATGATCGTGGTAGACAATTCGTGCACGGTGCACCGGCAATCACCTTCGCAAGGAAGAATCGTCGGGTCCCCACGGATGTGGAATGCCCAAGCCGAGGGGCCGGCCCGATGAGGTGACGGGAGCTATTCAGTGGGCTACCATGTACATCGTGTACGGCGACCCAACGTTACTTTCTTTTCTTGACAACCTGACGCGGACGCACAAACTTGCCTGCCGGAGTCGGAGCTTTCAATTGCACGCCACTTATCACGGAAATCCCTCACGCGCGGACCGCCGATCACCCAATAACCTAGCCACGTGAGCCTATCTGGCAGCTACAGCACCGCTGATCCAAATTGCAAAATTGTGGGGTACCCCGTGCTCTGTAGTAACTATACTGTATTCTGGCCATGCCATTCGAGTTCTGTCAGCGAGATAGCCGCTATCGGTGGTTAATTTCGAAAAGAGAGCGCTGAGAAGACAACGCAATGCGCAGCAGGCGTAGATGAACAAATATTTCCATCAGGAAGAGGGGACCGGGAAGAGAAGTTTATTGGACCCGACAGATGGGTGTGGCCTGTAACACACCAGTCGTCTCTCCTGGTTCCTTCCGGTGCCGCTGGCGCATGGAGGTAATGCGGTTCGGACGAACTGCCAGTGATCCCGCGGAGTCACAAACAGCATATCAGGTAGTCGCTTCCCATGCGCAGCGTCCCCACCACTGGAGTACTGAAGCCCAGTCCTTGGTCGGGGTCCTGGCCACTGCTATTTGGGGCAGCCATGGCGCTACTTTGCTCGTCATTTGACCACGTTCAGGCTTGCCAGTGTCTGAGAGAATCTCGCTCGGCTCCTACAATTCACTACATACCCTGCCAGGGTGGATCCCCCCTCTCTCTCCTCGGACTCCTGAGTCCTTTCCCATCCCCTTGTTCTATTCTCAGATAGAAGATAGACCTTTGGAGTCGACTTTAATCATCATAGCTGAACCTAACGCCGCATCTGGGACAGCGACTTCTCGAAGGAGAATCCCACATTTATCTTTTTTTTCTACATGTTTACGGTAGAACCCTCTCGCTAGGAGGGGATTGTATTCACCGAAGGCCATGGTTGTTAGTCGCCCGTCTCTGAAGATAAAAACGTTCCCTTATTGTACTACTCTGCTCCTTCTGCTCGTTACACTCTCTGGATTTTAATACATTAAACAATGTCTGCTACCTAGACCGTGCCCGCTTGGTTCGATGCGGATTGTGCCGACGTTTGTCCTCGGATCCAGTATGTAACGGCTGGCCAGGGACCTGAGGAACTCCGAGTCGGAGGACCTGAAGTTCTCAGTGGCGGGGGCATGGGACTGTCCATTTGTATAGGCCACGTTGTGGGCATTAGTCTCGCCACGCGTAGGAACACGGCCAACTACTGTGGCCCTGTCGGGGTGGACGTCCTATAGTAGTCTCAGACAAACAGGACATGGGACAGCTAAGAGCGAGACTCACAGCAGCGAGCGAAGCGCCATAAGAGTTGCGGCCCGCCCAGGTCGTATCGTCCTGGAGGTAGTAGGCGGTAGGAATCGTAGGGTTGGGAACACCCCCTGTTCCTTGGTCCCCGTACTGAGCAGTAGCACTAGCACCCTAGACAGCACGAGTCAGTTTACCCTGAGAAGCCACGGGGAAAGGAGGGGGGGATTTCCGCTGCGGGGGTGAAAGGGACGGTGACGTCGTGCCGCGTATTATGCCATACCTCGTAGTCCGAAGAATTCTGATTTGCATATGGCGCTGCATAGCACTGCTCTTGAGTGCTCGTATAAAGACCAGGCACACGCCAGGGAGGAACACAGCCGGGGCAGTGTGAGGGAGACGTGGCCTGAAGGTGCATCAGTGGATGAATAAGGGACCTTGTGAACAATCTCACCACGCTATGTGGCCGTATCATGTCTGGATACTTTTGTGCAAGTAGGTATGGCCGTGACGTTTCCTCAGATTGGGGTTGATGGGATACACCTCTGTTGTCATGACCGCTCCCAGTGTGTTGACGTCTATCGTCGGTCATCGGTATCGGTGTACCTCGTAGCGTTTGGTGGGGTATTGGATGGGTATTCCGATTCTTCTGCACCTCTTCATTTAAATGGCTCCTGTGGGGCCAAGTCATCGGAATGTTGGATTGCAATCATACACCCCGACCTCCAATGCGGATACTCGACTGTATTTGCCGCGGCGTGTTTTGATAGCTTCCAGAGAGACCACGTAGTGGCAGCCGCAATGATGCAGGGATCCAGATACCTGGACTTGGGCCGGGAGTTTGACGAGCGCCTCGTCCAATAGCCCTCGATTCAAGATCCTAAGAATGCACCCGACTGCGGTACTAGCACTGGCAGCCAGTCCCACGCTTTACTGCAGCTGTCAAACAGATATCGAAATAGATCTCACATTATCGCTTAATGACACATGGAAGATCCTAAGAATGCACCCGACTGCGGTACTAGCACTGGCAGCCAGCCCCACGCTTTACTGTAACTGTCAAACAGATATCGAAATAGATCTCACATTATCGCTTAATGACACATGGCCTCTAGCATCGTGTGTTGGAATGGGTGATCTCGGTGTGGATGGCGCAGAGAGCCATGGGGACCCTGGTATTTCCACACTGCAGAAAAGAAGCATGGTTCTGAATGAGACTCGGAGCTGATTTTTACGCAACCTCCGTGCGTTCCATTACTCCCATACTGTGCAGTACGGGTGACAACGGAGACTGCGTAAAAATCAGCTCTGGATCTCACTCAGACTCTTCATGCTTCTTTTCTGCAGTGTGGGAATTCCAGGGCCCCATCATGATGGGTCTCTCTGCGGCGCTGCCATGATGTGCCATCCCAGCAGGCGGCGTCCCAACGCCCGTAGCGCACAAGTTCAGATCTCGGTCTGACACTGTGGACATTTCTGTAGGAAGCGTACTGGTCTTTCTACTGGGAAAGTTACATATTACCATATAGGCAACACTGTTGTCCTGACTAATACTTATTACAAAACCATCAAAACCATAAAACCATAAACCAAGTTAGCGCTCCAGTTCAGTTGCAGAAATCTGACCAATCTGGTCCAATTAGAGTCATCAGAGTTCAGGATATCAAAATTTATCAACAGTTGACGCAATATTGACGTCCGAGTCGTGAAATGCCCATCGATAAGACCTTGGATAAGACACCAATTTTCCTCGTTTCCTTTGTGGGAATTCCATTTCGCGACTGAGGATCGCGACTGGATCGCCCATCAACCCCTCTGTCCCCTCCCTCCGCATACAGTAGGTAGTAGTCGGCCCTGTTCGTCTGTGCTACTCCACCCCGCATCCTGCCTGCATCATTCTGCTTCCACTCCTGAGATTTCCCACGGCTGTCTCACTCTTTCCATCACCATCCTTCTTTCCATCATCGCCCCATCGCCCCCCATTTCCATCATTTCCCCTCTTTCCACCACCGCCCTCTCTTTCTACCTCAGACCAAATATCCCGTCTTCCCACTGGCAGTGACCCTGACGCCACTGTTTTCCCCGCGCGTCTCCTTCAGCCTCAAAACTAGTCTCAATCACCTGCTTCACTTCTATTGTATGGACTCCGTGATCACACTACTCTCATTCCCTCCCAATAGACCGCTTCCAACTCTTCATATTCTTGCACAACCTCCTCAATCCCGTGTGCGGGCCCACGATTTTTTTTTTCCCTTGAATCCGCATTTATAGTGCACGGCATGCAGTAACAACAAAGATGTGGTTCCCGCGTAATTAAGATCATAAACACCAAATAAACACATGAAAAATAATAATTCGGTAGGATGATATTTAACCAGTGATGTGGACGATTTTTGGAACGGGGTATATGTGAAGAAAGAAAGGGAAAAGCAGAGTGAATCGGATCGTATAAACGAATCCCTTGCACGGGGTCTGCCTGTCGGAAGGGCCTATGGCCATGGGTGGGCTACAGTTGCAGTGGTGTATGCACGCCCGTAATCTTCAGTCCTGCTTAGCCCCCATTCTCAGTCCACTGAAGTTCGGAAAGGGAGTAGTCGCGCGAGGTGGGGTAAAGTTGGGTGCGTCTGGCCTCTGCGTTGAAGCCTGTTGAGGGGGAAAGCGGAAAGGATCCAAGTGACAGGCCTTGTGATGGCCTTTACGTTGGCTTTCGTTTCAAAGAGAACCCATATTTGTATTGCGTACGAACTTTTATATTATAGGAGGAAGAGCTGGCACAGGCAATGACAGGTGAAAGAGCGGGGAGGAACACTGAAGGACCTGTGCAGGGACGGAAAACCTTGCGGAAAACTGTGCAACGAATATGCAGGCAATGAAAATTGCAGATTTCATTTATGAGTTTCCCCCATAGAGAATGGTCCTGGGATATTGTTCCGGTTTAAGTGTGTGGGAATAGCTCACAACGGTGGACGGCAGCTGCCCGAATACTGATCCTAGTACAGCACAGCACACTGGCCGCAATCACTCCGCAATCATACTAGTCCAAGCGCGGGTTACGGCCCGTGATCCCGTCATTGCCTCTGCTTCGATTTAGAAAATAAACGCTGATAATAATAAAATGTAGGATGCATCCTCGACAGGCGCACAAACCTTTTTTTTCAGCACGGGAAGAAGGCGTAATTACCCCTAATGTAAAACTCTTACTAGTGTTTCTGGCACATTGGTTACTCGCAATTCGGTCGATCCTGTGGGGGAGGAACACATATCATTTCGTCTAGACAGCATTTAATCAGGATACTCCATAGCCTCCGTTCCCAACCGTATCCCGACCATCTCAGACGATGTCCGCCGTCTCGAGTGTGATGGTTACTTTCAAACCACCACGCCCACTTGCTTCCATGTTGAGTACATTAACATGGGTCCCTAGATCGAGGATGAGGCGTCTTGCTAGGGACCTCAGGGATTCTGAGGGAATAGGCGCATCGATACCGGGGGCATAAGGTTGCGCATTCGTACTACCTGCGGAGTGGACGTTTGCCTCCGGTGTAGGGACTTGGCCAGCCATGCCGTTGGGCTGAGAGTTCTATTGGTATGTTAGGCAGGGGGAGACTGAGTCAGCGTGTCGACGAAACTCACGGAAGCGAGCGGCGGGGCGTAAACGCATGTTGCACCTGTGGGGTTCCCGTTATCCCAGTGGTGTGGAATGGCTCCACCGGCGTTTCCTGCTCCCTGATCTGTGTATCGGGACGCGGCGCTCTGGAAATGTAATGTAAGTTAGCGACGAGAAAATTGCGATGAAGAGCAGACTTGCCATTGCTGGAACGGGAGGAAAGTTATGTCGCGTTTCGTGCCAAGCGCCATGGCCCAGGGCACTACCATTGGCACATGGCACAGCATAGCACGGTTCCTGAACGCCGGGATGGGGCGGTGGGGCATTCCATGGTGCATAGCCAAAGTAGTGTGAAGGGGGCGGGGCCTTCAAACGAGTCGTGCGGGTAGTGAAGACGACTACGGGACCGTCGTGAGTGCTCACCGTGCTCTGAGGTGGCCCTTCCATGTGTTCGTTCTCGGGAGGATAGTACTGTGACGGATCTGCGGAACGAGGATATGTTTCTCCATTGTAACGATCGTCTCTGGGGTCTTCACGTCCTCCATGAGCCATCGGATCGCCTTCGTAGAGTCAGGTGGGGCGTTTTTCCAAAACATAAGGTGGATACAGGGAAGATTTATAGTAATTTGAGCGGTTGGAACTACCCGCCAGAACACAGAATGGCACCTAAGAACGTAAATGTTTGTGTGGATTCCCGCAGACCAAAGATTGACCGCTCGGAGGAAAAACGGCACTCCCCGTAACCAGAACAAAAAGACAGTCCGTAAAGCGTAAAGGGTCGTAACAGTCCAGTAGTGGCAGGTTGGCACGCACACGCGGCGTTGCGCCATCCGCCCGGGTCCAGTGCTACGCACCACGTCTTCCACGTAGTTTCACAAAGCGTGCCTGATGTAGAGCGACGAGACGAGTAGCGGAGATCTGCGGGGTCAGGCGAAGGTAGAGGCGCCTAACACAGGGATCTAGACTTTGACTTTTGCCTTGCGGAACTAGGCGCACGAGGTGGTTTGCTGTTACTTCCGGCCGTTGCCGCAGCTGAGCCGAGGAGCTGCGCGCTGCAAGGAGAAGGGGCGGCGCGTCACACACACCGCCTTACTGGACCCAGGTCATGCCCATTCGGTGCTTATGCACTTGATCTCCTCCTAGCTAATGCTAACCATCGGCGGAAGACGTTCTGGATTTGCCGCTTACCACGGACCATACGTCCGAGGTAGTACGTAGTGACCCAATGCCTTGTGCGATTGCGTCTTTACCTTCGACGTAAGTGGTGGAAATCTTTTTTTAAAAAGAGCCCGAGAAAGAGTCAACGATTCCGGCGCAGACAGGACGAGGATAGGTAAGGATTGGAGGACCCCTACCCCACTGTCCACCCCTGTATGAGAACAATACAATCGCGTCAAAGCGCCTAGAAATGTCGACATGCAAAAGCTTGTGCAAAAGTGTCTAAAAGTTGCTGCAGGTCGACATCAAGCAACCTTGGAGTATATTACAATGCACGGACTAGCTTCAGCGTAAGCATATCTTTGAGCTTTTGTCAGTGGTGCCACGTGGACCCTACTCTGACCTAGCCAAGGAGAAAGTGGAGCAAGAGTGGGAGCACTAAGTTAGGGAACACTTGTGCTCGGGGGTTTCCGATTGCGACCGGACATAGCAACCCTGAACTAATGTAGCGAAATAACAACTGAAGCGCGAATTTCCAATACTGTGGTTTCACTAGGTGGCAAGTTCGGCAACTTCTTCACGTGGTTCGCGCGCGCAATGCCGCGCCTCGATTATGGAAAGGTAAATCAGAAATTCGAGGCTCTGGGTGGGTCAGATTCACGGTGCACAGCTAGACCGGCACAGAACAATCTAGGCAAGGATGACATATCCCACTCGAAAAAAGAACGCCTTCATTCGTCTTCCTTTCCGCCGCTGCCCTCCAAAGCTGGCGCCCTGACATCTGTGCCAGATAGTCCGAGAGCTGGGCGACACAACCGCCAGCGTCAGTCCTCCGGACATCCCCGCGTTGCATTAGAGAAGGGTCACCCACCTTTTTTTATTTATTGAAATCTATTTATATCCAGGAACATGCAACTAAGGCAAGGACCGGTCATCGTAGACATTAGAATCGTAAGGGGCCCCTTAATCTACTTAGTAGCTAAGTGGTGGACGCATTATCGTGCTTTTGGAATATCAAGGGGGATAGAATATGAAGACGCGTGGGTTTGTTGGAGGGCTCGAGGGCGCGAAGCCGCGGGGGTCGTGTCATGTCATGGGAATGAAGTACCATAGTCCCGATATGTGGTCTTTCAGAGGGGTTCCGATGGACCCGGGCGGGCGTGCAGGTTTGTGGGAGACGGGGGCATCGGGGTCACACACCTTGAAGGGCACCAGAACGTAGGCTCTCGCCCAGATTCTCCTCCTCGCGGCGGAGTGATTCAACGAAATGGATGTGTCGCCATGGAACTGTGCAAGCCGCGCACGTCCCTCGGCGACGGTGACAGGGTCATACGAACCCCGCTCGAAGAACATGTCGCTCGAAATCGCATTCTGATTCCTGAAACGGTCGCGGGTTATGGTGCGTCTATAACGGGTGCGGTACAGTAGATCTAAGCAAAGAATCTAGATACAGAAAATAAAAGCGCCTTCCAGAAAAAAAAAAAAAGATATCTAAGCAACGATGACGTCCAGCCAAGTTCGAGACAAAAACGTCACATATCGGCAATTTCCGAGGGTGGAAAAGACAACATACGTCATCGGTGCCGCTGGTTGTGCGCGGGCAACCTACCAAAACTCAGAGCCATTGAAAATATTGAAATCTAATGATGGATGGTGATCTTCGCCATCCTCTTGGTCGCAGGAACACGCCAATGTCGCCAAGCCAGACTCGGAGTTGGCGCCCCTTTCGTTTGTTTTTCCTCTCCATTTACCTCTCAAGCGCATATACAGTACGACAATAGTGTTTAGGCTCAAAAGACAAACTGGTTGATTTATACACGAAGGTGACTTCACGCCGAATTGTCACCCGCGGACGCGGTATACAACAGTCCACATTATGATGGTCAATACTGATGGTCAATATAGCGGCGTGTTCCCAACCCGGTAGCTTGGCAGCTTGTCAAGCCTCCATCTGGTTCGGACATGCCCTTTCTTCTATTCTTTCCTTGGGACGCTGGCACTCCGAGTCGCACAAGGTCTGTGTCAATAATCTCATTGTTTACAACACCTTCCCGAAATCTGTCACCATCCGTCTTCGTCAACATTTGTTCGATCCGAAACTGCATTGGCGGCGTCGCCTTCGCTTCTTCGTTCAGTTGTCTTCGTTTTCTCCTCTCTAATCATCACAAGGTCTAAATGCAAAGCTTCCGCTACTCAGCTATCAACATGTCAATCCTCAGAACTATACGACCTGGTGCGGCTTACGGTCCCGGGGCCCCCGACCCGTCTTTCGTCTGCTGAACCTCGGTCTGGTGTGGGTCCCGCGATGCAAGCCTTTGTGAACGGATTTTGCAGCGTTTGGTTCGATGCAGACTCCAGCGCCACGTTCTGCGTCAGACTCATACGGAGCGACCAGTCGGCATGCCCTATATGGTGTGGGAATTTCCATGACTCAGGCCTCAGGCCTCAGGTCCGGATGCCACGACCCGTAGTGCTACGGACAAGGAAGCGATGTACCCTAATTCACAAGGCGGTCTAATCCTCTGGTTCCAATACCAATACCACTGCACAGACCTCGATCAGACACCAGTTTCTTCAGTGTAGGAATCCCAGCGCCATTGGATCGCCATCTTTAACCACCTCTCCTACATGCCTACCCCTCCATATCTTATCACAGATACGTTTCTCGCGCGTTCAACAAGGGGCACCATAACTGTACCAACCTGTGATCTAGTCTCAATCAGCTTCTCCCCTGTTGTGCAAGCTCCATAATCACACCACTTTTGTTCTCTCCCAGAATAAACACCTCCGAGTCAGAAGTCCTTCGTGTTCTTGCACAACCTCCTCAATCCTGTGTGCGGGCCGGCATATTCTTGAATCTGCATTTGTACTGTACAGCATACAGTAAGACCAGTCCCGCACAATCAAAAGATTCGGTAGGATACATGGATGATTCTTGGAAGTGAGGAATACGTGGAGAAAGAGAAGGGGGTTCGAGTGACGGTCCTTGTGATGGTCTGGGCGTTGACTGTCGCTCTAAAGAGAAAAGTATTGCGTAAGAACTTTTACACGGTATGGCCTATCATACAGTATATGCAATCCCAGGGGATAATGTTCCCCATCTGAGTGTGGGAACAACTACTGTATTGATCTGCATGTTGGCGCCTGCTATACCTTTCACCAGGTCTCAAACGCTGCTCTGTTACGTCCCAGAACCATTCTATTAATTTTTCTTTATTTTACCCCATGCTTAACCTTTTCTCTGTGACTCATGGTGACTCACAGGCTTGACTCATGTGACCACCTACTATACAGACTTGTGACTTGGTATGTTCTCGTGTCTCTATTGTTGTCGTGACCTCTATTGTTCCATGTGACCTATTATCACATGTTGACGGACTAGGACTCATGACTCTATTGTTCTGGTGACATCATAGGCCACATTCGGACTTCCTATTGTTCCCTGTGACCTATTGTACTTGTGACACCATTGTTCTCGTGACGTCTATTGTACTCGTTACTTTATTGTTCTTGTTTACTATAAGTAACTTGTGTCTCTGGCCCTACAGCCTTAGACTTGACTTCTTGTATCATTTGGTATACAGAACAACAGAGTCTTTCCCATCCATCCCCTGTCTGATCCGTTCAAAGTATTCCTCTCATACTTGAAGT
>WNGR01005538.1_pt1 | contig 13521 bp, 12 predicted proteins | sample 5407581 | NCBI WGS metagenome assembly WNGR01 (sample SAMN13153383, study PRJNA577476) | soil metagenome | isolation source: 80 cm soil or saprolite under Garry oak tree replicate 2 | place: USA:California | collected 2016-06-15 | reverse complement strand
TCGAAAACAAGACTCACATGGTGGTCAAGCAGGCGGAAGACGAAATCACCGCCGCGCAGATCGTGAGCGGGGCGATGTACATGGGAACCCGCGCGCTCACCGCCACCTCCGGTGTCGGAGTTGATCTTATGAGCGAGACACTGTCTCTGAATGCCATGATCGAGAACCCGACGGTGTTTGTGCTGGCGCAACGTCCCGGTCCGGCGACTGGCCTGCCGACCTGGACGGCTCAAGGCGGTCTCCTGCAGGCCACGAGCTGCTCTGCCGGCGAATTCACGCGCTGCGTAATCGCGGTCAGCAACAGCCAGGATGCCTTCGATTTGATGCCGGTCGCATTCAATCTGGCAGAGCAGTATCAAATCAGTGTCGTTGTCCTCACCGACAAGCAGATCGCCGAGGCGCTTTACACGCAACACCCTTACGATCTGGAAGAGGCCGAAATTGATCGTGGCAGGCTCGTCGTCGATCCCGAAAAGCTGAAATTCCTGAAATCGTCTGATCGATTTGACCCGCACGCCAAGGGCGGCGTTTCGTTGCGATGGCTTCCCGGCTGCGACGCGGCGACCTATTGCGCCCAGGCCGATGAACACAATGCCATGGGCGCCGTAGATGAGTCCGGCCTCAATACCAAGTTGCAAACGGAAAAGCGATTGCGGAAGTTTCACGGATTGAAAGCGGGGCTGCCCGCACCTCATTTGCATATCGACGGTCGCAGCGCAAAGACGACCGATTGGATGGTTGCAGGCGACGAAATCGAGTTGCTCGCGATCGGTTGGGGAAGCACCGGTGACGTATTTCAAGACGTCATGTGTAGCGATGTACTGCGAGGGCGGAAGATCGCGTATTTGCACTACACGTATCTCTGGCCGCTCCGCACCCAGGAGCTTCAGAGATTGGCAAAGCGGTCGAAACGCATTGTCCTGGTGGAGCAGAACTATCAGGGGCAGTTGGGCATGCTCATCAGGATGGAGTGCGGCTTGGATATCCCGGATAAAATTCTCAAGTACGACGGTCGACCGTTTTTCTACGATGAGCTTCTCGCATCGGTGATGGAGAGATGCGCGAGCACCTCTGAAGACGAACAGAATGCTCCCGATTTCGTACTTGCAGGTACCTCATCATGAATATCGCTCTGCAGACCCGCCCGCCCGCTCTTTCCGAATACTATTCGGAAACCAAATGCATCTGGTGCGACGGCTGCGGCAATTATGGCATTTGGACGGCCGTGAAGTATGCGCTGGTAGAGCTGAATTTACATCCGTGGCAGGTTTGCCTTTGCTACGATGTCGGTTGTAACGGCAACGGCTCGGACAAAATTGAGGGCTACCGCTTCCACGGGCTCCATGGTCGCGTCATCCCGTTTGCAGCAGGCGCGAAGCTTGCAAATATGAAGGTTCCGGTCATCGCCTTCGGCGGGGATGGCGCGACTTTCTCTGAGGGGATCGGGCATTTGATCCATGGCGTGAGGAGCAATTATCCCATCACGTTCGTCCTTCACAACAATACAAACTACGGGCTAACGACCGGGCAGGCGAGTTCGCTCACGCCACAGGGCCAGCCAATGAACACAAGCCCGAACGGCATCCCCGAGCATACGTTGGCGAGCATGGACCTGATCTTCTCGCTCAACCCCACCTTTGTTGCCCGGGGCTTTAGCGGTGACATCAAATTGATGACCCGCATTCTCAAAGCCGCCATTCGGCACCGTGGCTTTGCCTTCGTCGACATGCTCCAGGCGTGTCCGACATACAATCACTTCGCGACGCACGAATATCTATTGAATAGGTACTTCGACGCAAACGCCGATGGTCACGACCCAAGCAATCTGCAGCAGGCGAAGGCGCTCGCTACGCAGGTTCAGGATCGCATCGCTTGCGGCATTCTCTATCAGCGCGAAGATATTTCCCACTTTTATGATCGGCTAATTCCGCGGCAAGGCGTGGAAACGACCTGCGTGGAGGAGGTGCGGAGGTATGATGTGAGCGAGTATTGGAAGGAACTGGTGTAAGCAAATTTCCCCGTTGGGAACGAGGCGATCGACGAAGCTCCGAGATTCGCCGATGGCGCGAACTGAAATCGGCGAGACAGTTCATGCGAACGATTACTGTTGGGGCATTCACTGCCCCTCCACCGTTGTAGCGGTGAATTATGCCAACGGTTAATTGCCGGGCAACCAGGAGCCAATCGCGCGATACGCGGGGTCAGTAGATCGCGCTGCTCGATTCCGTAAAGATGCTCGCGGAGTAAGTGCGCGGCTCAGTGCCGTTTCCTTCGGATCGTTTCCTGCTTGGTGGTGGTGATAGAGTGCAAAGACCCGGTGACAACGTGAGGTTCGCTTTTCCTTCCGATATCGATTCCAATGCAGGAGTGGCCTTCGCGCTTCTTCTCCTGTCGATGTCAAATACAGTCGCACTTGGTGCGTCAGAGTGCGATCAAGAATCAACGCTGGGCGCTTCCCATACTCGGCGTGCGCGAGCGCCGCAGCACAGCGTGAACCATTCGTTCTGGTGATGAGAACTGCCGCGTCGTCATCTCCCAATTCATCGAGGCAGTGACGGCCCGTCAAGCCGCCGCAACCTGCCAGAATGGTGTTAGCCGCGAACGCGCTCTAAGGATCATCGACGCCGAAATCGAAACATTTAACGACCTTATCGGACAAAGTCGTGTGGTCAGTGACCCTGACTAACCGTTCCTCGCCGATCTAAATGAGTGGGCCAATGTCAAAGAAACAACTATTCTTAACCCTATTATCGTTGCTGATCAGCGCACCCTGCAATGCGGGCGCGACGTTAGATGTCGAAATCGGCGCGGCTCAAGAACAGGATGCAAACGCCACTGGACTTACCGAAGAGGCGATAAGCCGTGAACTAGAGTTGTTCCGAGGCGCGGAAGTATCACTACGCCAAGCGCTGAAGATAGCCGACAGCCTCCACCCCGGTTCGAGGATCGTGGATGTCAGTTTTGATGGCGGCTCTGGCTCATCCGTTTATCGCGTGAAGACGTTTCGGCAGGATCGCATCTGGGCAGATACGATCGACGCCAAAACGGGGCAGGTTGTGGGTAATCCTACAGTGTCATCCATGAGCGAGTTGGAACTGGAGGATCGTCTCACCTTGATTGCCATGCAATCTGTCCGGCAAGAGCTTGCAGATGCAGTGTTCGTAGCCGAGGACAACACGTCAGGAAAGGCGCTCAGCGGCGGACTGATGAACGAAGCCGGCAAGTTGAATTTCGTGATCGTGGTTCTGTCCGGTACCAAGCTCAAACAGGTCATGCTCGAACCGCCCAGCGCCAACAACCTAGAAACGCTTCCACGTCGTTCAAAGCAGCATTGACGTCAAGGATCAGGCCGCACTGACGGCAACCGAGCGTATTCCGCTTCGGTCCCCCACTATCGGCCACGCTACCCGCTCGGCTGACGCATCGGCAACAGATCCGTGAATTCTGAGGGGCAAATCTTTGAGATGCCCTTACTATTCACACAGAACTTGAATTTTCTGCTTCGTTAAACAGTTTGCGCGGCATCGGAGGAGTCCGCCCGCCCTGACGTGGCGTAGATGCCTTCGACCCGCCGAGTAAGGCCGTCTGGTGTTCGGATAGATGTTCGTCGCGCATCAAGTCGGCGCCGTTTCCGGTCTTCCCCTGCCCCGGCTCAATCGGTCGACGTGTCTCAAAGCTATCACACGCGACTTTCGTTGAAGGACAGCTGTGCAAAGCGGTCGTTGGCAGGAACGCGAAGGCCAGCCAAGGGCCAAATGGCGACGTCGCTTCGGCACCTCGGAACTAACGGCTCAAGAATCAGGAACTCCTTGCTGTCTGGGCGCTTTCATAGGGGCTCGAAGTTGAGCGACGAGTTCGCAAGCTCGCTTGCCGTTGTTGGCGATGTTGTTGAGCGTCTGCTCAACTTCTTGCAGATTTAGCGGTTGAGCGCGCAGCCAGTTTAACCCGGCCTGTGCATTGGTGACCATCGCTGTGATCGCATCGATCATCGCGTGGGCTTGTGCATTGCAGGTATGCACAGATTCTAGCGAGATCTGCGATGGCACTTGATCGGTAGCGTCGCGCACCCCTTCCTCCAGCCGTAAAACGTGTTGATCCGATGGCATGACAAGTCTCCTCAAAGTATAACCGGGGACGCTGTGGCCTTTTGCAGGCAGACTGGGAATGCAGTTATTTCCCGGGCGGATGATGGTCGTCGTCATCGGGTGCTCCAGGTTGCGGCGTTGAATTGGTGGGGAGAGCTTTGCTCACGATATCGCCGTTGCTTTGCCTGCAATCGCTTCCAATGCGGCGGCCATAGCGTTGATTGTCATGTTCTCCGCATCCTCCACCCCGTGACGGCGCGCAAGAAATGTAGGATCGTTGTACGACAGCCACGCGGTGCCCGACGCGTCCTGCCAAACCAAGGCCTTGAGTGGTAGGTCGATGCCAACCGTCTGAATAGATTGCATCAGCAGCGTGCCGGCCTTTGCATTGCCGAAGACCAGGAGTTCTGTTGGCCGCAGCGAGAGCCCGACGGTCGTCGCGCCCGCGGCATGATCAATATGGGCAAAGACGGTCATTCCCCTAGCCCTCACCTCGGCTTCGAACCGGTTCATCGTTTCCTCCGGTCCGTAACGGCTTTCGATCGTAATCAATCCATCTGCAGTCATCGCTTGGTGTCTCATGGCATTTTCGATGAACTGACTCTACCCTCACGGGACGTATTCCGCCTTGAGCGAGTTCGGAAAAATCCTGAAAAGCGTTCCCCGACGACAGCAGATTCTTGCGCGAAATCGTCCAAAATGGCTGTAAAATGTTGGAAGGGAACACCGATGCCAGGTCAGGACCGACAGCCCGTCTACAAGTTCGGCGTTTGGGAAATCGATCTCGCGCGCCGCGAGATGCGGCTGAACGGCATTCAGGCTGAGGTTGGAAGCCGGGCGTTCGAAATCATCGAGACGCTGGTCCAGTCGGCCGGAGAACTCGTTGACAAGTATGATTTGATGAACCGTGTGTGGCCCGGGGCAGTGGTTGAGGAAAATACCCTGCAGGCTCAGATCTCCGCGATACGCAAGGCGTTGGGTCCCGATCGGGGTCTATTGAAGACCATCGCGGGCCGTGGCTACCGATTGCTGGGAGACTGGGTCATTGAGCAGGAGGATTTTGCCGCGGCCGGCATGCCGACTTCTGAGCCCACTCGAAGCTATGTCACAAATATTACGGCCCAAACCAGCGAATTGATCGGCAGAAAATCTGCTGAGGCACAACTATTGGAGCTGATTTCGACCTATCGAATGGTCACCATGACCGGACCTGGCGGCATCGGGAAGACCGTACTCGCGCAGGCAGTCGCGCGTCGTCTGCTCGCGACTTTTGGAGGTGACGGCTTGCTGGTCGAACTGGCCCCGCTGTCAGATCATACTCTGATGCCACTTGCGGTTGCGACTGTTCTCGACCTTAGACAGAGCGGCGACGGGATCTCCTTCGAAGCCATTGGACGGGAAATCGGAGCAAGAAAACTCCTGCTTGTGCTGGACAATTGCGAGCATCTCATTGAAGGGGCTGCGAGGTTGGCGGACACGCTCGTTCGATTCTGTCCAAATACAACGATTCTGGCGACCAGCCGCGAGGTGCTTCGAATCGATGGCGAGTACGTCTATCGCGTTCCCCCGCTTGATGTTCCGGGACAGGGCGGAGATGGAGATCACGAAATCCTCGCACGCAGTGCAGTGCAACTCCTGATTGCCAGGACAAAAGCATTGAACGCCGACTTCTTGCCGCGCGGGGAAGACCTTCAATTGGTCGCTGCGATTTCGCGCCAGCTCGATGGCATCCCGCTGGCGATCGAATTCGCGGCTGCCCGCGTCGCAACGATCGGCTTGCAACAGGTCGCGGCGCGTCTACACGATCGCTTCAACCTGCTGACCAGCGGCCTCCGGATGGCATTGCCGCGGCACCAGACCCTGCTTGCGACCCTCGATTGGAGCTACGAACTGCTGTCTGAAACAGAGGCGCGGGTGCTGCGCCACATGGCGGTATTCAACGGCGATTTTTCGCTCGATGCCGCTGCTGCAGCGATAGGAAATTTCGACCCCGTCTCGGTCGCCGATCATCTTGCGGGCCTTGTGGTCAAGTCGCTCGTCGTCGCCGATTTTCAAGCCGGAGACGACCATTATCGCCTGCTGGACACGACGCGCGCCTACGCCCTCCAAAAGCTGCGCAGCGCGGAAGAGCACCGGGAAGCCGCACGTCGCCACGCGGAATACTTCCGGGGAGCCCTCATTCAGGCTGAGGCAGAAAGCAATTCCTTGCCGCAAGCCGATTGGCAAAAACGCTATGGCCGATACCTCGGCAATGTCCGTGCCGGCCTCGAATGGGCATTCTCCGGCGACGGCGACGTGCAGATCGGAGCGGCGTTGACTGCCGCTGCAGTGCCGCTTTGGGTCCACCTGTCGCTGTTCGGCGAATGTCGCGAGCGCACGGAGTTGGCGATTGGGCGGCTGGACGATGGCGCAATGGGTTCAACACGCTTGCGCATGCAGCTTTCGGCCGCCCTTGGCTGGTCGCTGACGTATGGCCAAGGTCGTGTGCGGGGAGCGGGCCTGGCACTCACAACCACCCTCGAATTGGCGGACCGGCTTGATGACAAGGACTATCGCCTGCGCGCCCTCTGGGGTCTGTGTGTCGACCAGTTCAACAATGGCGAATTTCTCAAAGCACTCGAGTTCGCTCAACGTTTCACCAAGGCAGCGGAGGCCTCTGGCGATCCGACCGACTCGATGCTGGCCGATCGCCTTCTTGCCGTGTCGCTGCACTTTCTCGGCGACCAAAATGGCGCACGTCGTCACATCGACCAGGCGAACGCGTCCCTCGATCTCCTGGTCGAGAAGTCCAAGATTTTTCCGCTCGATCTACGGATCTCGACGCACTATTTCCGTGCTCGCATCCTGTGGCTGCAAGGTCTCTTCGATCAGTCGCTGCGTCTTGTCGAGGACAATGTCGAGGAAGGGCGCGCGAACGGTCACGCTTTGACCTTCTGCAGCGTGCTGGGCCAGAGCGCATGCCCAATCACCTTTCTGGCCAGTGATTTCGATGCGGCGGAGCGCTACGGCGACATGCTGTTCAAGCACGCTGAACGTCACGCGATACGCCTTTGGCGGCTTTGGGCGGGCTGTTTCAAGGGCATGATCATGGCCAAACGCGGCGACATCGAGCCGGGACTGGCACTCTTGCGGAGTGAAATGGATCGCGCGGGCGACGCCAGGTTCTTGCCTCGCTTTCTGCTTCCGCTGGGGGAACTCGCGGCTTGCCTCGGCGAAGCAAGTAAAATTGAAAAAGGGCTTACGGCGGTCGACGAGACCTTGGGGCGCTGCGAAGCCAAGCAGGAACAGTGGTACGTCCCGGAGCTGCTGCGCATTAAGGGCGAATTGATGCTGAAGGACACGCAACATCGATCAGCCTCGTCAGCGGAAAAATGCTTTTTCGAAGCTTTGACGTTGGCAAAGCACCAGGGCGCCCTGTTCTGGGAGTTGAGGAGCGCGGTTAGTCTCGCGCGGCTCTGGATCGGGCAGGACCGGAAGTCCAACGCAAGCCAAATCCTCGCTCCAGTGTGCGGCGCATTTGCGAAGGGCCTTCAGATTGCTGACGTTCGCGAGGCAAGAGCGCTGCTTCACGAGCTGGCCGGTGACAAGGGGTGAGACGTCAATCTACTCGTCACTTGAAGATGGCCAGCTCGCTTGCTTCCATAGTTTGAGCCCGCGCACCTGGATCGCTTGCATGCGCGGAAACCGTCCGCGGCGAGATGTTCTCGCGATAGAGGCAATCACCAGATGGCGCAGTCGATGTCGGCTAAGGGTCTCAAAAGCTGACTTGGCCTGAACGGCCGCTGCTGGCGCAAAAGGCCCTGGCGCTTGGGCGTAGCGTGGCCATTCCCGATTTTCGCAGATGGCAGACTCGTCTATATTTTGAATGACAGCCGATCCCGTTGGCAGATCAACCGAACCCGTCACCGAATTCCCTGCTATGCCGTAGGGTTACCCTGTTTGCTGAAAGAAATTCCCTGTTAGTTCGAGCAGGGAATGGATCGTAAATATCTGTTTTGCAGCGGTTTGAGGCTGCCGCCGGTGTCTCCGGCCTCTCAAAATTGGCAATTTCCCTGTAAAATTCCCTGTTAGCAGGGAATTTGCGCGGAGACAGGTGCGATCAGCACTGCGTCGCCAGCCACCCATTCCTGCGTTCCGCCAAGCTTCCCAAGAGACGCCAGAAAAGGCCGGAAATCCCGGCTTTTCGCGCAGTCACCTCAGTCTCTGGACCACCACTTTGCCCGCCCCGAGGCGGAAATAACCGAAAGTCTCCGGCCTTGTCCGCGAATATTCCCGTTTTGCGGAGACTATCGACGGAGACGGGTTCTTTCCATTGGACCAAAAGAAGATCGAGTATCGCCTCAAGCTGCATTCGCTTGGCTTAGGCCTCCACATCCAGTGCAAAGCGCCGAAAGCGGGGTCGCGGCTTCAGTGTAGAGGGAGCGCGCCGACAATTCGGCTTGCAAGTCGCTATCGAGCACGGCCTTCACAGTCTTCCCGATATGAAGGGATTCCAGCGTCTGCATATTGGGAGATCCATCGAAGAAGATGATGCATTCGATGAGCTTGTCTGGATGTTGCATCTCTTCAATCGATTCCTTGCGCCACGTCTTGGCCAGCACTTTGTAGCCCCAATTGTCGAGCAGACGGTAATGCAGCCAGTACTAGTTTACCGCGGTGAGCTCGTGTCGGAGCGCTCTATTGAGGTATTCGATAACTTCTTTATCGCCCTTCATGCTCTGCTCCTTTTCGCGGGTGCCACTCGAATCGTTTTGTTGCGTGGGCGCGCCTGGAACTTGATGCTTGGCTAACACGATGGAGAGCTTAGAGCGTCAGCGCTTTCGGTTCGAGCACCTTGGGGCATCTACGGCTCGCCGGGAGCGGCGACGCGAGGAAAGGGGCGCTCGCCGTTGACTTGCTCACTGTTCGACACACATGAGGCGGAGGCTAATCTGTGCGCCGCGACTTCAAAGGGCGTAGGGAAGTGGAACAGGGGAGTTTTGACGATGATCGAGGGGATCAGCGCGGTCACACTGGGCACCCATGAAATGCCACGAGCTGTCCGATTCTACCGCGCGCTGGGGTTTGAGGTCCTGCATGGCGGCGAAGGGTCATCATTCACCAGCTTTCGAGCAGGGACAAGTTACCTCAACCTCATCGCCCAACCTGCCGAACGACGCTGGTCCTGGTGGGGTCGGGTCATCTTCTACGTCACCGATGTTGACGTACTTTACGAACGCGCGCTCGAAGCGGGATACGAGCCGGCTACTGTGCCCCGCGATGCCGAATGGGGTGAGCGCTTCTTCCACCTAGTTGACCCCGACGGCCACGAACTCAGTTTCGCTCGGCCTTTGCTTCCGGTTTCCGTCCAATAGCGGATCGAAGCGGCAAAGCGCTCGACTTTGATCAGGAAGTTGGCGAACTTGCCGAGACGAACGGCCACCACCTGTCCGTAGCGGGTGAAGATGTCGTACTTTTGTAGCTCGTAATCTGTCGCCTTCGTTGTGGAGCTGCAGCGGAGCCGGAAGGCGTGGACGGTTCCGCCGAGGTGGTCATGCCACGGATACTGCCGCCGGGTTCGTGATCGGACCAAACGCAACGGATTCGAGAGTCTTGAACTTCCCGTCCCATCCTAAGGGTTCGGTGAAAGCAACATCGAACAGAGTTGGCGAACGAAGCGGCAGGCCTTTCGGATCCTCGCCAATTGCATGCGGAAGGCCGTCACCCCAAGAAAGAGACGGATTGTGGCATGTCGCACACGAGCGAGTCCGAGATCGCGAGAGCAGGGGATCGAAAAACAGCATTTGTCCCAGAGCAGATTTCGTTTCGGAGTAGGGGTTACTGCTCGGAAAAGGAATAGCCGCTGGCCGACGATAGGTGGCGCGGATCAGCGGGAGGTCGTCTGGTCCCTCCGCCGCGGGCAAGGCAAATGGCAGTCCCAGCGGCAAGAGCGCCGCGAGCCAAGCCAGGTTGAGCCAATGCCTCATCGGATCCTCGGACGGGATACTGGGCTCCTATATGTACAATATACTCAAGGAAGGCTTAACGACGGGCACGTCCAGCTGCCGAACATCAGCCTCCTGACAGAGCGAGGAGACGAGATCTCTCGACATTTGCGGAGTATTCATCAAGATGTGGAGATCTTAAGCGGCGTGCCAACCATTGCTCTGCGTTTGAAGTTCGCCGTGTTCAGAGGTCATTCAGAACGGATGCAGATTTGGGCGTCCGGAAAGCATGGCTGCTTCTGCGATCGCGATTTGCAAACAAAGAGAAGGTGGTCCGGCGGTGCATGTCGGAATGGGTAGCCATGGGGCTGCTGTAAGCCTAATTGCCGCCGATGCCGACAAGCAGCGGTCGACGAACTGGCAATCACCGCGGTCGTCCATCAGCCGACTCCGCGACCGCAACATCACGCGTCGACCGCGCCGGCGATCCGCAGCCGGAGGCCTAGCCGCAAACTCGATCTCGATGACCCCGGCGTCGGATGACCCAGACTGGACCAGGCGTTGCGACCTTTCGTCCGAGCAACGTCGAGAGGCCATTTATTGTGCGAAGGGCGTCCTTTGGATCTGGGCTCTCCTGCCCTGGCCGGCGTTGGCGCAGCGCAGAGCCGCCGCACGCGATCAGCTCTTTGGTCCGATTAATCGTGAATTGAATACCAAGACATTCGTTCAATTTAGTTCGTGTTTGCGCTTTCGCCACCCCGATGTATGTTGGTTGAAAGTAGCACATCTGCATTTGGCAGCGATGAGATGAAATTTACCGCACAACGGTTAGTCCTCGGCAGCATAACAGCGCTCTTGATTGGCAATGTGTGGGCGCGGGATCTGGGCGACCGATATGCCGACTCGCCTCTTAAAGCATGGTTTGACCAGCTAGCGAGCGGTAAGGGGCGGTGTTGTTCGATCGCCGATGGCGAGGCTGTCGCCGATACGGATTGGGATTCCAAGGACGGGCATTATCGCGTCCGTCTAAGCGGCGAGTGGATCGATGTTCCTGACGATGCGGTAATCACAGAACCAAACCGCGCTGGTCGGACGATGGTTTGGCCGTTGGACCAAGCGGATGGCCTCGGCATCCGCTGCTTCATGCCGGGAAGCATGAGCTAACTTTGAACGCCGTTTGATGTATTGAAGCTCCCTGTGCAGTCAACAAATCAAAGGAACTCGAGACCGATGATAAAACCTTTTCGCCATAAAATCCTGCAGCGCCTGCCTCAACCAGCTCGAGAGAAACTTTAGCTGAACAACGGCTTGATGAATCACGGGTCCTCGATTTTGAACTTTGCGCCACCTTCGGAAATATCTAGCACAGAGCATTTGCGGGCGGCGAAAGCTCCCTCGATTGCCATCCATGGTTCTTGATCGATTGTTCGGGGTGGGGGACGGGGGGCTTCAGAGCTGGTCCCGGTTCTCTGAACAGATTCTCCGCGTCGATAAGTGGAGCCTCTCCCGGGGTTAGGCCGCCACGCGGAGTGGCGGAAGGTTGAAGTAGGCTTGATCCATCTGGTTCGACGCCGGCCGACGTCGCCGCGCTCGCTTAGCGCGTCAGGTCCGCCCGCGTTCCATTCAGAGTTCCAGTCACCACATCAACGCCGCGTAAGGAACAAGGTAGAACCGCGATTCCATCGCAAACATGGCGGAGTATCTTAGCGTCTGGTTTGATCCGGAATAGCGGAGTTCAACAATGTCGAATACACACAAGGACAAACCGCGCAGTAAGCCCCGCCAGCGCAACTGGAAGGCGGACCAGCGGGACCAGAAACCTGATCCACAGCAGAGCCCGAAGCTCGTCCAGCGGGATGAAGATCGAATCGGCGCAATGGTCGCGTCAACTGACACCCTCACGAACGGCGCAGCTGCGCCGGTGGAGCCCCCCTCAAGCGGGGCACCCGTCCCGGCGGATTCCCCCTCAATCGGCGCAGTCGCACCGGCGGACAACTGTCCAGTCAGTATTCAAACTATCGCGAATGCCTACAGGGACTACACCAAGAAGTCGCTCCAGGAGACCGGATCCCTTGTCGAGAAGCTCATGGCTGTGCGGTCGTTCGATAAGGCGATTGAGGTTCAGACCGAATTCACGAGGCAGGCTTATGCGAACTTTGTCGCTGAGTCGCAGAAGATTTGTGAACTCTACAGCGAACTTGCCAAGCAGATTATCTTCAGGCCTTGGGAAGGCTTCGCGGCGAAGGTGACCCAAACCGGGGCGCTAGCCTAACATCGGGGAGAAGCTCCGACGACGCAGCCCGGGGAGCGAGTTCCCCTACGCGCGCCGACGCGATCGCCTACTTTATTGGGGCTCGCCATTCGCAGGGCCGTTAAATAGCAGGCAGGTCAAGATTCTTGCGTGAACTGAACATTTTCTCTGTCGCAAAGATCTCTGAACAGATCTTTTGCGCTCGCGGCTTCGAAGCAGAACGCCGTTCCTTTTTCCTTTGCTTCCGCCCACCAATCTGTCTTGCTCTGCCGAGTAATCCACCACAGGGTTCGCAAGGTGCTCCCGGCGACAAGGGCGAGAAGGGCGACAAAGGAGAGAAGGGTGACCCGGGGAAGGGCGACAAAGGCGATCGTGGCGAAAAGGGTGATAGGGGCGACGCTGGCACCTCGGTCCGCGCGGTCCAAGCTGATGGTCCTGTGACTTGTGAATCTAGTGAGACGCTGGTGTCGGTATTCTGCCCGAGCGGTGGAGCGCCTGATGGAGCCAAGTGCGGCACGTCGCCGACCGTGGGTCTATGTGTGAAGAAGCCCTAGGCTCGTGACGGCTTGCGATTGCGATCAAACGAGAGAAGCGGATCGAACCCATCGGGACCGTATTGCTGGCTAGCCGCATCCGTCACGTAGACCTGCCGTTTCTCTTTTAGAAGCGCGCTTACTGTTGCAAACGGTGATCGTGGGGTCCCGCCTATTGGTTCGCGACGTGAGTCGTGGTCGACATATCAACACCCGCGACGCCCGGTAGCTCGAAGCCGTCCAAATCCCCAAGGGATTGATAATTTGCCGATCGGCCGGCGCTGCGGTTTGATGATGCCATGCCCGCCAAATCACCCTCGGGATATGCGCGCGACCGGCGCGCGCGGCTTCAATTGACAAATCTGACACCGCACGTAGTCCCGTGCCGCCACACCACGTGGCAGCGCCTTGTCGTTTTGAAGCCATCCAACGACAGATCAAAATCGGGAGAAAAAACGTAAAACGGGCAGTGAAATTGAGCTCCCTGATCGGTCACATCTCTCACGACGCAGCAGTGAGCGCCGGAAAGTCGGTCAAAGTGAAGCATCGCGGGCTGGTTGATTTCAAAGCGCTCTAGGGCTCGACGCTCAATCATCGGACCACCTCATTGGATCAAAAAACTTCGAGGCAGTGACCGGCGCAGATTAGCCCGTTGGGCTGGGTTTAAAAGTAAGGGACGGTAACTTTTTAAAATTGTAACGAAGGCGGCGCTCGTTCGCACGCTTCGG
>WNGR01005536.1_pt1 | contig 13522 bp, 13 predicted proteins | sample 5407581 | NCBI WGS metagenome assembly WNGR01 (sample SAMN13153383, study PRJNA577476) | soil metagenome | isolation source: 80 cm soil or saprolite under Garry oak tree replicate 2 | place: USA:California | collected 2016-06-15 | reverse complement strand
AGGGGTGTCGCGTGGCGCGTTACGACGTGGGTGGCGCCGTCGTCGGCGGTGGGGGCGGCGTCGTGCAGTCCGGCGGTGCCGGTTGTGACGTCGGCTCACTGGTGGGCGCACTCGACGGCGGATTGGTGGTCGGCGTCGGACACGGCGGCAGCGTCGTGGGCGGCGGCGTCGGGTCGGTCGTCGGTGGTGTGGTGGGCGGCGGGGGTGGCAGGGTCGGCCTGGTCGGCGGCGGTGTGGGCAGCGTGGTGGCCGAGGTCGGCGGCGGCGGGGGCAATGTCGTCGACGTGCCCGGCGTCACTGCGGCGGTGTCGCCACCGGGCACCGGCAGCGTGGTGCCCGGTGGGACCGGGCCCTGCGGGGGAACGGGGGTCTCCGGCAGCGGCGTCACGCCGTTGCGGTACGCGTTCGCCCAGATCAGGACGATCTGGACGTAGCTGTCGGAGTGGTTGTAGCTGAACACCGCGGCGGCCTGCTGCGCCGGGACGGACAGGTCACGGCCGCCGGCGCACAGGTACTTGCCGGCGGCGATGTCCGCGTCGTACACGTTGTTCGGGTTGCCCCCGCCGCCCCACTCCAGCCACGTCGATGGCAGGAACTGCATCGGGCCGACGGCACGCTGCCAGACCGGGTCACCGGTCCACTTGCCGCCGAGGATGGCCGGCAGCGCCGCGTAGCCGTGCTGGCCGTTGAGTTCGGGGCCGAGGATGGGCCGCAGGGTGTTGCCGGCGGCGTCGACCTCGCCGTTCTCCGCCTGGCCGGACTCGATCTTGCCGATGCCGGCCAGCAGCCACCACGGCAGGTGGCAGCCGGGCTGCTGCGCGGCGAGCACCTGCTGCGCGTGCAAGTAGGCGTCCAGGACCACGCCCGGGATGCCGAGCGGGCCGCTGGGCAGGTTGGCCCGTGGCCCGGCGCCGCTGGCTAACGCGGCCGGGTTGCCCGCGTCGTGGATCAGCTGTGGCGACAGGGTCGTGTCGTGCGGGACGCTGCCGGTCGCGCCGAGGTCGGGCGGCACCTGTGGGTAGGCGCCTGCTGGCGGGTCCTGGTCGAGTGGGCCGCTGTTGGCCGTGTCGACCAGGTTTGACGCGGCCGCGCTGGAGAGTGCGGCGGGAAGGGTGACGATCGCGCTAGCCACGATCGCCATAGTTCTGCGTCGTCGACGGCCTCGTGGTGTCTTCCGCATCCGGACAGTCCGTCTGCTGGTCGGTACCACTGCGTAACCACCCTCTCCTGGTGCGTGTTGCCGTCTTTGACCACCCAGCTTGCCCCTTTGACGAGACGATGTCATGCGATGGAGCGGCTTCGACCGCTGATGGCTACCTTTTGCTCATCAAGACGCCCCATTGCGCACAGCGAAATTCCCCAACGGGCACCACGGTCGAATGACTCGAATCAACGGTTAACTCTGCGCTCTCGCGGCGCAGTCACCCGCCGGCCACCACCGCTGGAGCAGGGCGAGGGTCTCGTCACCGAACGGGTTCACGCCGGGTCCGGCGGCCATGGCGTGCGCGAGCAGCGCGTGCAGGCACTTGACCCGGTCGGGCATGCCGCCGGCGCTGAAGTCGGTGCCCAGCGGTTCGAGCGCGTCCCGCGCGGCCAGGTAGGCGACATGGGCCCGACGGTAGGCGGCGGCCAGGTCCGGATCGACGGCCAGCCGCTCGGTCATCTCGCGCATCACGCCGCTCGCCTCCAGCGTGCCGACCAGCGAGCACAGCTTGGGGCAGGTCAGGTAGTACAGGGTGGGGAACGGGCTGCCATCCGGTAGCCGTGGACTGGTGGCCACCGCCGCCGGATGTCCGCTCGGGCAGCGGGCCACCACCGCCAGCAGGCCACGCGGCGCCCGGCCCAGTTGGCCGGCCACGGCGGCCAGGTCGGCTTCGGTGATCGTCAATGCGATCCCACGATCGAGTTCCACAGCTTCTCGTACCAGCTGCCGGCCGCGCCGGGGTGCTGGCCGGCGCCGCCCTGCCCGCTCGATGGCACCGCGCCGGGCAACTGCACCTCGTAGGGCGTCTCGCCCGGCAGCACGAAGTGCAACCGGGTGCGTGCCTCGGCCTCCACCTGGGCCGGGTCGGACAGCTGCGCCGCGCGCTGGGTGAGCTGGTTCTCCTGGTCCCGCAGGGCCTGCTGCTGCTGTAGCTGTTGTGCCAGGTCGTCGCGCTGGGACAGGTAGGTGTGCAGCGGCACGGCGACGCTCAGCGCCAGCGCACACACCACCACCGCGAGCAGCGCGGCCCGACGGGTGGTCAGCCGGCCGAGCACCCGGCTGGGCAACGACCGCCGAGCGGTCCGCGGCCCGCCCCGACCCCTGGTCGCCCGCGCGACCGCGATGTCGTTGGTCTCGTCCGGCTCGACCGCTTCCGGATCTGGCGCCGGATCCGTTGACCGGCGGACCCGGTCGGTGCGACGGCTCGGCGCCCCGCCGGAGGGTTCCCCCCGGCGGCGGCGCCGCTCCTGCTCGCGCCCGCTCATCGCGGGTCGCTAATCCTCGGCCGAAAATCGAGGAAACGCCAGGTCACCGGCGTACCGCGCGGCGTCGCCGAGTGCTTCCTCGATGCGCAGCAACTGGTTGTACTTGGCCACCCGGTCGGTCCTGGCCGGAGCGCCGGACTTGATCTGGCCGGCACCGGTCGCCACGACCAGGTCTGCGATGGTGGTGTCCTCGGTCTCACCCGACCGGTGGCTGATCATGCACCGGAACCCACAGGTGTGCGCGAGCGTGACCGCGTCCAACGTCTCGGACAGCGTGCCGATCTGGTTGACCTTCACCAGCAGCGCGTTGGCCGCACGGCGGGCGATGCCTTCCTCGAGCCGCTCCGGGTTGGTCACGAACAGGTCGTCCCCGACCACCTGCACGCGCTCACCCAGTTCGGCGGTGAGCTGCACCCAGCCGTCCCAGTCGTCCTCGGCGAGCGGGTCCTCGATGGAGACCAGTGGATAGGCGTCCACCAGCTCGCGGTAGTACGCGGTCATCTGCTCCGCGCTGCGCTTGGTGCCCTCGAACGTGTAGGCGCCGTCGCTGAAGAACTCGGTGGCCGCCACGTCCAGCGCGAGCGCCACGTCCCGGCCGAGCTGGTAGCCGGCCTTCTCGATGGCCACGGTGATCAGGTCCAGCGCGTCGCGGTTGCTGGACAGGCTCGGCGCGAAACCACCCTCGTCGCCAAGCCCGGTCGACAGGCCCTTGGCCTTGAGTACGGACTTCAGCGCGTGGTAAACCTCCGCGCCCCAACGCAGTGCCTCGCGGAAGCTCTCCGCGCCGATCGGCGCGATCATGAACTCCTGGATGTCGACGTCGGTGTCGGCATGCGCGCCGCCGTTGAGGATGTTCAACATCGGAACCGGCAGCACGTGCGCGTTCGGCCCACCCAGGTAGCGGAACAGTTCCAGCCCACTGGACTCGGCCGCTGCCTTGGCGACGGCCAGCGAGACCCCGAGGATGGCATTCGCACCCAGCCGCGACTTGTCCGGCGTGCCGTCCAGATCGACCAGTTTCTGGTCGACGATCCGCTGGTCAACGGCTTCCGTGCCGGCCAGTTCCGGCCCGATCTCGTCGAGCACGGCGTTGACCGCCTTCTCGACACCCTTGCCGCCGAACCGGCTGCTGTCGCCGTCGCGCAGCTCAACGGCTTCGTGCTCACCGGTGGACGCGCCGGAGGGCACCGCTGCCCTGGCCAGCGTGCCGTCGTCCAGCGCGACCTCGACCTCCACGGTCGGATTGCCCCGGGAGTCCAGAATCTCCCGTGCACCGACCTGTTCGATGACCGCCACCTGCGCTCCTCGTTCACGCTCGGATTGTTCGTGTCGGCCCCGAGCCTAGCGGTGCACGATGTGTGGCCGGGGGAGAACCTGCCCGGCGGGCTCGATTCAGATGACGGTCGATGATCACCAGCCATCCGGTCGGCGGTCGAGGAACACGGCGCCCGTCGGTAGCGTTGCGCACACCATGGCTGACGACACATTCGAATCGTTCCGCCGCGCGGAGACGCTGCTCGCCCAGCGCCGCCCGCTGGAAGCGCTGCGCGAGTTGGCGGTCGTCGTGGCAGCGGCCCCCGACTCGCCGAGCGTGCACCTGCTCGCCGGCCGCGCGTACCTGGGCTCTGCGCAGCTGCGTCGGGCGGAGGAGGCCTTCCTGCGTGTGCTGGAACTGGACCCGTCCGATCATTACGCCCACTTCGCCTTGGGGCGGACATTGCAACGCCAGGGGCGCCTTACCGAGGCGAAGACCCAGTTGCGACTTGCGTCTGCGATGAATCCGCTGCCGGAGTATCAGGAGGCGCTGGGTGAGGTGAGCGCGCGGATTGCTGTGCTGGCTGATCGGGGTGAGTCCAACTAGTGGTCCTGTGCATTGTTGGCTGCGCGGTTGGCTCTTGGCTTGTCCCCCCTAACCGGCCCTGGCGTAAGCCACCGCAGCACTGAACACAGCCCGACCGTAGTCGAGCGAGTTGTTGTAGTGAAAAGCCGCCGCCCACCACCGCCCCGGCACCGCCAAATCGCCAGACGCACACAAATACCGAGCAGCAGTCAAAGCCGCATCATCAATGTCCTGCGGATCAGCAGCCTTACCATCCCCACTCGCCCGAACCCCCAACGCCCGCCAGCGAGACGGCAGAAACTGCATCGGCCCAACCGCATGATCCCACACCGGATCACCATCCAGCAGACCATGATCGGTATCCGGAATCCGTTGCACACCAGGAGAACCGTCGAGTACAGGACCGATGATCGGCGTCGCCTCGACACCATCCGCGCCGATCGAGTCGCCATGGTGCTGGCCATGATCGGACTCGATCCGGCCGATGCCGGCCAGTGTGGCCCAAGTCAGGTGGCATGACGGAGCGGTCAGCGCGGCCGCCCGGACGTACGCCGTCAGCGCCCTCGTCGGAATGTCGGTGTGCGCGGCGACCCGAGTGATCCACCGCGCCTGCGACACCGTCGACGCGGGCAGCGGCGGCGGCACGGTAGGAACCGCGCTGCCGGCCGCCACCGCCAGGTAAGGAATGGTGAACGCAGGTGCCGTCGGCTTGGCCACCGCGCTCGGCGGCCCATCGCGCAACCAGATCCCGAGTCCAATGACCAACGCCACGACCGGCACGAGCACACCGATGGCGATCAGCCAGCGACGGCGGACGACGTTCACACCGCCCGCCGTGCCAAGCGCAGTTCGGCCATGGACCGCTTGGTGATCCGGCCGTGGTACCGGCCGTCGATCAGGGCGCCGATGTCGCGCAGCAGGCCATCGCGGGTCGGCGGCGGGAGGGCGAGCGTGGGCGAGAACGTGCGCAGCAGGTCCAGGTACTCCGCTGTGCGGTAGTCGACGTTCCACTCGTGGCGGCGGAAGATCGGCGGTTCGTACCGGTCGCCCAAGTCGCGGTCGAACCGGATATTCGCCGCCGGCTGTAGCGTCACGTGCGGTGGGGTGCCCGGGTAGTAACGCTTGTAACAGACCTGCACGTCGCGGAAGAACTGGGCGGTGCCGCCCGCGATGTGGTCCGTGGTCACGGTGGCCAGTACGCCGCCGGGCCGCAGCAGGTCGGCGGTGCGGTCGAACTTGGTGGCCGGGTCGAGCCAGTGGAACGCGGTGGCCGCGAACACCACGTCGAAGTCCCGCTCGCTGGCCGTCCAGCGGTCGAAGTCGGCGACCTCGATCCGCACCGACGTGCCGGCCAGTCGCTCGGCGGCGACGGCGGCCAGTCGGGCCCCCAGTTCGATGGCCAACACGTCGCACCCTCGGCGTGCCAGTTCGACGGTGGCCTGCCCGGTGCCGCAGCCGATTTCCAGCACCCGGCAGCCGGGGCCGATGCCGGCCAGTTCGGCCAGGTCGTCGAACAGTGCTGGCGGATAACGCGGCCGGATCCGGTCGTAGAGCGGTGCCACCCGGTCGAAGCCGGCGCGCAACCGGATGCGGTTGTCCGTGGTCATTCGTCCGATTATCCGGGCCGGCCATTTACGGCCATCGGCCAGGGTCGACGGTGCGGCACACCCCGAGAATGCGACTCAGTTCGCGGCGGTCAGCTGTTCGTCACTACCGTCCGAATCGGACGGATCCGGGATTGCCGTTATCGAAATCGGGATTCCGTCGGCCCGGCACACCCGGTTACGCCCGGTGGCCTTCGCGACGTACATCGCGTCGTCGGCTAGCCGGGTGACCCGCTCCAGCAGTTCCGTGGCGGGACGGCCGTCGTACGGGCCGCTGTGCGGCAGGACCGCGACGCCGATGGAGATCGTGCAGTTCGGAATGTTGTTGTCCGGTCCCGGAATCGTGATGGTGCCCTCGCCGGCCGGCCGGCTCACCGTCAGCGTCAGGTCCTCGACCGCGCAGCGCAACCGTTCCGCGACGTCGGTGGCCCGCGTCACATCGGTATTGGGCAGCAGCACGGCGATCTCCTCGCCGCCCCACCGGCTCACCACATCCGACGGTCGCACGTTGGCACGCACGGTGTCTGCCACGGCGCGCAGCAACAGGTCCGCGCCAACGTGTCCCAGCCGGGTGTTCCAGTGCTTGAAGTGATCCAGGTCGCACATCAGGAACGCCGATGACTGACCGAGCACATAGTCCTGTGTCAGCGCCGCCTCCGAGTGCAGCCCGAAGCCCCGCGCGTTCAGCAGTCCGGTCTTCGCGTCGTGCAAGGCATCCAGCTCGGCCTGCTCACGTTCGGCAGCCAGTTGTGACTTGCGGTGTTCGTCGTGGGTGCAGCGGATCGCCACCACCGCCATGAGCCCCATCAACAGTGGCGCGAATCCGGCGACCACTGCGGCCAGTACCGCCAGCAACTCCGTGTAGACGATGAACACGTTGTCAGCTCGGCTACCCAGCGTGTTGGCGAATGTCCAGACGTGGGTCATCAGTCCACGGAAGACTCCCACGATCACCGCCTGCACCAGAAAATACATCACGATGGCGGCGAGCATCCCCGCGATGGCCACCAGCGACACGGTGCTGATCGCCCTGACGTGCCCCGACTCCAACCACCGCGACAGTCCGGTCGCCATGCCGATCCAGTGCACGCCCAGTGCGGACAGCAGGATCGAACTGGAGGTCCACACCCACCGTGACAGCGGTCGGCGACCGATCCGGTAACGCTGCGTCCGTACCAGAATCACGAGCGCCACCACCAGAGTCACCGGCAGTAGCAGTGCGGCACTGAACAACCAGATACTGGTCTGGTCCACGTGCTCGACCTTGCCGCGGCTGAGTTGAGCCGCACGCTGGCGTTCCTCGGTCGGCCGGGTGAACACCATGTGCAGGGTCGCCGCGATCGCCATGGCGGCGAACAGAATCCATTGCCGGGTCGTGGGCAGGGACTCCCTGGCAATGCCGGCGATGCTCGTACCGGCCGCGCCCAGATCGGTCAGCAGTAGCCAAGCCAGGCAAGTCGGCGGCAAAGACCACAACGTCCATTGCCGAATCCCGGCACGTTTAGCGGATTTGTACTGCCCAAGGCGCCGAATCCTTGAGAGACTGGGGCCTACCACTGGACATCCCGGTGGTGCGGACGGCAAGCCGTTGACGGGATCGTCAGGTCCGATCGGCGGGCCCGGACTGGAGGTGAGCCGAATGAGGGGTGCACCGTTCCCCTAGCTAGTCTCACTGGTTGTCGGACTCGGTTGGCTTTGACCTCGCCTCGGTGTGACAGGTTCATGCCGCACCCCCTTTCTGACCGCAGCTCCCGGTAAGGAGGCGTCATGCTCGGCGACCGAGAAGGATGAAGGTGGTTTCGCGGTGACGGGAGCCGTGCCGCCCGCGCGCCCGCGTAGCGCGGCCAGCAGGGTTCCCGCCACACCGACAACGCCACCTATTCCGATGACCAGCGCTGCCGAACCCAGCCACTGAGCGAACACACCGGCCAGGACCGCACTGAGGCCCTGGCCGGCGCGCACCACGGTCCGCCCCAGCCCCACCACGGCACCCCGGATCTCATCCGGCGCCAATTTGCTGATCAGCGCGGTGGTCAGCGGCAGGAACGCCGCGCCGACACCGGAGACCAGCAGCATCAGGCCGGCGAGCAACGCCACCAGCCAGTGCGCGCTCCAGTGCACCGCGAGCAACACGAACGGCGCGAGCGCAGCCACCGACAGCATCGCCAGCGGGACGATCGCGCCCGGCTTCCGCTCCGCCGGCATCCGGTCCACCCAGGCCGCCCCGACGATGAATCCCACGCAGTCCGCGGCGAGCAGCGGCCCGATCACCCAGGTCGGCGAATCCAGTTGGCCGACAAGGGGCACGACCACCGCGTCCGGCAGGATCGTCAGCGCGGACAGCAGCCGCAGCCACGTCATCTGGCGCATCTGCGGGTTGCTGCGGATCAGGCTGATCGCCGCTCGTCGTGGCGCGCCCTTGACGCTGGCGGTCCGGGCCGCGGGTCGCGGCCGTACGCCGATCCGGAGCGCCACGGCCACCACGAGGAAACTGAGCGCGTCGGCCAGAATCGCCCACGTCGACCCCACCGCGACCACCACGGCACCGGCACCGGCGAGGCCGACCAATTGGCCGGCCTCACGGATGACGGCGAGTCGGGCCTGTGCGCCCTCGACGCGCACGGCCGCGACCATGGCGGGCAAGGCAGCGGATTGCGCCGCCTTGAACGGCGCCTGGCCCGCTGTGATTCCGATCACAGCAAGCGCGACGACGACGAGTGAAATGCCGGGAATCGCCATGACCGCCGCAAGCACCGCTTGCCCGACGGAACAGACAACCATCACCGTTCGACGCGGATAGCGGTCGGCCAGCGGCGACAGCAGCGGTCCCGCGATCAGGTCGGGCAACAGCGTCAGGGCGAACGTGACCGCCGCCAGTGCCGCCGAATGCGTGCGGCCGTAGACGAGGACCGCGACGGCGACCTTGGCCAGCTGGTCACCCAACACCGAGGCACTCTCGCCGACCAACAACCAGCCGAACTCGCTCAACCGTCGAGCGTGTGGCGCGCTGCCGGCGGGCGATCCATCCGGTGGCGCGCCAGCGTCAGTCATATGCCCGGCGCCCCACGATGCCGGCCGGCGAGCCGGCTCCCGCCCAGGCTGACGACCCCACGATCACCCGCTGTCTGCTTCGCACGCACGCCCCCGTCTCCGCGGCTCGACAGCACCGCCGACCGTACGACCGATCGCACCGATGATGCCGCACCCTCCCAGGGAATGTACCCCGCCGGAGCAGATCGGTTACGCAACGCGATCCTGCCCATCCGGCGCTGGCGGCACAACCCCCTGATGGTTGGCTGTTCCTGGCCTTGTACATGGAAAAGTGTTGTCTTCGTTACCGGTTGACACCGGTTTGGACGTTCCCGCTGGTCCGAATGAACTCAGCGAGATCGGCCGACTGCCGCAGCCTGCTCGGCTCGTGCACATACATCATGTGGCCGGCCGGATAGTAGGCCAGCTCGATGTTTCCCCGCAGCTCATCCGGAATGGCCAGATGTGCCAACACATATTCGGCCGCGTAGTACGGAGTGGCGCCATCCAGATGGCCGCATGCCACGTGCACCTTCAGGTTCGGGTTGGCCCGCATGGCCGATGCCAGTTTTTCGGCCACCGTCACCGACGCGCCCTCGAACTCCTTGTAGGACCAGGGCCGCACGCTGCCGGTCAGGATCTCGTACGGCAGGTCGTTGGCATACTCCAGTTCCGACCGCACGTAGTGGTTGAACGCGGCCGTGTACGGACCGAGGATCGCGGTGTACGACGGGTCCTCCGCGAACTGTTCGCGGCCGGAGTCGGGATCCCAACCGGTGAACCGGGCATCCAGCCGGCCGACCACGCGCCGCCGGTCGCGCAGCAGTTCGGTGAAGAACCGGACGTGTTCGGGCCGCAGGTTCACCCGATCCACGTAGTCCTCGGACAGGCCGGTCAGGGCAGCCAGCCGGCGGACCGCGTCAGTGCGCTGCTCGACGGTCAGCCGGGCACCGCGCGCCAGCGCCCACGGGTAGTCGCGCTCGGCGAAGTCCTCCGCATCGGCCAGCACGTCGGCGAGGGCACGGTCGCCGTGCAGGCCGTGGTAATGCGCGACAGCGGCGTACGTGGGCAGGAACAGCACGTAGGGCACCTCGTTGCCCTCGGTGAAGTCGATGCTGCCCATGTCGAGCACGGACGAGATCAGCAGCAGCCCGTTGAGGTACATGCCGTGGCGCTCCTGCAGATGGCTGGCCAGGCCCGCGGCGCGCAGCGTGCCGTAGGACTCGCCGGCCAGGAACTTCGGCGACATCCACCGTCCGTTGCGCGAGGTCCACAGCCGGATCACCTCGCCGACGGACTCGATGTCCCCGGTGAAACCGTGGTAGTCGCCCGGCTTCTCGCCCTTGACGGCACGCGAGTACCCGGTGGACACCGGGTCGATGAAGACCAGATCACTGTGCGCGAGCAGGGTTTCGGCGTTGTCGACCAGCCCGTACGGCGGCGGCACGCGTTCGTCCACGTCACCGGAGAGCACCCGGCGCGGCCCGAGCAGACCCAGGTGCAACCACACGCTGGACGAGCCGGGACCGCCGTTGAACGCGAACGTCACCGGCCGGGTGGCCGGGTCGGTGTCCTTCAGTGTGTAGGAGGTGAGGAACACCTCGGCCTTGGCCACGTGCCCGTCGACCGCGCCGTCGGTGAGCACCTCCTTGCGCAGCACGACCCGGCCGGTGGTCGCCGTGTACGCCAGCGCCCGGCCGCCGACCGTCAGCTCGTGGTCGGTGCTGATCAGGTCGTCGGTGGGTTCCGGCTTGGTCGCCGCGTCGCCGGTGTCCGGCGCGTCGTCCTTGGCGCTGCCGTTGCGTTGTGTGTTGCCCGCGGTGCTCATGAGTGACACCTTATGCCGGGAAGATCGTCCCAAGAACGGGTTGCCGATGACGGAGCCACACGCCGAAGCCGCCGCCGCTGCCAACCTCGCCGACCTGGACCGGCGCGTCGTGCGGTGCCGGGCGTGTCCGCGCCTGGTGGCCTGGCGCGAACTCGTGGCGCGGGACAAGCGCGCCGCGTACGCGGGCCAGGAATACTGGGGCCGCCCGGTTCCCGGCTTCGGCCCCACCGACGCCCGGCTGGCGCTGATCGGCCTCGCACCGTCGGCCCACGGCGCGAACCGCACCGGCCGGATGTTCACCGGCGACCGCTCCGGCGACGTCCTGTTCGCCGCCCTGCACGCCGCAGGTCTCGCGTCCAGCCCGTCGTCGACCGACGTCGACGACGGCACCCGCCTGCACGACCTCCGCATGTTCGCGCCGGTCCGCTGCGCCCCACCGGACAACAAGCCCAGCCCCGCCGAACGGGACGCGTGCCGGCCGTGGCTGGTGCGGGAACTGGAACTGCTGGCCCCGACGCTGCGCGCGATCATCGTGCTCGGCGGCTTCGGCTGGCAGGCCCTGTTACCGGTGCTGGCCGAGACCGGCTGGTCGATCCCGCGCCCCCGCCCGGTATTCGCGCACGGCGCGCAGGTCGTCCTGTCCGGCCGTTCGAACCTGCACCTGTTCGGCTGCTACCACGTGAGCCCGCAGAACACCAACACCGGCCGCCTCACCCCAGCCATGCTCGCCGACGTCTTCGCCGAAGCACGCCAGGTCGCCGACCGGAAGTGACCGAAGTGTGTCCCGTCCGACAGTTGGATGAGGCATCCTGCCCAGATGAGGTCCGTCCGGGGGCGGGTGCCGGCGTTGCTGGCGCTGGCCGCGTTGCTCCTGCTGGCCGTGGTGGCCACCAGGGGTGCTTCCGCGGTGCCGCACGGCAAGGGCCTGGTGGTGCGGGGCGGTTCGGACCAGGGGCACTTGTCCGGTCCTGGCGCGCAACAGCCGGTCGGGCACGTGAACGACGTTCTGCTCGCCGGGGTGAGCTCGTTCGTGGTTCTGGTGTTGATCGCGTGCCTGGTGGGGATGGTCATGATCCTGGGGACGGTGGCGACGGTGCGGTTGCGGCGCCGTCGGCGCGCGGTGCGTCAGGACGGTGCCGCGGACGAGGAGTTCGACGGCAGGGGTGTGGCCGCGGCGATGGTCCTGCTGCGTGGGGCGCGGGCCGCGCTGGTCCGGCTGCGGCAGCGGGCCGGTGGGCCGCCGTCGGACGCCGTCCAGGAGGCCTGGCTGGTACTCGAAGAAGCCGCCGCCGAGAGTGGCACGGCCCGCCGGCCGGAGCAGACGTCCACCGAGTTCACCGCCGTGGTCCTTGCCGCGCACGACGTCGACCCGGGCGCGCTGGCCACCCTGCGCGCGCTCTACCAGAGGGCCCGTTTCGGCCGGCCGGAAGCCGTGACCGACGCGGACGCCGAGCGCGCGATCGACGCGCTGGACCGGATCGCGGACACCCTGACCGTCCTGGCCCGACCGGTCATGATCGGTACCGGTACCGATCATGAAACGGGGCCACGATGATCCGGCTGCGCGGCATCATCCCGGCGATCGCGGCGGAGGCGCTGCTCACCGTCCTGCTGGCCCGGCTGGTCGGCACGCCGGTGGTCTGGTCGCTGCTCATCGCGCTGCCGATGGCGTTGGTCCTGCTGCTGCTCCTTTCCACGCCGGCCGGTGTCGAGCCGAGTTGGTCCGCGCCACCGGTGCCGCCGTCGGCCGCCGCGCACCTCGAGGCGAGCACGCTGGCCAGCCGACTGGACGACGCCGCCGTCGACCAGGGCCGGTTCCGTAGCCGGGTGCAGCCGCGACTGGCCACGCTCGCACTCGCCCGGCTGCGCGGCCGCACGGGCATGGCCGACCTGCCCGATCTGCACGACCGGCGCGCGAAAGCGGCGCTGGGGCCTGAATTCCACCGCGTGCTCACCGATCCGACCACGACCCTGCCCGGACCGGCCACGCTGCTGGCGATGCTCAACCGACTGGAGGAACCGTGACGGGTCTGGAGTCCACTGTGGACCAGTCGGTGGCCGAGATCGCCGCGACATGCGGCGAGGTGCTGGCGGCCGTCGGCACCGTCGTGGTCGGCCGGACGCGGACGATGCGGCTGGCCATGGCGGCCGTGCTGGCCGGTGGCCATGTGCTGTTCGAGGATGTGCCGGGCCTCGGCAAGACGCTGATGGCCCGCAGCGTCGCCCAGGCACTCGGCCTGGACTTCCGTCGCCTGCAGTGCACGCCCGACCTGCTGCCCGCGGACGTCACCGGCTCGTTCCTCTACGACCCGGCCAGCCGCGAGTTCGTGTTCCGCAAGGGACCGCTGTTCGCCGGGCTGCTGCTGGCCGACGAGATCAACCGCACCACGCCCAAGACCCAGTCCGCGCTGCTGGAAGCCATGCAGGAACGCCAGGTCACGGTCGAGGGCCGCACTTTCCCACTGCCACGGCCGTTCCACGTGCTGGCCACCGCGAACCCGATCGAGTACGAGGGCACCTACCCATTGCCCGAGGCACAACTGGACCGGTTCCTGCTCCGCCTGGACGTCGGCTACCCGCCGCCCGACGAGGAAGTCGAGGTGCTGCGCCGCAGGCTGGCCCGGCGCCAGGAGGAAACCCTGGTGGACGCCGTGGTCGACGCGGACCGGTTCGCCGCGCTGCAGGCCGGGGTGGAGCGGGTCACGGTGGACGAGGACGTGCTGCGCTACTGCGTCGACCTGACCGTGGCGA
>WNGR01010650.1_pt1 | contig 13523 bp, 9 predicted proteins | sample 5407581 | NCBI WGS metagenome assembly WNGR01 (sample SAMN13153383, study PRJNA577476) | soil metagenome | isolation source: 80 cm soil or saprolite under Garry oak tree replicate 2 | place: USA:California | collected 2016-06-15 | reverse complement strand
AGGGATTCGAACTGGAAGTCGACGTAAACTTTTTCGCTGGCCTGAATGGCCGCAAGAATAGGTTTCCCGTTCTCTTTTTCGAATTCGCCCCCGTCCAGGTTGATGCAATACTCCGAATCGATCCAGTCGCGGTGCGCCTTCAGCAGCCAGTTGACGCCGTTGGCCGTGCCGCCCTCTTCGTCGGCGGTCAGCGCCAGAATCAGGTCGCGGTCCGGCACGAAGCCCTCTTTCTTCAGGCGAATAAAGTTGGTGACCAGGATGGCGTCACCTTCTTTCATGTCTTCGGTGCCTCGGCCGTAGAAATAGCCGTCTTTTTCGAGAAATGCGAAGGGATCGGTAGTCCAGTCCTGGCGAAGCGCCTCGACAACATCGAGATGGCCGATAAACAGGACCGGTTTGCGCTTCCCGGCGCCTCGAAAGCGCACCACGAGATTCTTTTTGCGGTCGCTCGGCCCGGCAACGTGAAGATCATCTTCGGCAAACCCTGCGTTGCGAAGTCGCTCGGCCATGGCTTCGGCGGCGGTGGTTACGTTGCCCACGGAGTCGGTGGTGTTGATCTCGATGAGTTGCTTAAAAATGTCACGCGCCATTTGATCGGCGGGACTCAGATTTTGTGCCCCGGCCCCGGGAACGAAACCGCCAATCCAGCTGAACACCACCATCGAAAGAATCGTTTTGTGCATCAGTTCTCCTTGGAGCGGAAATCAGGAAAAAGGCAAAGGGCCTTGCCGTGGCCCGGGATCTACCGCGAGCGCGAGGCGCAAGCAACGCGAAAGATGCGAAGCCGCCCAGAACAATAAAATCATGCCAAAACCGCGGTCCAACAAAAGAAACACGATAAAGGCCAACAGAATCGCAAAGCCGGTGCGTTCCGGACGCATCAATGGGGCGGGAAGGCGGCTATTCACGAAGCGCGCCAGCTCCCGCGGCCATTTGTAAACCCAATACAAACCATAGATCGGAATCAAGTGGAACCAAGCCGCGCGCAGCGGCTTGATGGAATAGGTCCCGGAGGACGCCTGCACCAGCAGCACATGAAACTCATAAACGCACACCAGCCAATACACCAGGCTGATAAAATTCGCAAGGAACAGATAAAGCGGCGGCACGATAAGGGGTTCTTTGGCGAGTTCCGGGTGCAGCGAAATGGCGATCATCTCGGCGATGATGGTTGCCGCTCCGAGCAGGTAGCCCACCCAGATGCGCGGGAAGCGAGGCGGAGCTTGCGGCTGTGCCGGCTGTCCTTGCGAATCTCCGCCCGACGAATCCATTTTGCCACCGCCAAAGGTGTCTCCGGAGAGTAACGAGCGGGCCGTTGGTACGTCAAACTCTTTGCGAACTTTTTGCGCCTTCGACCACGCGGATTTGCTTCGCGCCGTGCGGCTTGCTTACACTGTCGAGGCTCTGCTTCGACCGAACAATAGGGAGGAAACCATGAGGTTGGTCAGGAAACGGATAGTGCAAATCGCGGCGGGGGCCGCGCTGTTCTTTTCCGGAGTCGCTGCGGGCACGCTGCATGCGCGCAGCGGGGCCGCGCAGAACCGTTTCGGCCAGCCAAAAACCGTGCTGCACATCGTTGTATATAAGTTTCGGGACGACGTGTCGAATTACGACCGCGAGCAGGCCATCAACGGGATCAGGGAAATGGCGGGAAAAATTCCGGGCATCAAAAATATCTGGCTGAAAACGGAGCGCAACCAGGCCCGCGATTTCAGCGGTGTCTACGCCATCGAGTTCGCGAATGCGGAAGCTGCCGCCGATTATGCGGAGAGCCCGGTGCACGAGGCCTGGTCGAAATCTTGGCAGCAAAAGCGCGAGAATAGCCTGTCGTTCCAGGTTTCGAACCCGTAGCCACCGCGGGGTGTGCATGGCTTTTCCTTCGTCACCGAATCGGCAACCTCTTATCCGGGCCGCAAGAACCCCTGCTAGAATCGTTCTATCTTCTGTACCTTTCGATCGGAGAGGATTGGTGCGCGCGGATGGCAAGTTCCGGAACCCCCTTTCCCGCTGAGCCTGAAAAGAAGTGGCGGCTTGGCTTTTGGAGCCTGATCGCGACGCAATTTCAGGGCGCGTTCAACGAAAATGGCCTGAAGAGTCTGGTTTTCTTCCTCATCCTGGCAATGCATTTCGAGCCGCAACAGGAAAACAGCAAAGTTTTCATTCTGAACCTGCTGTTCGCGGTTCCCTTCATTCTCTTTTCCATGACCGGCGGCTATCTCGCAGACCGTTTCAGCAAACGCACGGTCACGATCGGAACCAAGGTCTTTGAGATGGCCGTGATGCTCCTGGCGGTCGTGGCCTTGGCCGAGGGAAACCTGACGCTGGCACTGGCCGCGGTCTTTTTAGCGAGCACCCAAGCAGCTGTCTTTGGACCGTCAAAGTACGGGCTTTTGCCGGAGCTTCTTCCGCAAAAGCTGCTTTCCTGGGGCAATGGGATCATCGAGCTCGGAACGTTTGTTGCCATCATTTCCGCCGTGGTGGTAGCCGGAATCATGGCGGACGCGTTCCGCGGCCGCCAGGCCATTTCCGGCTTGATCTTCCTGGGCTGTTCCGTGGTGGGCCTGGTTTGGGCGCTGGCCATCACTCGCGTTCCCGCCGCGGACCCGTCGAAGAAATTCCGCGCCAACGCTTTCGCGGATGTCTGGGCGCATGGCCGGCTGATTCACCGGGATCGCATACTGTGGCTGGCGGTGGCGGGCAACACCTATTTCTGGTTTTTCGGGGCTCTTCTGCAAAACAACGTCATTTTCTACGGCGAAAGAGTCTTGCGGCTAAGCAGTTCGCACACCGGGCCGCTGCTGGCGGCGGTGGCTATCGGAATTGGTTTGGGCAGCGTGGTGGCGGGCTACCTTTCCGGCGGGAAGATTGAATACGGTCTCATCCCGTTGGGCGCGCTGGGCATGACCGGGTTGGGTTTCGCCCTGGCTATTTCCGGGCTTTCTTCTCTCAAGGTGCTGCTCTTGCTCGCCGCGCTGGGCTTTGCCGGCGGGTTTTTTGTCGTGCCAATCAATGCCTTGATCCAGCACCGCCCTGAAGAACAACACAAGGGCGGCGTGATCGCAACCGCGAATTTGCTTTCCTTTGCGGGCATCGGAGCCGCCGGCGGACTGTATTATCTGCTGACCAATTTCTTCGGGCTTAGCCCGCCGGCAGTCTTTTTCTGGGGGGCGGGCGCCACCCTCGCTGCTTCCGGCTATATCTTGTGCTTGCTGCCGGATTCGCTGCTGCGTTTGCTGCTGTGGCTCGCAACCCACACGTTGTACCGGCTCGATGTGGTGGGTCGCGAGAATGTGCCCGTGCGCGGGGGGGCGCTGCTGACGCCGAATCACGTTTCCATGGCCGATGCCGCATTTTTGCTTGCTTCGATTGACCGTCCGATCCGATTCCTGATGTTCCGCGGCTCCTACGAGCATCCGCTGGTGAAACCTTTCGCGAAAATTCTCGGCGTGATTCCCATTGCGTCGGACCAGGGCCCGCGCGAAATGATTCACTCCTTGCGTCAAGCCACGGAAGCGCTTAAGCACGGCGAAGCGGTGTGCATCTTCCCGGAAGGACAAATGACGCGTATCGGGCAGATGATGCCGTTTCGGCGGGGCATGGAGCGCGTTATCAAGGGCGTCGACGTGCCCATCATCCCTGTGAATCTCGACGGCGTGTGGGGCTCGATTTTCAGTTTTGCCGGCGGGCGCTTCCTTTGGAAATTTCCGAGGCGCGTTCCCTACCCGGTGCGCGTCACGTTTGGAAAGCCACTGCCGTCCACCACAACGTCCGAGGAAGTACGCCGCGTGGTGCAGGACCTCGGAGCAGAGGCTTTCGAGCGGCGCAAAAAGCGCATGCACACGCTGCCAGAAGCGTTTGCCTACACCGCGCGCAGGCATCCCTTGCGGTTTGCCATGGCCGACGGGCAGCGGAAGAAACTCAACTACTTTTCGGCGCTGGCAGGGCCAGGAAATGGTCGGCGTCTTGCTTCCCCCGTCGGTCCCGGGCGCGCTCGTGAATTTTGCGGCCATGCTGATGGGCAAGGTCCCGGTGAATTTGAACTACACGGTTTCGAGTGAGACGCTGGCTTCGTGCGCCAAGCAGTGCAATTTGAAAACGGTCGTGACCGCCCGCGCTTTTCTCGAGAAAGTCAAGGTTCAGCCGCCGGGCGAAGTGATTTTCATGGAAGACCTAGCCAGCGATCCCGGCTTCGGCGAAAAACTCGCTGCCGTCGTCGCGGCGGGCCTTTTCCCCGGGCGGGCCCTCGGGAGATTTGCGGGCGGCCACCGGCGCAGTTCTCTCGATGACATTGCCACGATCATTTTTTCCAGCGGCTCAACCGGAGATCCCAAAGGCGTGGTCCTCACGCATTACAACATTGCATCGAATGTCGAGCAGCTCAATCAGGTTTTCATGTTGCACGCCCACGACCGCATCCTGGGAATTCTTCCTTTTTTCCACTCCTTTGGCTTTACCGGCACGCTCTGTTTGCCCGCGGCGACCGGTATCGGTGTCGTGTTTCACCCGAATCCGCTCGATTCGCGCGTGATCGGCGCGCTGGTCAGCAAATATGCGGTAACCATGCTGCTCGCCACACCGACTTTCCTGAATGCTTACACGCGCCGCTGCGCGCCTGAAGATTTTGGCAGCTTGCGTTTCGTGATGACCGGCGCGGAAAAATTGCCGGAACGCATTTCGCAAGCCTTTGAAGACCGCTTCGGCATCCGGCCGCATGAGGGCTACGGCTGCACGGAATGTTCGCCGGCAGTCACGGTGAACACGACCGATTTTCGCGCCGCTTCTTTCCGGCAAGTGGGCGCCAAGCGCGGGACGATCGGCCACCCCCTGCCGGGAGTGGCGGTGAGGATTGTGGACCCGGACACGATGCAGCCGGTCGCTCCAAACGAGCCGGGGCTGCTGCTGGTGCGCGGCCCCAATGTCATGCGCGGGTACCTCAATAAACCGGAAAAAACCGCGGATGTTTTGCGCGACGGCTGGTATAACACCGGCGACATCGCGCGGGTCGACGAAGAAGGTTTTCTGCGGATCACCGACCGCTTGAGCCGCTTCAGCAAGATTGGCGGAGAGATGGTGCCGCACATCAAGGTGGAGGATTTGCTGCAGGAGCTGGCGGGCGCGACCGAACAAACGTTTGTGGTCACCGCCGTGCCCGACGAAAAGAAGGGTGAGCGCCTTGTGGTATTGCACACCTTGCACGACGACCGGCTCGAGCAGTGCCTGGAAAAACTCGGCAAGAGCGACTTGCCCGCGCTGTGGCGGCCTCGCGCGGATCAGTTCCTGCGCATCGAGAAGCTGCCCTATTTGGGTACCGGAAAACTCGATCTTCGAAAAGCGCGTGAGCTGGCGCTGGAGATGACCAAGCGTGCCATCCCCCAATAACTTCGAAGCGGAGCTTGGCGGCGAAGCGGCTGGCATGAAGCCTGCTGAAAAGGATTCATGGTCCCCGACTAGCTTGCTCATCCGTTTGATGGTCGCGGGAACGGTTCTCGCGATCTGGTTCTGGACGCAATCGTTGCTCGGCGCGCGAACTGCGCCTGAGACCGGCGTTGCCGACGCGCTGCACAACCTGACCGCCGGGTGGAATGCCTATTTGGCGCACCATGCGGCGGCTGCCAACGTCTTGCTCATTCTGAGCTCCGCGATCATTGATGCCCTGGGCATGTTTCTCCTGGGCAGCTGGCTGTTTGGCAGAAGTGTTCGGCCGTTTCTCGGCTTGGTGATGCTGATGCTCTTGCGGCAGATTGCCGAGGCTCTCTGCTCGCTCCCCGTGCCGCCGGGGATGATCTGGCACTACCCCGGATTCCCTTCGCTTTTGGTGACCTACCATGTCGCCAATGACTTTTTCTTCTCTGGACATACGGCCATCGCGGTTTTCGGGGCGCTCGAACTCTCGCGTTTTCGCCGCACCTGGCTCACCTGGGGTGCCATCTTGCTGGTCCTGTTTGAGGTCGTAACCGTTCTCGTCCTGCGCGCCCACTACACCATGGATGTCTTTACGGGAATCCTCGCCGCGCTGTCGATCGCTCGCTTGAGCGAACGCCTGGCTCCGGCTCTCGAACGCTTCCTGACCGAAAAGCGGTAGCCATCCTACCCGAGGAAGCTCTTTGTCTTCGTTTCGGTACAAGAAGCGAAGAGCCCGGGTTCATAGGTCACAGCAAAATGTGTCCCACGTCACAGGAGCCTTGGCACTCGCTCGCATACAGTGTGACAGCGATGATTTGAAGGCACTCGCCGGGATGGCTTGCCGATGGATGGACCGCAAACATCGCCAATGAACCACGCGGAGGTCCCGATGGACCGGGTTCCTATCATTCTCGATGGAAACGAAGCCGCAGCGTCGGTTGCCTACCGGCTGAGCGAGGTGATTGCTATCTACCCCATTACGCCTTCCTCTCCCATGGGCGAGTGGGCGGATCAATGGCGCTCGGAAGGGAAAAAGAACATTTGGGGCGCCGTGCCCGACGTGGTGGAAATGCAAAGCGAAGGCGGCGCCGCCGGGGCGCTGCACGGTGCGCTCGAGACCGGAGTGCTCGGCACCACGTTTACCGCTTCGCAAGGCCTGCTGCTGATGATCCCGAATATGTTCAAGATCGCCGGGGAACTGACCGCCGCGGTCATACACGTTGCCGCCCGCACCGTGGCCACGCATGCCCTTTCCATCTTTGGCGACCACAGCGACGTGATGGCTGCGCGCTCGACGGGCTTCGCGATGCTGGCTTCCAATTCCGTCCAAGAGGCGCACGATTTAGCTTTGATCGCTCATGCCGCGACGCTCGAATCGAGGATTCCTTTCCTGCACTTTTTCGACGGCTTCCGCACCTCCCACGAAGTCAACAAGATCATTCCGCTGCTCGATGAAGACCTTCGCGCCATCGTGGATGAAAGGTTCGTTCGGCAGCATCGTGAACGCGCCCTTTCTCCCGACCGGCCCGTCCTGCGAGGCTCGGCGCAGAATCCCGATGTGTTCTTCCAAGCTCGCGAGGCCGCGAACCCCCCTTCTATCGCGCTTGCCCGCAAATCGTTCAGGACGTAATGGACCGCTTTGCCAAGCAGACTGGGCGTGGCTACCACCTGTTTGATTACGTCGGCGCGCCCGATGCCGAGCGCGTGGTCATGCTGATGGGTTCCGGCGCCGGTGCGGCAGGGGAATGCCTGAACGCCCTCGAAAAGGCCGGCGAAAAGGTGGGCTTGCTGAAAGTGCGCTTATATAAACCCTTCGCTCTGGAGGCGTTTTTTGCGGCGCTGCCCGCGACCGTCTGTGGCATCGCCGTCCTCGACCGCACCAAGGAGCCGGGCAGCGTTGGCGAACCGTTGTATCAGGACATTGTTACCGCCTTTATGGAGCGCCAGGCCGCAAACGGTGCGCGGCCCATGCCGCGGATCATTGGCGGGCGTTACGGGCTCTCGTCCAAGGAATTTACACCGGCGATGGTCAAGGCCGTCTTCGATGAATTGAAGAAGCCTGAGCCGCAGAATCATTTCACCATCGGCATTCGCGACGACGTCACGCACACCAGCTTGGATTACGATCGAGCATTCTCGACCGAAGATCCGCGGACCGTCCGCGCGCTGTTTTATGGCTTGGGCTCTGATGGCACCGTGGGCGCCAACAAGAACTCCATCAAGATCATCGGCAAGGGCACGAACAATTACGCGCAGGGATATTTCGTCTACGACTCGAAGAAAGCCGGCGCTATCACCGTTTCGCACGTCCGTTTCGGCCCGGAACAGATCGCGTCCACCTATCTCATCTCCCAAGCCAGCTTCGTCGCTTGCCACCAATTCCCGTTCATCGATCGCATCGACGTGCTCTCGGCGGCCGAGCCAGGCGCAACCTTCCTGCTGAACGCCCCCTTTGGTCAGGAAGAAATTTGGAGCCATCTGCCTCGCCAAGTCCAGCAAACCATCATCGACAAGAAGCTCAAATTCTATCTGATCGATGCTTACGGCGTGGCGCGGGAAGCGGGCATGGGCAGCCGCATCAACACCATCATGCAAACATGCTTTTTCGCCATCAGCGGCGTTCTGCCCCGGGGGGAGGCCATCGCCGCCATCAAGCAGGCCATCCAGGAAACCTACGGGAAGCGCGGCGAAGCCGTGGTCCAGAAGAATTTTGCGGCCGTCGATCAGGCGCTATCCCACCTCCATCAGGTGAAAGTTCCGGAACAGGTTTCCGCAACGTTTGACGTGCTCCCGCCGGTTCCTGCGCGCGCCCCGGCCTTTGTGCGCGAGGTTGTCGGCACGATCATCGCCGGAAACGGCGACGCCTTGCCCGTCAGCGCCCTGCCCATCGACGGCACTTTCCCGACCGCCACCGCGCAATGGGAAAAGCGCAATATCGCGCAGCAAATTCCTGTTTGGGACGCAGAGCTTTGTATCCAGTGCGGGAAGTGCGTGATGGTTTGCCCGCACGCCGTGATTCGCGCCAAAGTCTACGATTCCTTGCTCTTGTCGAACGCGCCGCCCACCTTCAAGACCGCCCAGCCGTGCTGGCGCGAATTTGCATCCCTGCGTTACACCCTCCAAGTTGCGCCGGAAGACTGCACCGGCTGCCGCTTGTGTGTGGAAATCTGCCCGGCTAAGAGCAAGAGCGAAGTGAAACATAAGGCCATCAACATGGAAATGCAGGCACCGCTCCGCCAGCAAGAGAGCGCCAACTGGGAGTTTTTCCTTTCTCTGCCCGAATTCGACCGCGAGCGCATTTCCCACACTCAGGTGAAAGACACGCAGCTTCTCGAGCCGCTCTTCGAATTTTCCGGCGCTTGCGCCGGCTGCGGCGAAACGCCCTACATCAAACTCCTCACGCAGCTTTTTGGCGACCGTTTGCTGATCGCCAATGCCACCGGATGCTCTTCGATCTACGGCGGCAACCTGCCGACCACGCCTTACACGGTGAATCGGGAAGGCCGCGGCCCGGCGTGGTCGAATTCCCTGTTCGAAGACAATGCCGAATTCGGGCTGGGCATGAGGCTCGCGATGGACCAGCAAGCCGTGTTCGCGCATCACCTGCTGACGCAACTCTCAGGCCCGTTGGGCGGCGTGCTAGTGACGGGTTTGCGCGAAGCCGATCAGTCGAAGGAAGCAGGAATCAAAGCCCAGCGCCAGCGCGTCGCCGAGCTGAAAGGCAAGCTCGCGGGCATCGATTCGGCGGAGGCCCGCGCGCTTCTCGCTGTCGCTGACGCGCTGGTGCGCAAGAGCGTCTGGATCGTCGGGGGCGACGGTTGGGCCTACGACATAGGCGCGGCAGGCCTGGACCACGTGCTCGGCTCGGGGCGCAACGTCAACCTCCTGGTGCTTGACACGGAAGTCTATTCCAACACCGGCGGGCAGATGTCCAAAGCCACGCCCCGCGGCTCGGTGGCGAAGTTCGCGACCGGCGGCAAACAGACGGCCAAGAAGGATTTGGCCATGGAGGCCATCAGCTACGGTTACGTGTATGTCGCGCGGGTAGCTATGGGCGGTGGCGACACGCACACCATCAAGGCCTTTCAGGAAGCCGAGGCGCACGACGGCCCGTCGCTCATCATCGCCTACAGTCACTGCATCGCGCACGGATATGACCTGGGTTTCGGGCTGAACCAGCAGAAGAATGCCGTGCTTTCCGGTTACTGGCCGCTGGTGCGCTACAATCCGGCCCTGCGTCTTGCTGGGAAGAACCCTTTTCAGCTCGACTCCAAACCTCCGAGCATCCCGCTCAAACAGTATGCCTACCAAGAGGCGCGCTACACCATGCTCGCGCAAAGCGACCCGAAGGCCGCGCGCGAACTGCTTCGCGCAGCGCAAGACGACGTCGAGCGCCAGTGGCGCGTGTACTCCAGCCGCGCGGCCATGCCGGGTCGGGCGGAAACCCCCCATATCGCCCCGCACGAACCTGAACAAGCCCCGGTCGAGACGGTCAAGGAGGGAGGCGAGGGGAAATGAGCGACATTGCCACCGGTATCTGGGTCTCACGCTGAAGTCTCCTCTCGTCGCTTCGGCTTCTCCCCTTTGCGAATCCGTGCCGAACATCCGCGAGCTCGAAGACGCGGGCATGGGCGCGGTGGTTCTGCCTTCTCTCTTCGAGGAGCAACTCGAACTGGAAAGCAACGCTCTCGATGATGACCTCTGGCGTGGGGCGGAAAGCTACCCCGAATCCCAGTCGCTGCTTCCCGATCTCGAAGACTACAATCTCGGCCCCGACGGCTATCTCGACTTGATCGAGGGAGCCAAGGCGGCTGTGGACATTCCCGTGATCGCCAGCCTCAATGGCGTGTCACCCGGCGGCTGGGCGGAATATGCAAGGCTCATGGAGGAGGCCGGTGCGGACGCCATTGAACTGAACATCTATTCCATCTCGACCGAGCCTAGCGTGGGTGCCGCAGAGGTCGAAAAGGGCTATGTCGATCTCGTGCGGCAGATCAAGCGCACCACGCGCATCCCGGTCGCCGTGAAACTCTCTCCCTTTTTCAGCGCCCCGGCGAACATCGCCCTGCGCCTCGATGACGCAGGTGCTGATGGCTTGGTGCTCTTCAACCGCTTTTATCAGCCGGACTTCGACGTGGAATCGCTCGAAGTTGTGCCGCGCCTCACGCTGAGCCATCCCGATGAGCTGCTGCTGCGCCTTCATTGGACAGCCATTCTCTCCGATCATGTGGAAGCCGATCTGGCCGTTACCGGGGGAGTGCACAGCGCCGTTGACGTCGTCAAGGCCATCATGGCCGGAGCAAGCGTAACCATGGTGGCCTCCGTGTTATTGCAGAAGGGGATTCACCACGCCTGCTCCATCCTGAGCGATCTTCGCCGCTGGCTGGAAGAACACGAGTACGATTCCGTCCGCCAGATGTGCGGCAGCATGAGCCGCCGCTCGGTCCCCGATCCGAGCGCCTTTGAGCGCGGCAATTATATGCGTGTGCTCAGCTCGCATGCGCTTAAGCCTAGCAGCTAGCTAAGTGGCAAACCGGCCTAGGCGGCGTTTTGACTCCAGTCGCTCGCGGAACCTCGAGACGATTCAGGCGGAGTTTGCCGAAGGGGAGAATGGCAGTATTAGCGCGGATGGAGTCGACTCGGAACGCCCAGCGGCGTGCTTCGAAGAGCAGTTACTACAGATTCCAGAATGTGGCGTCGGGCTTCAGCAATTCGAATCCGGCATCCCAGGCCTCGTGGCTGCGCCACACCACCTCGGCTTCCGCGTCGCGGCCCGTTTCGGGGTGAATCAGCCGCACTCGCCGGTGTAGTGGCAGGTCCGCTCCCACGACGGCCATACACCCGGAGTGGCTGACGTCCACGGTGACCGCATTGGCGGTTTCCTTCGCGCCCCCCTGATCCCACTCGACCAGCAGCTTGATGCGCGAAATGATGCGTTTGTGGCTCCGCAATCTCTCCCACCTGTCTCGTAGGGCGCTCGCTGCGGTGCTGGAAACGATGTTGGTGCTCATGGGGGACCTCATTACCGGGCTGGCCGGCCCGAAGGGGAACCTCCAAATTAATCCGAGGCGTCGTCCAGGTCAATAGGACTTTTTGATTACTTTTAATTAAGGCTTTTTTAGGGCCTGTCTTTTGGTAAGCCCCGGCCCCCCACGGGCCTCAACCGGTCCGGGTGACGGATAGCACACCGGGGGGCCGCTCAGGTACTAATTCCATCTTGTCTTTCTTGCGCCTCCCCATGACAATTTCTAAACCCTCCGCCTCGGGCGGGTTCTGCATTCTACATACAGTGTCGTCCTCTGGGGACCCACGGACCGATTCCGAACCCAATGCGTTGAGGCGGTCGCCGGTGGGACCCGGCGCAGCATTGGCTTGGCGTTTCAAGAATCCCCAAAAGGAGTTCCAAGTGCGAAAGTCTGAAAGCCGTAAGCATGCATGGTTCCTCTGCGGCCTGCTGCTTGTCCTTCCGGCAAGATGTTTGGCGGCCGCGGACGAAGATGCCCACAAAACGGAGCGCGATGCCGTCAAATGGGATTCTCGATCCCTCCCCGGCGAGAGCCTTGTCTCGAACTATACCGCCGACGCCCCGCGACCCCCGCATTCTTCCAAGGGAGACGCCGGTCACGTTGGCCTGGGGGTGCGGCTTTCGACGTTGGGTGCGGGCGCGGAGGCCGCCGTTTCGCTGACCAACCGGCTGAATCTTCGGGGCGGCTTCAACATTTTTCAGTACGGCCGCGGCTTTAGTCGCGACGGGATCATCTACAAGGGCCAGGTCGATCTGCGGTCCGGCGAAGCGCATCTCGACTGGTATCCCCTGGGCTACGCCTTCCACCTAAGTCCCGGCCTGCTCATCTACAACGGCAACGGCGCTACGGCCACGGCCAGCGTTCCCGGCGGCAGTACGTTTACTCTCGGCGGCGTAACCTACACGAGCGACCCGAGCAATCCCATCAACGGCTCCGGCAAGGTGGATTTCATGAAAGCCGCACCGACAGCGATGGTCGGATTTGGCAACCTCGTTCCTCCAACCCGTCACTTCACTTTCGATGTCGAGTTCGGCGCCGTCTTTCAGGGATCCGCCCGCACAAAACTGAACTTGGCCGGTGGCGCCTGCCCCAGCGGATTCAACTGCGTCAATGCCGCGACCGACCCCACCGTTCAGGCGAACATCCGCGCGGAACAAACCAAAATTAACAACAAGCTCTCGCCGTACCAATACTATCCGGTGATCGCCTTCGGATTCGGATACCGCTTCTGAGGGCACGAGAACGGCGCGATGTGGTTTTCAGGCAGAAGGCAAAAGCCCAAAAGCCCAAAAGCCCGGTTACTCTTCCTCTTTTCAAGAAACAAACAAGAAGTCTCTCCTAAAAAAACCAAAGCCCCAAGTACCAACCGATACTTGGGGCTTCTTGGAATTTAATCCCGGCAGCGACCTACGTTCCCACGCAGTTACCCGCGCAGTATCATCGGCCCAGCGAGGCTTAACTTCCGTGTTCGGGATGGGAACGGGTGTGACCCTCGCGGTATAACCACCGGAAACTTGTGACTCGCGTTCTTTTTCTTGGCCCAAAGGTCCAACGAATCGCGAGTGTGACAACAGAATGGGCTGGCATTACAAGCTCGACTCGAATCGAGCAAACCGCGGAAGCAAGACGTTGCTTCCCCTTCCTCTTTCGTCTCCGTATATGAGCCAAGACGGTTTGAGAAAGTTTTATGATTAAGCCGAACGGGCGATTAGTACGGGTCAGCTCAACACATTGCTGTGCTTACACCTCCCGCCTATCAAAGTCGTAGTCTTCGACTGCCCTTCTTATCCCGCCGAAGCGGGATTGGGAGACCTTATCTTAGGGCGAGCTTCATGCTTAGATGCATTCAGCATTTATCTCTTCCAGACTTCGCTACCGAGCGATGCCGCTGGCGCGACAGCTCGTACACAAGGGGTCTGTTCATCCCGGTCCTCTCGTACTAGGGACAACTCCCTTCAAGTCTCCTGCGCCCACACCAGATAGGGACCGAACTGTCTCGCGACGTTCTGAACCCAGCTCACGTACCGCTTTAATAGGCGAACAGCCTAACCCTTGGGACCTTCTACAGCCCCAGGATGCGATGAGCCGACATCG
>WNGR01007216.1_pt1 | contig 13524 bp, 14 predicted proteins | sample 5407581 | NCBI WGS metagenome assembly WNGR01 (sample SAMN13153383, study PRJNA577476) | soil metagenome | isolation source: 80 cm soil or saprolite under Garry oak tree replicate 2 | place: USA:California | collected 2016-06-15 | reverse complement strand
GCGCCCATCGGATTGTGCGGGCCTGGGCTTACGTAAGCCGGAATATTGGCAAGTCGGTGTTTGATCTCCTGGGTGGGAACCCAGGCCGGCCATTCTTCCTTGCGTCCGATCCTGGCGACGCCCGACCAGGCGAGCGCCTCTTCGCCGACCGTGACGCCGTAGCGAATGGCCTTGCCCTGCGGAAGGACATAGTAGAGGTACCGATTATTCGTATCGACCACGATGGTGCCGGGCAGCTCCTTGCGCCGATAGTCGACGATGTGCCGCTGGTATTCTCCGGGAATGCGCGCCTGGGAGTAGGGCGCATTGGCCAGCAATTGCCGGTCCCTCGGCGTCCAATTGGCCTGCGAAGCCGGCGCGAGCGTCCCTTGCACGCAACCACCGAGCGCCCAGGCGGCCAAACCGAGGAGAACTAACCCTAACCCGTTTCGCATGAATCCTGACCTGACCAAAGCTGATGAGAGTGTGTTGGCCCCGGATGCACGGTCCAATCGTCCAGTCTCGAACCGCCTCGATCTTTGGCCCAATCATAGCCGACTGTGTGGGAATCTGGGCTCGCGAAGCCGCTTTAGGCCGAATTTCCGCAACTGTTGCAATTAGGCCACTGTTCCAAAGCTGTGGACGCTAAGATTTTTGCAGGGAATCCGCTCTCCGGCTGCTGCTGGAGAGATTAAGGGGATGGACTGGCCGAGTGGCCGTCTTTGGCTGTACCCGCCCGCCTATTCTACTCGCGTGATCCCAGCGGCGAGCATCCTGAACGCCATCTCGTGAACTACGCCGGTTCAACCTGGCTCTGCGAGGCTGGCGGCAAACCTGGGCCGATCCTCGGGGCGGCCTGCTGGGTGCATGCGCGCGGCGCAAGTTCTTCGATGTGGCGATTGCGATCGAGGCCGTCGGCGGCACTGTCCTGAAGAACGGACCGAAAATTCTCGGAGGTCGTCCGCGCGATGCCGACGCCGGTATCGCTCAAGTAGGAGCTCGGCCCGTCTCGATCTCGCGATTGGTCCACCCCGGCCCAGCCGGCGGAGTCGACGCATCCGCTTCGGGAGGTCAGCCGCGGAGCGCGGGGTCCCGCGCAATTCGGGGGGGCGCTATACCGGCCTTGAAGGCCGCACGAACGGCGTTCACTTGGCAGCGTGTCAGCGAGAGAACCGCAACGTGCGCCGGGCGCACCTTGGAAGACTCATTCCTCTTCGCAGATCTCCCGCATCCGGCTCTCGGACCGCGATCCTCTCGGCGTGGGATCGTCCAAGGCACTTGCTGCCAGACCCGACGGCAGCGTGCCGCGTCGCTTGGCCTCGTCGAGCGCTGCCTCAAGAAGTGACGCGAGTTCACCGTCCTCGCCGCCGGGCGCACGAAAGAAGAGCCGATCTTCCGGCGCGACGATGGGAGGTGGAAACGGGCGGAACAGCTGCGTCCGATGCGCGAGGCGTGCAGCCATGCCGGCATCGTGCCGGCGGTCGGTTTCCACGTCCTGCGCCACACCCACGCGTCTATCTTGGCGATGCGCGCCGTGCCAATGGCGGTCATCGCCCGGCAGCTTGGTCACGCCGACACACGCACAACCGAGCGCAATTATGCTCACCTCGTATCAATGGCCGAGGCGATTCGGGCGAATTTCCCGAGATTGACGCCGTCCTCCGTGGCGCAAATGTGTAAATGCGGCGCGCGTGACCCGGAAACAATCTCGGCGCCTGCCCAGGGGTGCAGCGCAGAATCCGATGCAGGTTTCTGACAACCTTCGGAGAACAGTGGATCAGGGCTGAGAAGGCCCGTCTAGCCTGCGATCGACTGAGCAGTTGCTCCAGCCGCGGGTTAAAAAATCCTATCCAGCATGGTCGATTAGATTCACTTGGCCGCGAACGGTGCCCTACCTCTGCCTAGTAAACCCCCGATATTTGCAGCTGATTGTCGGCAAACCGCAGCGCCGCGATTGTTTAGGCGCTTTAAGCAACGGTTTTCCAGTCGGCGATAGCTGGGATATGGCCGGGACTGTCGACGACCCATCGCAAATGGGCCAGGCAGTGGGAGGCCAGGAACGCACGAAGCGGCTATTGTGTTCGGTCGCCGATGGAGGCGTTGCCTAGGCGCGCCATGCCACGGTGACTGATTGGTAACCTTTAATCAATTTTATAATCGCTCTAACGGCCCGCGAGCGGCAGGGCCGAACGCATCGCGGGCTGTAAAGTGTACGAAAGGCAGCGTTCATGGTCGAATCGATCATGTATTTTGGTATTGGGATCCTTTTAGCGGCTGCCAGCGTACTCGTCGTCGTAGCCCGTGTGCGTGGCCGCTCGGTGCGGCTCACCGCGCATCAGCTCGAAAGTGCTATCCCATCGTCCACGGTTGAAAATCAGGAACAGAATGACATCCCGCGCGCCGCCTTCCCCGGCTCAATTCGAGCTCTCGAAGTAAAGGTTGAGCAGCTCCAGGGCGAGAACGACAGCCATCTTGCGGAACTCCGCAAAAAGGACGATGCGGTCAATCGGCTCCAAATCGAGCTCAGCGCATTGCGGCAACAATTGTGCATTACCGAGAAAGAGCTTGCGCTCAAGACGACCGCCATGCAGGAAAGCGAGCGTGCCTTGTCTGAGCGGGAATCGAAGCTGGCGAAGCTGATGGCTGAGTTGGCCGAACGGTCTGCCCTCGTCGATGCTCAGAGCGTTGAGATTATTGCGCTCAAGACTCAGGTAGATGCGAAGGCCACTGCCATGCGGGAAGCCGAGCGCGTATTATCCGACAAAGAATCCCATTTGGCGGAACTGACGACTGGTTTGGAGGAACGGTCCGCGCTCGTCAACGCCCAAAACACTGAGATCATCGCGCTCAAGGCTCAGATAGATGCGAAGGCCACTGTCATACGGGAATCCGAGCGCGTCTTGTCCGAAAAGGAATCGCAGCTGGCGAAACTGATGGCCGATCTGGAGGAACGGTCTGGCTTCGAGTTTGCCCAGGAGATTGCGATTATCGCGTTGAAGACTCAAGTACAGGCAAGGGCCACCGCCAAGCAGGAAGTTGAGAACGCCTTGTCGGACACCGAATCGAAGTTAGCGAAGCTGATAGGTGAGCTGGACGATCGATCTGCCGTAGCCGATACCCAGCAGATCGAGATTGCCACGCTCAGGAACCAGGTCGAGGTGCTGAAAGAGCAGCTAGATGGGGTCAGCAACGAATTGAAGGCGGTGGAAGGCAGCCGCGATGCAGAACGCGCCGATCTCAAGGCAGCGACCGAGGAACTGACGCAAGAACGCAGCAAGTTCTACAACTTTCAGTCGCGCGTCGCCGACCTTGTTCAACAAATTGTGCTGCAGACCACCGAAGAGCATCGTGCTCAGGAAGATCTTGAAAATCGCCTCGCCGACCAAACGAGAGAATTTAACGAAAGGGAATTTGAGATAGAGCAACTGCGCAGTGACATCGAGATCGCCCACAAGTCGGAAGCCGATCTGCGCATTGCCATCGACGATCTCAACGCCCGGGACAATACCGCGATTCAGAATCTCGAGGCCGAGATGGAGAAGCTGCGAGCCGCGCTGGACCGTTGTAATGGCGAGCGCATGCGGCTTTCCTACGAGCTCTCCAATGCAAAGCGTCAGGGCAATTCGGCGGCGTAATCGGCGGAAGCAATCACCCTGCTTACGGTCCTCTGTACGAGGCTTCCGGAGATCAGCAGTGACATGAGTGAACGATTCAAAGACTATAACCTCATGAAGGCTGCAGCCGATTTGGCTCGCGCGGCACCCAAGAAAAGGGGGATAACCTTCGAGGAGGTTTTTGGTGTGGACGCAGGGAAAACAGAAGAAAAATTGGAGCCGCTTGAGAAGCCGAAGAAGCGAGCGCCGATAATTCGCGCCGGAAGGCCTTAGCCGCCCACGGAACGGCCCCCGTGCCGCTCTGCGTTCGGCCAGGAGTCCCGGGATTTGCGTTGAGCACGGCCGGACCGCGCCGTGAGACCACCCAAGGGCGTCGATCAGTAACGTCGACAGTAGCGGCGAGTGGTCTGCGGCATCCCCTCGGAGCAGGGGTGCGCGCTCCGACCACCACGACCCATGCTCGGTGATCCAGGCACCGCCGCTGACCTGTCGATGAGGCGGATGTCCTACGCCCTCCGCAGCTGGCGTAGTAGGCTCAGCTGCGTCCAATTTGAAAATGAACTGGCGGTCTATCGCCTGGATCCAACGTCGCAGAGGCATTGCGTCGACGTGGAGCGTGTATCGATCACGGGCCGCCATGCTCGACAATATGATCCGATGGCGTAGAGCAGGCGTCGCCCCCAGGGCGTTTCAGTGACAGCCCAGGGCCGAGCTTTTCAGGATCTTCTGCTTCATTCTCGATTCACGTGAAGGCGCGGGCGGCTGTCACTGAGACACCACTAACCTTTCTTCGGCGACCAGCCATAAGCCTTGGCGCAGGCCCCGCCCATCAGCATTGCCCGTTCAGTGTCGCTCAGGCGATCAGTCTTAAGGAAGGGCTCGACGGCCTGCTCGTAGTTGACGACTGCGAACGCGCGCGTCCAGTCCGTGCCCCACAAGCAGCGATCGAAACCCCAGGCATCGAACACGCGGGCAAGCGGGTCCCAAATGTCCTGGAAGGGATACGGTTGCCGGGACAGCGTGCAGGCGCCGCTGACCTTGATCACCGCGTTCGGGCGCTTGGCGAGTTCCAGCACCTTCGGGAGGTCGGCCCAGGGCTGCGCCGGTGCGGGCGGCACGCGCGGCTGCATGATGCCCAGATGGTCGATGATGAATCGCGTGTCGGGATGGCGATCGATGAGCGCAGTGCCTGCGTCCAAGTTGCCCCAGCACAGGATGTTGACCGGAAAATCGTGGCGAACGGCCGCGCGTAGGATCCGGTCGAGGCCAGGGTCGTTCAGCTCGCGCTTCGCTTCGTTCGTAAGCATGATTCGGATTCCGACAGCGCCCGGCGTATTCTTCCAGTCGACAACGACATCGGCCACCGCCGGATCGTCCGGGTCAACCGGCTTAACGATGGCGAACCGGTCGGGATGGGCCCGCTGCACCTCGACCGCATAGCTGGCGTCATAGCGGTACAAGGAAAAGGCGGAGATGAAGATCGCGCCGTCGACGCCGACCTTGTCCATCGCCGCCACCATCTCGTCACCCGTGACGTGATCGGGCCAGTTCGGCACACTGTGCCAGGGTCGCTTCGGAGTGTTCGCGTCATAAACATGGACCTGGGAATCGATGATAGTCATCGGGGAAGCTCCTCTGTGCGACGCAAGTTTGGTTATCACAAGGTTCGTGTCGAGGCTTCGTGCGTCGCTGATGCCAGCCGGCCATGACCAGCAGCTCCCGATGGCGCCATGGTAGACTCGGCGCAGAGGGCGCGATGGATCCAAGTCCTTCCGCTCATGTAGCCGGGCCAGCTGAAGACCGATATTGAGCGCATCGCCGAATACGCCTTGGCGGTGAAAAATCGGCCTTGATGGTGACGAGCCCCGTTGGCTTTGTCGGGGCGTAAATGAGCTTACGCCGCCTTCCATTTGATCGAGCAGCCCATCGAGGCGAATTGCGGCACGGGCGCCGCCCCGCTCGCTGCAATTGCGCGCATGGCTTCCAGCAATTCCCTGCGCGCACCTGCGGGCGGCGCATTCGTGCGGCCCTCGTCGAGCCGGCCGCGATATTGCAGCTTGCGCGCGGAGTCGTAGCCGAAGAAATCGGGCGTGCACACCGCGCCGTAGGCTCGCGCCGCGGACTGATCCTCGTCGTGCAGATACGGAAATGGAAAACGGTGCGTCTTGGCGAAGCGCTGCATGTTGGGAAACGAATCTTCCGGATAGGACGTCGCATCGTTCGAACAGATTGCCGCAAACCCGATCCCCTCATTGAGCACCGAGCGCGCGTCCGCGACCATACGGTTGACCACCGCTTTGACATAGGGACAATGGTTGCAGATGAAGACGATCACCGTGCCGTTGCGACCCGCGACATCGGCGAATTCGTAGGTGCGGCCGTCGGTAGCCGGCAGCAGGAAATCCGGCGCCGGCGTGCCGAGCTCGACGGGTGGCGGCGTTGCGGCCATGGCGTTTTCTCCTTCGCGATCGTAGCCCGGATGAAGCGAAGCGCAATCCGGGATGAAATAGTTTGTTCTATCGAAGGTCCCGCTTTCGGGACGGCGACCTTCGGCCACCGGAGTACGCGCCGCTGCGCAGCGCTCCATTCGGGCTAGTGTTCGGACTCATTCATTTGCATCCCGCGGCGAGGTTGGCCAGGGCTTTTCGCGCGCGGCGGTACTTGGCGATGATCGGCTTGGCCTTTGCAGTCCATATGAAGGGCTTCGGGTGGGCGTTGCGGTTATTGATCCATTCGGCGATAGCGACCTCGAGTTGGGGTACGCTGTCGAAAGTGCCTCGTCGGATGCGCTGCCGTGTGATCTCAGCGAACAGCCGCTCGACGAGGTTGAGCCAGGAGCAGGACGTCGGCGTGAAGTGGAGCTTGAAGCGCGGATGGCGTTTGAGCCAGCGGTTCACGGCAGGTGTTTTGTGTGTGCCGTAGTTGTCGACGATCAGGTGCAAGTCGAGGTAAGGGAGCGTTTCACGGTCGATCTTTTTCAGGAACATCAGGAACTCCTTGGCGCGATCGCGCGGCAGGCATTCACCGATGACCTTGCCGGTCGCCACATCGAGCGCGGCGAACAGCGTCGTGGTCCCGTGACGCTTGTAGTCGTGCGTCATGGTGCCGGCGCGGCCCTTCTTCATGGGCAGGCCCGGCTGCGTGCGATCGAGGGCTTGGATCTGGCTCTTCTCGTCGACCGCAAGCACCAGGGCCTTCTCGGGTGGGTCGAGATAGAGGCCGACGATGTCCTTGACCTTCTTGGCGAAGTCGGGATCGTTGGAGACCTTGAAGGTGCAAACGAGATGCGGCTTGAGCCCGTGCTCGTTCCAGATGCGCTGCACGCTCGTGTGGCTGATGCCCATCTCTGCGGCCATGGTGCGCACGCTCCAGTTCGTGGCGTTGGCGGGGCGTTCCTTCACCGTTTTCTCGATGACCTTGAGCTTGATGTCGTCTGCAATCGGCTTCTTGCCGGGCGGCTTGGAACGTCCCTTGACGAGGCCGGCGACGCCAGCCTCGACGAAGTAGTCCTGCCAGCGCCAAACGGTCGTCTTCGAAACTCCGACCTCGCGCATGATCGCCATGACGCCACGGCCGTCAGCCTCATCAGCACGATCCTTGCGCGCTTGACGATCTTCTGGGGCGTGTTCCCGTCCGCGACAATCCGCTCAAGCTCGGCGCGATCCTTCGCACGGAGTACGATGCCTGCCTGCTTCCTGCTCATGCCGCGAGCGAATCATATTCGCGGCAACTCAGGATTCAAATGTCTGTGACGGAGCACTAGCTTCGGTCGATTCGCCCATCTGGCGTTCTTCCAGGGTTCGAGGCCGCGGCCCGCACGCTGAGCTTCACTAAGGCCGCCGAGGAGCTGTCGGCCATGAGCCGGCAGATCGAGGGCTCGAGGACCACCTCGGTCTCAAGCTGTTCGAGCGGCGGCCGCGGTCGCTCCAACTGACCCAGAGCGGGCAGGCGCTCTACCGGATCGCTACCGACGTGCTTGATCGGCTGCAGACCGCGACCGACCGGCTCAGGGCCGAGACCCGCACCCGCCAGCTCTCCATCACCACGACGACGGGTTTCGCCTCGCTATGGCTCATCCCGCGGCTGCGGCGGTAAGCCATTGCTGCGTCTCGGGCGGAAGGTTCGCTGTTTCAGGACAAGGAGGCATTGTCTCCATCAGGTGCCCGATCTGACGGATGAGCAATTGCTGCGTCGCCTCCGCGCGGCGTGCTCCCCTGTCTCGGTAGCGATCAGGATCATTTCGCAGCGCGATCCCACACCGACCGCGCCTGGGAACGGTTCGAGATCGCGGATAAGGATCGCGGCGTCCATGAGCGTCACGAGGTGCGAGCGCGGGCCGCGAGTGAGGGTGATCGGCTGCGCGAGCGGAAGGGTCAGGTCGGGGCTGGTTGGTCTCGGCATGGGGGATTGAAGCATTCGCGAAGATGAAGTGCGTACCCGAAAACCCGGTGGCCGAGCAAGGACCGTGTTGCGGCGGTAGGTCTCAATTTGAATTTCTAGCCCGCTTCGCTTCAATCCAGGCCAGAGTCTCATCTTCGGTCTTAAAGCCGAATTCAGTGTGAGAGATAGCGCCCTTCGTGGTCACCTCGACCGCGAAACCGCCTTTCCTGACCGAAATCACCCGGTAGGTAGCCTTCGGCTCTTTCGCCATTCCCGCGCCTCGTGGGCGTTTATCATGCACTCGATCCGCAGCACATCGAGCCGCTGGTGGATTCCTTGGCAGCAGCTCGAATGGCCCGCAGTGTCTGACAGAATGGATGGTGACTATTGCCCTGAACATTCAATGGCAGCGATAGGGTTTCGATTAATGTCTCTTCCACCTTCCATGGAGCGGGATGCTCCATCCAGCAAACCTTTGCATTCTCTGCCATCCATTTGGAAATCGCTCGCTCCCCTTCCGCCGTGAAGGTCATTCGTTTGCCGCTGCCAACCCGTCGGAGGGATATTGCTAGTTTTTTCGCCAAGAGACATCCTAGCGTCAATCGCAATGTGGAGCCTTCCGCGTTTCCTTGGAAATGATAACGAATGCGGCTGCGGAGTGTTTGCTGGCTCGCTTTACCACCGTTTGCTGGCGGGGCTTTCGGTGCGATGCCGACGTATAGAAGAAAGAGGCCGTTCCGCCGTTCACATCTGCCATTCGCCACGCCGGGAGGGAGGGACTTGAAATACCACCCATACACCCCCGGAGCACGAGGTACGGGCCCCGGTTTTGCGAGGCATTCGGAACTGCTGAACAGGTTTGCAGATTTTAGGAATTCTGCACCAAGTACAGGAAGCATCGGAATCCTCAAGTTAGCCGACCAAGAGTTGCAGTGTGCCGATCAGGTCGCCGAAGATGATCGCGCCGCTTTGGGCACTCGGCAGCTGTGTCAGAGCGATCGTGATTTTTTACGCCGAGCAATCCACGCTCGCGACCCCAGCCTGATCCAGTCCAGAGCCGCAGTTTCGTCCTTGAAGAGCCCGCCAATGCGGTCCGTACGACCGTCGGGCCAGGTCACGAGAATGTAGTATCCCGTGCCGTCCTCCGCTTTGTGAGGTTCAAACGTAGGATTAGATCGCTCGTTTGCGGCCATCACGAAAACGAGGACATCGGGTGAGGGTGATCGGCCGGGCGAGCGGAAGGGTCAGGTCGGGGCTATTCGACATGGGGGATTGCAATAGTCTGGGAAGCGGGGGACTTAGCCGAAAAACTGGGGCGGCGAGCAAGCCGCCTCAAGCGGGGAACCTGAAAGGTTCGGAGGGGTTTCGGCACTTTGGCGGGCTTGGCCAATTTCGCCGCCCGCCTCAATTCCCAGGAGGCCACCCCCCATGCAAAATCCCGATGACCCCCTCGCCGCGGAGATTATCGAACGCCGTCGCCGGATCGAAGCTGCGGACGCAAGGTTTCGGGCCACTCTAAGCCAAGCTCTACGGAGTGGCGAGGAAGCGTTGCAGGGCTGTGTTGGGCGCCATGAGCGCCTGAGGAATTCGCATCAGCACCCTTCAGAACGGTCCCGGTCCCTCAGGGGGCAACCTGTGACCGGGACCGCCCGGCCGGGGAGTGGGCTAGCATACTAACTACTCCCCGACCCTGGGACCGTAGCACTGAACCAGAGCGAGCGGACTTTTTTTGTGCAGCGCAATGTTGCTCAGCCTCAGCTTCGCCTTGTGCTGTCGCGGAACCGCGGCGACGCTAGGCCAAATCTATCTTTAACGAATTTCGGGAACGCTATGCAGCGCTGAGGGGTTATGCGTGCGGAAGGGCTATGAGTTATGTCGAGTTCTCCAGAACAAGCTCGAATATTGTTCGGGTTCGAACCTGCAGACTGGCTGTTTCTCGTCGGCGGTGTCGCGCTTACGGCGGTCGTCGCAGCAGTATTCGTCTTTTAGCGAGCGTCAACTTTAGAAAGAAAATACCGTTAGCGCTACCAGTGTTACGCTTGCTGCCATAATTATCACGTCGCTCCGACGCAACTCGAAACCCAAACGATACTGAAGGAGCATTGCCCACCCCCGTGGATCAAGCCCGGCAATTTAAGGGTTGGGTGGCAATCCGGCAAAAGTGTGGCGATCGACATTCCTGATCTTATGGCACGTCTAAGCGGTCCCGATCCCAGAACGGCAGGAGCCCTCGGCGGCCCTACTTCTCCTGATCGGTCTCGGTCTGCGTAGCGATCACCGCGGCGGCGTCCTGGAACATCAGGGCATAATCGGCAAGCCGCAACCATGCTTGCGCCATGCCGAGCAGTTGAGCGGCTTGATCCGGATTTTTCACCAAGCGCGCCAGAGCAGTGCACTCCAGAGCGCGACGCTGATATTCGTCCTGGGACATGCTGCCAACCCCCGCCCCTATACAAAACTTTGAAACGTAATCCGGCGGTAAGCCCGTAGTTCCAGAGCGGACCGGCGGAAAATTGGAATGCCAACTATGCGTCGCGGTCAGGGGCCGCAAATCTCAAAGGGCGTTTCAAATGGGGGGCCTGCCGCATGGCGCCCCAAGAAGCGCCACAAAACACCGATTAGCTTGCGCTGCCTTGATTCCGGGGGGAAGAATGGGCAGCGAAGCGCTAGAAGCGTTGCCGGTCGTCCGATGTCCCGGCTGCGGAGAGCCGATGCAGCCTAAGGGCGCCGCGCCAGTCACCAGGGCACTGGATGACATCAGCTACGTGTGCCCCAAGTGCGGCGCCGAGACGAAGCGCACGATGAGGCGGGCGTAGCGCCCCGAGGCCGCCAGTCTGAGGCGGCCTAAGTCGGGCCGGAATGGCCCGCACGTCACGGAACCAGGATCAGCAGCAAGACCAGGACCAATGCGGCCAGGGAGCCAGCGAACACATTCCTGAGCCATGCCGCCGAAATATACTGCACTAGAACTGCCGAATGAGCTGACATCTTCCCCTCCCGAATTCGGGTACGTGCCGGCAGCTTAGGCATCGAACCGCACATCGCCTGTGATCCAGGTCACATCCGAACAAAAACCTTGCCGCTAGGTCGGGTATTGTCGATCCGATCTGGGTGTGAAAAGGCCGCCGGGGTTGCCGCGGGGGTCCGGCGAGTTGGCGCCGAGGGTCGGGGATTTCTAAACCGGTGGCCGGCCCTCTGGGAACGCCCTGGCAGAGTCTTCCGCCGCCTCCCCTAACCCCGAGAAGCACTGGGGCGTGGCTGGCGGGTTGAGCCGACTGTCGGAGGGCGGTGAGTTTTGAATGACATCCGGTAGTCATTTACGCGAAAAGAGCCTTGTAATTCGGCGTGTCATGCCTGCCCCGTTCTGACGAGTTCAGCCTCTTTGTCTTGCCTCGCCCGCAATTTGATGTAAGTGGCAGCTGACCCCAAAAATGAGACCTCGACGACCACTTCCGGTGCTGCGTCCAGGCCTGCACTTCTTTTCGCCAAGTGTGCCTGGGTCAGGGCGGTCTCCATGTTGCGCTTCGCCTCAGCATATTCCTCCCCAGTCCCGTCGGAGATCTCCAGGGAACCGACGCGCCGCTGGTTATAGAACACGTCATATCGGCGGCCTTGTTTCGGCGTATCGTTATCGAACGTCCTTAGCTTAGTATCCTTCAGTTCCTTGAGCCTCCACGGGCTGTTCTTGATGGGTGCCCACCCGTTTGCGATCACCCCAAACCGGTCAAAATCCGCAAAGAATCGGCGGAGGGAATCGGATATACGCCATCCCCAGCGTTTGAGTTTAGGATTGGCGTGCTTCGGCTCGATAGAGGCGCCGACCAGGAAGTTGTCTTCCTGTTTCGCTTCCCGCTTGGATTTTCCAGCTTTGCGTTTGAGTTCCAAGTAGCCGTAGCGGTAATAATAGCAAGCCCATAGCAGCACTGCCACAAATGGGATTAGCCACGCCGGGATATACATAGTCCCGGTCCCGGTCGAGCGTTACTGCTTGGAGAAAGCTGCGGCGAGCGACAGCATTGTCTCGACATGGAAACTCGGTCTCGTGCCGCATCCACTGAGAGCGGGGTTCAGCAAGACGACAAGCGACAGAGATTGTCTGCCGCCTGCCATCATGACTCCTGAAACCTCACGTGAATCACTTCCCCCGTCGCGTGTCGAGCGAAGTTCCCAGTACCAACGCCTTCTGCCGCACGGCTCCTTCCGACCGCCGCAGCTTGCGGGCGATCTGCCGCGCCGGGACTTTCTTGGCCATAGATTTCAGCTCGCGGACGTCACTCCTGGTCCACTCGCGCCGAGCGATCTTTCTAGCAGCCATTGTGACAATCTCCTATCAGATAAAGATACCTACAAATAGAGCAGTTGCGCGACGTTAGCAAGAGCAAAATCGTGATTATGGTGATCATGATGAAGATGGGTTGTTTTCTGATGAACGAAGCGCGAATAATCAGGTCGCTGCCAAGCACGGATATCGGGCGGGGGATGTGTCGTGTTGGAATATCATGTTGTCGGGTCGGTTGGAAACTCCGCGGTTGGAAACTCCGCCGTGCCGCTCAGTTCAGCCGCCCTGAAACAACCGGCCTCCCCTGAGGGTGGATTTCGTTTGGCGAAAAGAACGCCAGACGGAGGGCTGGGCCGAACTTATTCCCGGTCCTCTTTGTGCAATGGGCCGCTGTTGCTGGGTCGGAGGGCACGAACCGGAACACCTTCCTCGGCAACATTCCCCTGCGGTGCCAACGGTGCGGGAACGCGGCGCCGATTATTGGCGTGCGTCAACTCAGCACTGCCTGAGAGCTAGAACGCAAGAACCCACATCTCGATACCTTGGAAGGGGCGTTCAGGGAGACTTGCCGGCAATCACGACTCGGTTAGATCGGAACGCTTCTCGATGAGTGTTCCGATCAGGCGCAATAACTCGATGTGCTGAGGCCCGTAGCTCCTTTCACAGAGAAATGCACCAATTTCAATATCGGTCGTTCTTCCGCCAGACGGCATATTAGGGATGTGTCTGACAAAAACCCGCCCCGAAATCGCCGTTCGGGCTGCTGTAAATCTCTCTGGTTTCGAGGATCATGCGCCGTTTCTAGGTCAGGCCCTTTATTGTGTGTCGCCCTGATGCGGCTCCCTGGAGTGGTAATTTTAGCAGCCGCATCTCGGCTCGGTATCTTTTTGCCGCCTCCATGGGACTGCCTCGCAGCAGTCCCACACCTGGCGGAACGACTCGCCCGTTTTGACAGTTCCCCGATCATCGAAACAAAAGACGGGAGCATCGGGCTGGGTCTCGAAAGTGGAGGCGGGGCGATGCAACAGACTTTTCTCAGGATTGTAGGATCCGCCGTCTTGATCACCGCGTCATGCATAGTTACCCGTCGCGCTGAGGCCCTGACCTTGGGCACGTCCACTGGGCTTCGCGCTGCTGTTGTCGAAAATGGCCTGACTGACTCGGTTGCCGTTGTCTGCCATCGCCCCCCGCCCCGGATGCCAACCAGTGTGCTCGCATCGGCATCGCCATTACGGTTACGGCGGGGATCCACATTACGCCTATCACGATGGG
>WNGR01010766.1_pt1 | contig 13527 bp, 13 predicted proteins | sample 5407581 | NCBI WGS metagenome assembly WNGR01 (sample SAMN13153383, study PRJNA577476) | soil metagenome | isolation source: 80 cm soil or saprolite under Garry oak tree replicate 2 | place: USA:California | collected 2016-06-15 | reverse complement strand
ATCCAGCACGCGACATCCGAGCACCACTGCGGCGCACAAAGCGCAGGCGCAGGCCTCGATAGTAGACAGCGTCACAACCATGGCGTGGTAGAGCGGAAACGCGGGGTCGCTCGGGAGCAAGATTGCTCCAAATGGGTAGGACGTCACCAGCCACGCTGAGGCCACCACCACGCCTACGCGCCACGCTACCCAGGAGAGGCACATCAGGCGGCTGACACGCAGATGCTCCAGGCGCAGGTGGTCGTGGGCAGAGAGAGGACGCCTGATCCTGCGTACGCCGTAGAAGACGACGCAAAGCACTCCGAGCGCCAGAACGAAGCGCGCAGGGCTGCCTATCGGGATGCGGGCCAGCCAGGGGTCGGTCGGCATGGGGGGAGGCGATCCGGAGGCACAAGAGGACCACGATCCAGGGCAGCCCGCGGGTGAGTGCCACTACCGGGAAGCGCAGTTCGCGGGCGAGTTGTGCGGCCCGTGCAGGCAGCTCGTCGAAAGGCCGCAGCCCACCCTCGATGAGGATCCACGAAAAGCTGGCAGCCAGGACTGTGAGCATGAGTGAGCCACTGATGGCCTCTCCGAAAATCAGGCCAACGAGCAGGAACCACAGGCCGATCCACTCGTACCAGCGTATCCGCTTGATCACCGGCGGCTGCGCTGGGGGAGTAGAGCGCCCCTGCCACTCGCACCACTTTCGTTTGAAGTGCAGAACCAAGCCCAGGCCAATGCACCAGAGCGCCCAGGCCGAGAAGGTCAGGAACAGGACAGCTCCCGCATTGCTGTTGCCTTGTATCCAGCGCGAGAACGCCAGAGCCTCCGCCAGGTACACCAGACAACCGAGAAGGAGCGACGTGAGGAGGATCTGTCGCAGCGGATCGCGTCCCGGAACGTCTGGTGCCTGATCTCCAGGAGCATTTTGTAGAGTTGAGCGGTCTTCCAAGGTCAGGCTCCTTTCAACAGCGCAGACACGCGCGTCTGATGGGGGTTCGCTGTGGATGCGCCTGGTGGGTGGGTAGCTGGATCGTGGCTCGCGAGCCAGTTCGCGAGCCAGTTCGCGAGCATACGGGCGAGGAGAACCCGGAGGAGGAACATCGAGGGTCTCAAAGAGGAACACATGGGCCTGCGGCTGAACCATCGCGCAAGCCAGAGGGCGAGAGCGATGCACCCTTTGGCTATTCCGACCAGGCAAATCAGCGATAGGGTACACACCAGCAGGGATATACCGCTGAGGATAGCGAATGGGGCAAGTAAAAGTGCTATGACCCCCGCGCCGACCAGCAGGACGGAAGCTATGAGCAGCAGCAACACGACGAGAGTGAAAGGAGAGGGAAGAGCGCCAGGGGTCCGTCGGACCGGGGCGCGCATGTGTCGAACGTGAAAGCGTGTATGTCGCATGTGGTATACCTCCATGCAGGTGCCTGCCCCACATGCTATAATAGGCATGTGGTGGACGTGCGTATTTGCTGTCTACCGTGTGTGCTCCCTGCTGGTAGTGAGACACGAGCGCGGGAGCACACATACAAATCACTGCGCTACAAAGAGATGCCGGTTTCAAAACCGAGACGACCCGCGATGTCGTCGTTGCTTTCGATGGATTGAACAGCCCGCCCCTCGCGCGCTGCAGAAGAACATCCCCCCATTCCGTCTTCGAGCAGGGGAGTGAGGTTCAGCATGGTGCCACCCTGGGTGAGCTGAGTCAGCAGTCGCTCGATGCGAGCAAGTCTGCCATCGAGCTGATGCTGGAATTGCCGCGTCTGCTCCAGTTCCTCCAGCAGTTGTGGCGGCACCTCGAGCATGGGATATCCCTGGCTCTCGCAGAAACGAACGGCCTGCCTCACCGGTCCCTCGATTTCCCGAGCAAGATCCACCCCGCGCATTTCCCAGTACAGACCGCGCTCATCGGGCCGCAGACCCGCGGCCCGAATCGACACGCCGAGCTGGAGACACTCCCGCATCATGGTTGCCGGCTTGTCGACCAGCTTCACCTGCTTCATGATCCAGGCGACGAAGGCCTTGAGCGGCTCCGGAAACCGCGTCGAATTGGAAGGTTTCTTGATCGATTTCTCGGGAGTAGCCATAGAAAGTCGCGGCATTCCTCCTTGTTTTAACGGGAGGCCCCTTGCCGCTTGCCTCCTTTCTTTGCTCCGGGTTTCCTGATGATCAACTGTGTTGATATCCAGCGTAGCAGGGTAGTCTCCTTTCGCTGCCGATCGACAGTGTAATAGCGATAGCTTCCCGTGGTTTCACCGCACAACTGACCGACGTTCCCATTCCTAGCCCCGATGAGACGACCTTTCTGCACACCAAAGATGGTAGCATGAGAGTAGACGGCTCTTATCCCGCCTTTGGCTGGTTGCTCATCATGCAGTTTCCTACGAATGGGTCGATACGTATCATCTACGATACGAAAAGTACCTGGTTCGATATGCGCCAGTCCTCCTACGGCACAGGCCAGAGCCAGCGCATCAGCGCAATGGGCTTCAAAGCGGTCTGCTGCTTTATCGCTCGTTTTCCGATACCCATATTGTTTCCTGAGTTCCTGGGTTTCAAATCCTTGGTACAGAGTTACCTGTGCCCCCTGCGCTTCGATCCACTGTCTGATCCGTGTTTTTCCAATCTCAACCGTGGAGAAATTGGCTCCCCAACGATGTTTCGCATGGTAGAAACGCACATCTTCCAGTCCCACCAGACCAATCGGATAGATCGCAAACAGTGCCCGCAGCACTTTCAAGCGTGAACAAACCATCACCAACTGGCTTGGGGCAATGAATCCTTTACGGGAGCGGTTGTCGAAGCGGGCAGGGCGACGACGGCATTTCCGAAACCGCCGCGCACGTCGAAGTATCTGGCGTTTCTGCATCTTCTTGACCTGCTGTTGCTTGTCAGATAGATCCAGCTTGATGGCCAGGACGTTCTCTTGTCCACAGACCACTGCATAGCCCTCGAATTTTGTGCCAGGATCAATGCCAAGTGTCGTCACAGGAACTTGCTGCCTAGTCTCGCCGAGCATCTGAAGACCAAACATGTTCAGTTTGCTCCAAACTTTTTTAGCCACTCCAGATCGTAACAACTTGCGTGCCTTCGCTGGGGTGGTTGGCGTCAGTGGTTTTCCTGTTGCATCTAAAACAAACACAGAATGAACCGACATACGGCCTCCTTGCAGAGTAGTCTCCCTTCGAGACTGCCTTGAACGCTTAGACCAGCAAGCTGGCCGTGGCTTTGAGAGAATGTGCCGGAGAGCCAGATGCTAGGGAAGTACACCTGGGTCCTTCTAGCGTTCTTGGCGGCTGCTGTTCACTAAGAAACGGCTCTCTAGTGCAATGGTTGCCCTTGCTGCCCTCATCGCAAGCCCTCACACTTCCAGGTGAGGGGCATTGACCATCTCCGCTCCTATCCACTCCTACACTGACGGTGACAATTTGAGCCAGGGCTGCTCAGGGACGAGCAGCTTGAACTGCTGATCGACCCCCTGCAATGAGGTGAGGTATCCGGGCCACTCGGGGGTTTGTTCGACCCCTCTGAGCAGGCCCCGAAGCTGCTCGACCAGGTTGGCGGATTTGCCATTGGTCACGGGGATGTGATTGAGCGCCTGGGAGAGGCGTTTGCGCAGGTCGTTACGCAGTGCCTGTTGCTGCGCGAATTGTGTAGCGAGCTTGCGCAGGTCGTCTTTGAGGCGGAAGTAGCCCCAGGCCCATCCGCCGATTAACACCATGATAGGCGCGACTTTTTTCGGCGCCAGCAGGAAGCGGTGGGGTTTGATCTCAGAGGCCTGGATGAAGGCCGCCAGCTCCTCCTGCAGGAGGGCTTCAGCACCCCCTACGTGAATCCAGAACCTCGTTCGCACCTCGTCGGTGACCAGCGCGGAGGTCAACATGTTCTCAAAGCGGGACCGGCGCAGTTGCTCAATGAGGTGACCAACCTTGAGCGGATCCCCGCCAAAATCGATCTCACCGGTAGCCAGGGCGAGCTGGGCCTGGGCGAGCGACGGGCGCACCTGGAACTCGCTGGCGGTCACCTCCACCCCATTCGTCAATCACAGAGGCACCCTTGATGGTGGTTGTCTGACCGGCCTCATCCTGCCGGACAATGGGGGACTCGCTTGCGTCGATGCTGTTGAAGATCGCGATCCACGCGGCGTGGGTTTGTGCGATCAAATCGACCTTCACGACGAGGAACTTGTAGATCCAGAACGTTCCATCGGGGTCAAACCACTCGATCACGAACTCGCCCTTCGAGTCTTCGAGCGCGGCGCGGGTAAGAGGATCGAGTGTCATGCTGCCGTTGGCATTGATCAGCTCCTCATCCGGCAGGGCCACGGTGAGCGAGAGGTAGTGGGGTCGTATCGTCGCAATGTCGATCTCCTGCTCGCCCGAGCCTTCGACCTCGATCATTTTCGGCGTTGGCCTCAGCCCGATCTCCCGAGCCACTTTGGTAATTGTCGCGTACCATACCGACCGGTATCGCCCTAGACGCCAGCGCTGATAAAATTTGTTGTAAACGGGGATCGCGTCCCCTTTGTACATCCCATCCACGCCGAAAGAAAACGCCTCAAGAGGCAGGGGAGACCCCTCTGCCTCCACCTCTGCAGGCCTGGCCGAGGTGGCGCGGATGCGGTACACGCTTTTTCCCGGCCCTGACGTGTAGCTGGCCTGCTCTGCCGGTTTGTAGACAACGGGTTCGTTGATCGAGACGAAGCGGGGGGGAGCGTCTTGTTCGACTGGCGTCCCGTCGATTTCGATGATCTCGCGTTGCCGGATCCCGCCGGCTTTATTGGAGAATTTCCCAGGATCAATACAAATCGGGGTGACAGGAACAAACTGGGCACCGACTGCCGGGGGATAGTCGATCACGGTGTCTACGCGCCTGGCGACCTCATTGCCTTGCTCGATGACCACCATTTGAAATGGCAGATCTCGCTCGACGAACGCTGCGAGACTGCGCTCTGGGAGCTGCTGCCAGATTGGAACCAGGGCGTCTTCCCCGGGTTTCTGGGTCGTGGATGCTACGGTCGACTGTGCATCTTTTGTTTGCATGAAAATGCCCTCCTTGCGGACTGGTCGAAAGCCGTCACATTTCGTCTAAATTTGTGTACGAAACGTGACAAAACAACTGTTTCCTAATTTATACCATAATTTTTTAGGATTTGTCCAGAGTTTTTTGGGGCAAAAAGATTAAATTGTATACGTTTGAAGACAAATTGCCGCTGTCCACCCTGGAAAAAACTAATAGCTGTTCATTTTACATCTGACATGTGTAGGTAAATTGGCTTATAGCTATGTGTGAGCGTGCTTCTATTGGGGTAGACATAGGAACTCTATGGTGTTGTCCCTGTGATAGAAGAAGCAAGGTAGGCCTGTACAACCACTCATGAATAACGATAAAGATACTATGAACACTCTCTATTATCACCATAATGATACTATATAACTCCTACATACTATTTTCTTAACTGGCGATGTCCCATATGCATCCCATACCTTTCCTATATTCTTCAATTTTGTGCTATACTATGGCCAGGCGAGAGGCCGTGTAACTTGCGCTCGCCAGGAGCGCCTGGAGGTGACACATGGCGGAGTATTTCAATCAAAACCAGGTTCTGGAACACCTCGGCCTGAAGGATTACCGGACCCTGAAAAGATGGTGCAAAGAAACGAGCCCGGCGATTGAGCCGAGAACCCGAAATGGGTATGGCCCATCGCTCTGGTATACGGGTACGCAGCTCAGGAAGCTGGAAAAAGTCGCTGAGGCGCACGGGCGTGCGGTCCGCCGATCTGTGGCAGAAGAGGAGTTGAGCGGCGAGGAGAGCACGCCATCTGCTCTCCTCACTGCAGAAGAGAGCACTGAACATGCTCTCCTTTCCTCTCTTCTGAACAGGTTGGAGGCCGTGGAGGGCAGGATTGACGGGCTTGGACTTCCGGAGGGGGAAACCCTGGCCACCCTCATTCAGAAAGAGGTGAAGCGGCAACTCCAGGCTCGAACGCGCGTGGCGAAGGTCAGTATGCAATCCTCCTCAAAAGAAGGCGATGTCCACAGCAGCGACACCGGGTGAACTCGCGCAGGGCATGTTGACGCGTTTGTTTCAGGCACCGCGTTTTTGTGTGGGCCATTGTGTCCACGGACCCAACACGAGACTCTGCGCAAAAGCGCAGGCGATCGCTCCACCGCGTTCCTTTCGGAACTCGACATTGGACGCGATTTCGCGCACCGAACAGCCAGAAGCAAGCTGGCGATCCCCTCATCCACGAAAGAAATTCTGCCCGCGGGCATAAAACGAAGCGACGAGTAAGGGAGTATCTGATCTCTTCTTCCTCTCTCCTGTCATCTTTCCTGTGTTCTCTTCTGATCTCCCCTCTCGTCTTCCCGAATCGGTCGGCCCCAATTTCTGAGCGTAGCGTCCCCCGTCCCTGCAATCCGTCCCCCCATCCCTCTGCCTGCGTGGAGAGAGGAGAGGTCACGTGGAAACGCCGAGCTTTGTTTGGCATGAGGGATGCTGGAACGAACGGTGAAAGGTGTGCCAGCAGAAAGACCTCCCTGGTATCACGGAAGGCGAGGGGAATACAGGTTCGATACAACGCGACCCACGGTCCAGAGTATTTCGTATAGTCTTTTGGTCCGACGGAATGGGCATCAAGCGCGGTGAACGTTCATTCCCGTGCAGCCTCGCCTGCCGGGTTGAGCGAAACGTCTGGTGTATTGCGGTCACGCGCAACTTGCTCGACCTCCCAGCGCTCGCACCGCTGGTATTTATAGGGTCCGACGCGCAAGGGGTGGAGGATGCCAACCTCGATCCACTGGTACGTCATGGTCCGTTGAATGCCCAGCATATCCGCGGCCTGTTCAATGGTCAGCAGTTCGGAGGGAGGGGTGAGTCGCAATCGGACCTCGTGTAACAGCGAGGAGATCGGGTCCAGCTCGAAGCATTCGGGGATCAGAAACGTCGTGGTAGAACGCGGTGAGTACGCCGGCACGAAAAGATACTGGTACACATATTGCACCTGCTCGCGCAGGATCTTGCGCTCCCGCTCTGGATACGTTTCCGCCTCCGGATCTTCGGTAACCCGGACCAGGCGCTCCAGAACCTCGGCCAGGTGACCCTGGCGCAACTCGAGCGTGGTGAGCGAAAACGGCTGTGGGCGGCGCGATAGCTCGCGCCCCTCGTCTTCGTAATGCTGTGCCACGCGCCGCAACAGGGTATCAATGGCCTGGCGGCGGTCGCTCGTAATAGGTGCCTCGTTGGAAGCCGAGTGCTCTTCCACGAATCGTTCTCCTCTACGCAGGCGCGTGTTCGACTCTCTTCTGCCGCCCGCGCTTGTGTCTCCCATACGTGAACAGGGCCGCGATGTCTGACACGCAAGGCTGGCGGATCGACTGGTGTCAGACGCGCCCGCCCGCTTCCCTTTTCTTGTATTACATGATATGGCCGGTGAAGGCGCCAGAAAAGCGCTGAGCTCCCGCCCTTTGTTCGTTTTTCTCTCTTTTGTTCGTCTCAGATGTGGCACACGCGAGATGTCAGACAAAGGAGGGCGGTCCCACGATAATGTGAGGGGCGAGTATACACGCCCATACGGAACGCTTATTCCAGCTTGTCCGCAGACGCGGCGCTTTTGCCGGTCCAGGCGCGCTCCTGTTCGCGCGCGAGGTGCAGTGTGAAATAGGGCTCAAGGGAACCGGAAGGAACACCCGGCCGATAATCGTAGACCAGGTGCAGCTCACCCGCATAACCCGGGAGAGAAAAGATAGCGAAGAGCACCTGCCGAACCCGCCTTCCCACGTGGGGAGACGTACACACAGCGGGTGCCCTCTGGGAAATCCGTCGCAATGGTGGGGAAGTCAGGCGCAGCATATTCATCGTAGATCATTCCCCCTCGAAACCTGCAGACGCTTCCACCTCGGCTCACCAGGAGGCATTCTGCCTCCGGCTCCACGCGCCTTTCCCACACGCCGTGATAATGAGTGCAGCACCTGTTCGGTGTTTTCTTCGACGATGAGCATGCGATGCCCCATAGCTGTCTAGGCCAGCGCAACCCCGGACGTGGTGGGCCGGCGGCCTCCTCCTTTCCTGCTCGCTCAGACCGCGCACTGCAAAGTGGAGGAGATTGTCACGCTTCGCTCTCGAACTTTACAGGGCAATCCGGTAGAGTAATTCATATAGTCATACGCCGACCTTCGTGGCCTGGGCGCGGGGAGTGTACCGATCCAGGAGTGCTATCACGTCCGCGGGGCGAATCGGCGGCACGAGAACGGTCACGGCCCGTGTGGGGTCGGTTGCGCGGTAGAGTCTCGCGCAGGGGAGTGCTGGTTGGAGAGGCGAACCGGCAGAAGGTTCGCGGCAGGCCTCCAGGACGAGGGTCGAGGTGAACAGTTCGGGGAGAGCAAGAGCTGCGGAGCCCCCCTGGCGTGCAAGGACGAGGAGGAACAGGCCCGCCCCATGGCCTCGTGCGAGCAGCATATGCAATGCCTGGCGCGCGCGCGCTGGAAGCGAACGCTCCTCGCTCAGTTCCAGGACGCCCAGCCAGGGTGGGGAGAAGACCCTCGTTTCTTCTCGATGCATGAGCGTTCCTTCGAGGCACCAGATGGCCTCGATCAGCCCTTGCGCGCTGCTGCACGTGATCACCGTCTGGGCGTAATCTTGCAGGAGCCTGGTGAGCTTCTGATCTCCCGGTTGTTCCAGGAGGGCCAGGCGAAGCCCGCTCCTCCCACACTTGCTCAAGAGCTGCGCGAGCCACGCGAGAACCTGGCGCTTCTGTGCGTCGGAAGACTGGGCGAGGATCAGGAGCGGTGCTGCCTCCGGGAGCGCAGTCGTGAGGATTTCGCCATGCTCCGTCGTGCCGAGGCTCATGGCGAGCGCTTGATCATGTGCGGTCAGCCATAAGCGGGACAGGTCTGGATGGGAGGGTTCGTAAGACATGCTACTCTTCCTTTATGGTCATGTGCTGCCTCCGGATGAGGCGGAGCACGAGGTTCGTTCCAGGTAATGCACTTGAAAGGCCTGCCTGGCGCGGAAAATGCGCATCCTGGTGGCCGACACGGACAAGTGCAGCGCTCGCGCGATCTCGCGATACGAGTAGGACCCGCAGAGGAGCAGGACAACACGGTAGTGATCCGGCAGATCGTGCAGTGTGTCCTCGACTTGCTCTCGGATATCGAGGCGCGAAAGCTCTATCGTGGCTTGTACATCGATGACATTCGTATCGAGGCTCTCGAACGGCTGCAGCGAGTAGATCGACCGCCGTCGCTGCTTGCGGAACAGGTCCTTGATCGTGTTGGCCGCGATGCGGTAGAGCCAGGCACGCAGGTTTCCACTGTCGCCGACGGATGACCAGGCACGCCAGGCCTTGAGATAAGTCTCCTGGAGGATATCTCCGGCCTGGTCGGGATCGCGGAGCCAGCGGTAGGCAAACTGATAGAGTTCCGGCTGGTATTGCAGGATCAGCTGCTCGAACGAGGCAGCTCGCTCGCTGTCTGGTCGCTGGGCATTCATGCCCGCCGCTCTCTTTTGTCGTATACTCGGCATCGCGCTTCTCCCCATTCACGCCGCTCAGGTGCTCTCATGCCCATCGAGCGATTCCGTGTGTACCTCCTGGTCGCCATTTGCCCCCCACCTCGCGATAAACGCTGAGGGCGAGAGGGAAGATGTCCCATTCTCCCGCTCGGACACTCGCGTCATCGAGGGGCTCACGCGAACCGGAGCCAGCTCTTCTCTTTCCACCAGGACAAGCGTCTGGGCCGCCACCTGGCCGTCGGGTGCCAGTCTCGCTCGCGCACGCACCGGCTCTGCGGCGTAGTCGGTGGCCGTCGTCGCATCCTCGCCATTATCAGCCCCGACGAAGCGGTAGACCGGAGTGAGTGCGCAGCACAGCGCCAGGTTGACGACGAGCGCCGCGACCGCTGCATAGACTGGAATGGTCACGCCAAGCAAAGAGATGGGGAAGACCGATGACTGGAAGTGAAGCGCCAGCATCAACGCTGTCCCCACTATCATTCCTGCTCCCCAACCAATGGCGAGCGCCTTGCGGTGAAACCAGGTCGTGTAAAGAGCGAGAAAGACCGTCGGCAGCGTCTGGACGATCCAGATGTTACTGAGGAGCTGCAGATTGATGGCCAGCTCCGTCGGGAAGAACAGGATGAAGGCCAGGGCGCCCACTTTCACCAGGAGCGAGACGGTCTTGGCTACCTTCGCCTCCTCGTGGTCGCTACACGTCGGCCGCCAGAATTCGCGATAGATGTTGCGCGTGAAGAGATTCGCCGCTGCAATGGACATAATGGCCGCCGGGGCCAGCGCACCGATGCAGATGGCCGCGAAGGCGATGCCCGCGAACCATCCTGGAAACATTTGCGCGAACAAGGCGGGCAGCGCGCTGTTCGTCTGGTAGGCAACTGTCCCGTGAATTCCTGCCGCCACCGCCATGTAGCCGAGCAGGCCGATCAAGCCGATCAGCACGGTGTACGCGGGAAGCAGAGCGGCGTTGCGGCGGACGACGTTGCGGCTGTTCGTCGAGAGCATGCCGGTCAGGGTGTGAGGGTAGAGAAACAGGGCCAGGGCCGATCCAATCACGAGCGTGCTGTACTCGCTGTACTGAGAAGGGGAGAGCAGGAGCTTCGTTTTTGGAACGGAACTGAAGATGTGTCCGAACCCCCCAAGCCGGCCAGGGATGGTGAGGAAGGCGACGATGACCACTAACCAGATCAGCACGTCTTTGACGACCGCGATAAGCGCAGGCGCGCGCAGGCCGGAGACATACGTGTACCCCGAAAGCCCCAGGAAGGCGATCAGGAGCGCCGCCTCTACGGGCAGCCCGAGCGCGGACAGAATAATCTGGATGCCGAGCATCTGAAGCGCGATGTAGGGCATCGTTGCCAGTATTCCTGTCAGCGCGACGGCGAGCGCCAGGCCGCGGCTGTCGAAGCGCTCACGCACGAAGTCCGCCGGCGTGACGTAGCCGCGATGACGGGCCACCGTCCAGAACCGGGGCAGGATGAGGAACACCATCGGGTAGATGAGCGTCAGGTAGGGCACCGCAAAGAACCCCAACGCTCCCGCGCTGAAGATCAGTCCGGGCACGGCCATAAAGGAGTAGGCCGTGTAGATATCGCCGCCCAGCAGGAACCATGAGACAATGGTGCCAAAACGCCGCCCGGCGATACCCCATTCCTGCAAGCGCGTCAGGTCTCCTGGCGTCCACCGCGCCGCCCAGAAGCCGAGGCTCGAGACGCCGAGGAGAACGAGGGTGAAAATGAGAACCATCGGCCAGTTCATAGGGTGCCTCCCTTCTCCAGCGCCTCGTCTGCGTGCAACCAGTACACCACCGCCGTGAGCAGGGCGGTGATCAGGACCATTGCGAGCTGGAACCAATAAAAGAACGGTACTCCGACCAGCTCCGGCTGATCGAAATTATAGAAGCCCGGCCAGAGCAGCACCACATACGGAACCAGGAGGAGCAAGAGTGCTATCTCTCGTCGCGGTCGTTGTCGTACAGGTCGTATCATCGTTTGTGCCCTTTCATTACATCGTGATCGCGGTTACCCGGTTGTGCCCCCTCGATTGCCTGGCCGTGGCCGAATCTCTCAGGCCGAGTCGTTCGAGGGTCGGAGGATCAATCGTGACGCCCGCCAGGTCTGCGGCGGTGATCCCGCTGAACTCGTCGGGGGTGGCCTGCACGCGGGAGAGGTCGGCACCGCGAAAGACCGTCTTGGTGAAGACGACACCAATGAGCAGCGCCCCTTGCAGGTTGGCCCCGGTGAGGTCGGTCATGCGCAGGTCAGCGGATCTGAAGATGGCGTTACTCGCGTTGGCCCCCACAAGAACGGCCTTGGACAGGTCTGCTCCGGAGAGGTCTGCTCCGGAGAGGTTCGCTCCGTGCAAGCGCACCCGCGACAGATCGGCTGAACTGAGCGTGGCCCGCTGGAGGAAGGCCCGCTGGAAATTGGCTCCGTTGCAGTTGGCGGCCTGGAGGTGGGCTTTGATCAGGTTGGCCCCGTGCAAGTCCGCCTCACCCATGTAGGCGCCCGTGAGGTCTGCCCCGGAGAGATTGGCCAGTCCCAGGAGCGTGTTCGCGAGCGTGGCCTTTGTGAGGTTGGCCCCGCTGAGATTGGCTCCCGACAGGATGGCCCCGCTGAGATTGGCCCGCGAGAGGTCCGCGCCGACCAGGATCGCCCCTTTCAGGTTGGCTTTGCGCAGGTCGGCTCTGCTCAAGTTGGCGGAACTGAGATTGGCACCCGCGAGATTGCCGCGGGCGAGATCGGCCCGCGAAAGGTCGGTGCCGATCAGATTCGCCTCGACGAGCAATATCTTCACGAGATTGGCGCCGCTGAGGTTCACGCCCCCCAGCTCCGTACTACGCAAGTCTGCCCCCGAGAGATTCGCCCCCAGCAGCGCTGCCCCGATCAGGTTCACTCCGATCATGTGCGCTTTGGAGAGGTTCGTGCCAGAAAGGTTTGCTTCGCGTAAGTTGGCGCCACGCATGTAGGCCCCGCACATGTAGGCGTCTGAGAGGTCTGCTTCGGAAAAGTCCGCCTCCCGCAAGTTCCCGCCGGAAAGGTCGCGATCGCGCAGGTCTGTTCTGCGCAGATCTGCGCCGTCCAGCATCGGGACACGTCCGACCTGCTGCGCCATGGCGATCTCGACCAGCGCCTCCTCCCGAGGCAATAGATACATTTGCTGCTGTAACATAGTCTCGTATCCTCATCGTTGATTTCTACACACCTGTCGCACTCATTGCAGGGAAGCGCGCATCCTTTCCGCTTCGACCAGTCGCCAGCGACTTACGTGCCTGTTCTCCGCGTCCGCGCGACCCGGGGTCGGGTTGACCTCACCGCTTCGCGCAGGCTCATGGTGAGGGCCCGGTCTCTTCAAAGAGATAGCGGCAGGTTCCCCAGGTACTCAACCAGTTTCTTGCCTCCGCTTCTCGATGGCGGCCGGAAGCCGCCCCGGTAATTTGCCCGTCGCAGAACTGGATCCACCCTTCCTCAGCGGTGACGCCGCTTCCGCGTCGCATCGTGAGCCTCCCCGTCCTTCGTTGCTGTTGCAGCGCCCTGATCAGGTCGATCGCACGCGAGGCCTGTTGCTCTTGCAGTCGAGGACCAGTGGCCGGGGAGCTCGACTCCGTTCGCCGAACCGTTTCTGTCACCTCTGGCTCACGGCTTGACCTGGGAGGGGTCCTCTGGGACGCCTCGAACGGAGTTCGTCCCCCAGGCGCGTTGACCGCGCGAGATCTGGGCCACCACGAGGGTCGCCATCGCCCATCGGTGGATCGGACCTCTTCCGTTGGCCTGGCAGTTCCTCCTCGGTGATCAGTCGCACGTCCAGGGTCTGTCTCCGAGATCGTCGCCTCGACGACCAGCCCGGCCCGCTCGGCTTCCTGCCCGTTGAATGTGGAGGAGGATCCGTTCGCGCCCGAGCTTGTGGTATACAGCTGATTGAGGAGCGCCTGCATGGTGCCCAGCGTTTGTCGTAGCAGGGTGAGCGTGGGGGGGTCGAGTCGGGCGAACCCCTCCAGGACGTCGGCCAGCGTTCCCTCCATCCCATGAGCGAGT
>WNGR01005532.1_pt1 | contig 13531 bp, 13 predicted proteins | sample 5407581 | NCBI WGS metagenome assembly WNGR01 (sample SAMN13153383, study PRJNA577476) | soil metagenome | isolation source: 80 cm soil or saprolite under Garry oak tree replicate 2 | place: USA:California | collected 2016-06-15 | reverse complement strand
CAACGATGAACTGCATCTTGATGGTCCGTTGCAGCGTGACCCAGATGAACGCCGACGCTGTGTCGTTGGGCCTGATGGACAAGCAGCCAGAACGTTAGTGAGGGTGCTTGCAGCCGAAGGAGAATTTCTTCTCCTGGAAGTTCGTCCGGTGACAGGGCGAACGCACCAGATCCGCGCTCATCTTGCAGCGTTGGGATATGCTATTACAGGAGATCAGACCTACGCATTGCCTGCTGAAGAAGGCACACCACAAGCTGCCTTGAAACGGCAGTTTCTGCATGCACACAGCCTGGAACTGCGGCGCTATCCCGATAATGCTTTGTGTACATTCGTTGCTCCTTTGGCGGACGATCTGCTGATGTGGATGGAACGCTACTTACCCCTGGGTCTAGAGGTAATCGATGCAACCAACAAACTATCCCCCTGATACTGGCCCTCTCGCCGACCTGAGTGAGGAAGAGAAAAAGAAGCGGCTCGATGCCATGGTGAGAATCTGGCAGGGCGATACCGAGCGCCGCCTTGAGCGTGAGGGCTACCGCGCATTCATCACTGCAATGGGCCTGGATGAATATCGCTATTCCACCTGGTTGCGCTTCCCGGAGTGGAAACGTTCTGCTGTGGTAGGCCAGGTTATCACACTACGTCGTTCGCAGAGTGGAGCACCTGAAGACCCCGCCTTGTTCACCGCCTGGCGACGAGATCCTCTGTTGAAGACGATGCCAGACTGGAAAATACATCTTCCCAACGAGAACGTTTTCAATATCTCCGTGCGCATCACTCCAGGTGGACTTGGCGAGGGAACAAAGTGGGCTGTAATCATGCCCAAAGAGATGATTCCCCGCTATCGACCTGGATGGCCTACACAGCAGGAGTGGGTGACGTGGACGCGCTCGTTTGATTGGCTTTCGGTCGCGGTAGGGTTTATACGGGCTATGCTCGATTCCTTATAGCTGTCCTGCCTGTCCACTACTAAGAGCAAGACAACTCCTGGATCAGTCCTCAATGTTATAGAAGTCACGACGGCCAGATTCAACCAACGGCGTCATGCGGGCGAACCAGTTTCCGAATTCTGGCAGAGAGAAGACTTCGCTAATGCGGCGCTCCCACTCGGCGATGCTCTCCACCGTAGTCTCGGTGACAACAGTGAAGAAGGGTCCACTGGCATCAGTGAGGATACGATCTGCATACTTGGTCGGCCACTTCTGGCGGGCCTCCTTGAAGAGCGCCACCAGTTCACTACTCTTGCCATACTTAGCCTGGAAAGTGTCACGTACGAGAATCATGATTTCACCTCTTTTCTTTAAGTGGTGGCTTTGAGCCACCACTTCTTGTCCGTTGGAGGTATACGGTGTTAAGTCCTCCTTGGATCATTCTACTCCTAGAGTGTTACGGGGTTTTTCAATGAACTAATCCAGCAAAATGATCCATGGGAGAGTCTTGACCGTATCTATTAGATGGGCAAGAAGGGCCTATTCTAAATCACAACACAGAAAGGAGGTAAGAGGGTGTCCATAGTACAAAAAAGGAGATTCGACACTCCTGATGAAACGCGAACGCCGCCCAAGACAAAAGTAGAAGTCGTGAAGTTCAGTGATATAGCAGTCATGAAAGCGACATTTGAACCCGGATGGAGATGGTCGGAACATGTGAAGCCGCGAGCTGGCACAGAAACCTGCCAGGTTCAGCATTGTGGCTACATACTTTCCGGGCGCACAAGAGTTCGTATGGAAGATGGCAGCGAGGAAGAATTCGGACCTGGTGATGTTTTCTTTATCGGACTTGGCCACGATGGCTGGACCGTTGGGGATGAACCCTGTGTCATGATTGACTTCCAGGGTGGACAAACCTACGCCAGATAAGAACTGTATCTACCAGGAGAGCAAGCAGCAAAACTGCCGCTTGCTTTCTTCTCAGTTATTTCTTCGCCCAATCACTCAACAAGGCCATCGCTGCATTATGACCCGGTGCACCCATCACTCCACCGCCGGGATGCACACCTGAGCCGCACAGGTACAACCCTTCAACGGGAGTACGATAGCGAGCGCACTCCGGCGTAGGTCGGAAGGAGAAGATTTGGTCCGGGGTGATTTCACCCTGGAAGATATTTCCATTCGGCAACCCGTAACGCTGCTCGATATCCACCGGACTGAGCACCAGCCGGTCGATCACGGCATCGGCAAAGTTGGGTGCGAACTCGGTCACAGCAGCGATACAACGATCTGCCATCTCGTTTTTCACTTCCTCTGACCACTCACGACCTTTCAGATGATAGGGTGCGTATTGACAGAACATAGAGATCGTATGGTAGCCGGGAGGGGCCACTGATGGGTCGGTGGCCGACTGGATGTAAGCCTCGACATAGGGCTTTTTCGAAAGTTCCCCTCGTAGGGCATCCTCGTATGCCTCCTGCACATAGTCCGGAGTTGGGCTGATATCTATTGAGCCGCGGTGCTGCAGAGCTGGTGCTGTCCCCGGCAGACAGGTGAAACTGGGAAGCTCCTTGAGTGCGATATTGATCTTGATCACGCCACTCTCTGTCTTGAACTGCGAGATACGTTTGAGGAAGCCCCTATCAAGCCCGGCATCGGCACAGAATTGTAGGAACGTGCGTTTGGGATCAGCATTGGAGAGAATAGCAGCAGCACGCAGCTCTTCACCACTCTCCAGGCATACACCTTCTGCTCGCCCGTTGTGCACCAGGATTTTCGCGACGGGTGCATTTGTGCGGATTACAGCCCCGTGAGCCTCAGCAGAAGCTGCCATGGCAAAGCTGATGCGCCCCATACCCCCACGTACATAGCCCCATGATCCCTTGTGACCCTCAACTTCACCAAACATGTGGTGCCAAGCGACGTACACAGAGCCGGGCGTTTTGGGACCAATAAAGGAACCAATCACCCCCTGGCCTGCAATGGCTGCACGCAGATAATCAGACTCAAAATAATCTGCGGCCATGTCATACAAATTACCAAACATCAGGTAGCGGTAAATCTCTTCGTCCTCGCCACGGAAACGGGCTGCGAGGTCGGCTACCGAAGGTGGTTCTTGCAGCAAAATAGGGGTAAGTATCTCTGAGGCGCGGTCAAAAAACCGCAGGAATTTAGGATAGGCTTCAGCATCGTGTGGAGAGAGGCGGCGGATGCCCTCAACGGTCTTCTCAATGTCGGGTCGGAACGCGAGATAGTTTCCGTCCGGGAAAGGCACAAACATCTGTGGGTCTTTAACGTAGGCATCAAAGCCATACCGATGCAGTTCCAGGTCACGGATGATCTCAGGCCGCAGCAGACTCACGACGTAGGCACAGGGTGACATGATGAACCCTGGAAATGGCTCCTCGAGGGTGCATGCACCACCTACACGGTCTCGCTGCTCCAGGACTACAACTTTTTTCCCGGCCCGCGCAAGGTAACCTGCTGCAACAAGGCCATTGTGTCCAGCACCAATAATGATGGCGTCGATTTGCTCGGTGGAATTTGGCATAGTGGATGGCTCCCTCAGTGGTGGTATGATATGGATCTGCGTATGAGGATATTATAACACAAGAAGAGCCCTGCCTGTGTCCCGTCCGCAAATCCTTCAGCAGCTTGCAGGCCTCATAGTTTCAGTTAATCGTCCTCACCCGACCCGAGTTGCCATTGACGGAATAGATGCTGCCGGAAAAACGACACTCGCAGATGAACTTGTCCGACCGATCGAGCATCTGGGGAGACCTGTCATCCGGGCCTCAATCGATGGGTTTCATCGTCCCCGTGCCGAACGTTACAGACGTGGTGTAGACTCAGCTGAAGGCTACTATTACGACTCTTTTGATTATGAAGCTCTCCGAACATCGCTCCTGCTCCCTCTGGGGCCACATGGGAACCGGCAATACCGGCGATTCGCGTTCGACTTCCGCTCAGACTCCCCTGCATTCGACTCACTCCATGACGCTCACCCTGACGCGGTGCGTCTTTTCGATGGGGTGTTCCTTCTCGGCCCGGAGTTGAATGATCAGTGGGATTACCGGATATTCGTGGAGGTCGATTTTCAAGTGGCTGTGGAGCGCGCATCCCTTCGCGACCAGGAGCTCTTTGGCTCACCACACGCGATCCGAGAGCGCTATTGGAAGCGATACCTACCAGGCCAACGTATTTATCTGCAAACGGTGCGACCACGGGAATTAGCAGATGTGATAGTGGAGAATAATGACCCGGAGAACCCTAAATTGTTCCGACGAGAGCAGATTGTAATTCTGGTGAAGGGGCTTCACGACGGATAGAGCGAAGCCCCCCAGGGCGCGATAAATCGGGCCTCTACAGACGGAAAGATTACGAATCAGTTTGTGAAGAAGATGCCGATGACACAGATGTGGCAGATGCTACGGGTGCTACAGGGGCCACCGGAGCTCGCAGGATCGGCCTCCCGTGTATTCGCAGTCGCCGCACAACCAGGAAAATCAGTACGGCAGGGATGAGGTAAACACTGAAGACGGCCAGCCAGATGAACAGTGTAGCCAGACCCTGACCAAAGCCCAATGCAGCTGACAAGGCATCATGCAGTACCCCGCCGGGATTCCAGGGAGTATTTTGTGGGGGTGGAGAGGCAGGGATATCAATCGGTTGCAAATTCACGACGACATTATAGAAGGTCACCTGACCATTTAACGCATTGAGATGCGCTTCAATCTCCTCGATCTGGCCCTCCACATCTGTCAGCCTCTGCTCAATAGAGAGAATATCCCCCAGTGCCTGGGCGTTCTTGAGCAAGGTCAACAAGCGTTCCTGCTCGCCACGGAGATTTTTGAGGCGGGATTGCGTGTCCACATAGTCATTTGTGACATCCTGGACCGTCTCATGCAGATCGAGCAGCTTCCCCTTATGCAGGGGAGCGTAACTGGCAAAGTAGTGCTCAACCTGCGGGTACAGAGTCGCCTGCACAGTGAACGTGATCGAGACATTGTAGAGATTATCGCCAACCTGCTGGTAATCAATACCCCCTGTCGAAGAGCGTGGATCGGTCGTGCTGACCCACGATTGGAGGTCAGTTGCTACCTGCATGGTATCCTTCACCTGCATATCCACTCTAAGGGCTTTGATCAGGTATTGCGGCCCCGTCGGTGCCTGCGGCACTGAATACGATTGCTTATTTTGACTACCAGAACTCTGCCCCCCTGCCCCTGCAGCACCCCCCTGCGCGCTACGAGCGGGTGCCCTTTGCGGGACACTTCCTCCTCCTCCGCCTCCTGTAGTTGCTCCACCGCAGGCAGCGATAAGTATTGCCAGAAGCAGCAGGCTTCCCAGCACGATAGCCGACCACCTGGATTTCTTTATTGTGCGTGGCATAATGTTTCCTCCTATATAATGATTGCATACCAGCCCCGAATGGGATAACGGTGCATAAAGTCCATACACACAGACAGCTTCGCAAAGTAAGCACAGTCCGTTCTAGAGCTTTCAATGCTAATGACGCTGTATGCCACGCAATAGTTCCCGACAAACCTACCAACAGAACAAGAGCAAGCTCTCCTCGAGCAAGGCAAAGCAACGGTATACCAGTGGACAACCTGACAAGGGGTTTTCTTGTGGCTCTTGTTGCCCCATCACCCCACCCAGGGTCGCGATACTGCAGATGAACTTTTTAATGCGGACACCAATCTGCGTATCATGGCTGGATGAATTTGTTCATCTGCATAATAGGGCCCTACCGTATTTCGATTGTTTCGTTTGTCACCCCGAGCGAAGCGAAGGGTCTATCCGCTCCCCTCGATTGTCATGCTGAGCGTGAGCTTCGGGTCTGTCTCGATGGGCAGACAGATGCTTCGCTATTGGTAAGGTGGCTCAGCAACATGTTATACTGAAACTACGTCGGTTTCTTCCTTCCCATCTCAGATAAGAGCTGTATCTGCATGCAGATACAGCCGGGAGATACAGTTAAAAGTGCGGATAAGAACTTTTCCTCCACACAAAGGAAAAGTCTCAGGGCGTAAATGATTCCAGAACAGGAGTATCAGTGCGGGGCAGAAGTGCAAAAGCTGCACGCATAATCCGCGTTTGCAGCTCAGGATCATTTGGCTCACCGAGGGGATGACCAAGCGGAAAAGGCACGAACAGGGCACGAGGAGGCCGTATCTTCTCCGTGATTTCTTTGAGCAGCGAAATAGAAACGGTTGTCACGCCCGCATATTCAATGGCACGCTGGATCAGCCCCACGGACTGATTGCACAGTGGTCAGACAGGCGTCAAGAGCACCACGTCGACACCCTCGGCTGCAAGCCGACGGGCGACCTCCGGAGCCGACTGTTTGATGAGCTTTGAGGGCCCGACAATCGAACCCATGAAGCTATAATGATGAGGCGCGATTGCCCCAATTTCGCCACGTTTGAGCATCTCTCGCAAGCGATCCAGCGGAAATACCAGGTTTCGATCACGCAAAACGCCCGTCTGATCGAACGACCAGCTGCGCTGGTGCATTTCAAGTAACTGTGGTGAGATATCGGCAGGCAGTTCACGGAACGAGCTATCTCCCATTTTTATAGTGACATCGAATGGAGGCTGATCTGGCAGGCTAAGCCCGGCTGTTGTTACCAATGCAACTGTACAGGTAGACAGTGGTTTGCGCAGGGGGGTCATCGCCATGGTTACGGGGTCATCAGGGCGAGGACCATACCTGCTAAAGGGATATCCCTTCAGAAGCAGGCGTTCAGCGAGAGCAATATCTTCCAGTCGGGCCACAATAAATCTCTTCCCCTGGTTCGTCCGGTGTTAATTGGAAGCAGTATACCACATAAGCTTTTTGCGCCTCCAATCCTTCAATAGGAGAGGTGATTTCATGACAACTGAGTTTGGCGAGGGTGTGGAGGAAGCAGCTTTCGTGTGTATATCATCTACCAGCTGTTGAAGAGTAACAAAGCGGATGCCATGGTCTCGTAACACTGTGATAATCGTAGGCAGTGCCGCTATCGTCTGCAAGCGATTTCCGCCCCCATCGTGCATTACGATAATGGTGCCATAACCTGTTTGTCCGAGGACACGAGCAATGATGACGTCAGTCCCTGGCCTCGACCAATCCCGTGGGTCTGCGTTCCAGACCACTGTGGTAAGTCCAAGGTGATAAACTTCTGTTAATACCTGTCTATTCAAGGCTCCATAGGGAGGACGGAAAAAGGTAGGCCGTACTCCGGTGGCCCTTTGAATAGCATCGGAGGTGAGGGTGAGTTGTGACAGAATAACTGCAGGGGAGAAAAACGTCAAGTTCGGATGAGACCAGCTATGGTTGCCAACGATATGTCCCGCCGCATACTCTTGCCTGACAAGATCAGGGTAGTTTGCTACCTGACGCCCAATGCAGAAAAAGGTGGCCTTCACTCCATATTCCTGGAGGATGTTGAGCACTTGTGGTGTGTAGTAGGGAGTTGGGCCATCGTCAAAGGTCAGTGCAACTTCCGGGAGGGAAGTATTCCCGTGATAGAAAAAGAGGTTTTGGGCCTGGAGGAAGGCAATATCCTGCTGCAGGGAAGCAGGCAAAGGGGCTGTTGGTGATGGGCTGGCAACAGGGGCACGCTGGGTGGTTGGTGTTGGGACAGGAGGGGATGTCGGTGGAAGGGCGGGAATATAGGTAACGGAGCGCTCGTGAAGCTTAGTGCCAGGCTGATTAGAGAAGGCCAGGGTAAGCACGCCAAGCAGCGCGAGGATGAGACCTAAAGTTATTGCGAGGGTCAGGCGGGTAACTCTCATCCTTTGAGATAGAGAATATCCGATGCGGTTATTCAGTTCTTGAACGTCCATAAGTTTTGTACCTTTTTTGATCAATCAATACCGTTCATCTTAATTTTCCCCGTCCCTATATAAATAACATCAACAATGTTGAATTTATCTCTTTAATATACCATACCGTCGAGAATATCTTTTAGTGTTCCTGAAACTCCGCCATTGGCAACCTTCAGGAAACCCTTAAGTACCAGGGGGACCCACATGAAAGAAGCACAAGCGAGATGCTAGTAGGGGGAGCAACGTTACTAATCATAATATTGCCGCGTTCATTTTATGGAGTGCTCATCCTTTTTCAATGCTGCACTGTCTCATTGGAGCCTTACTATGCAGACAAAGTATGCGACCCGGCGATGTTCGACTGCCATCTACACAGCATTCATTGTGATGATGTGCTGTATGGTGTTGCTGCTCTCAAGCTGCGCAGATTTGCTGGCTGGCTCTGTTCCTTCTGATGGTCTTACGCCGACCCCTACTCATCCTGACCAATCAATACCGGGAGCGCCAAAGCGCGATGCCAGCGGAGTCCCGAGTGAGAGCATACTGCGAGCTCAGCTGGCAAAAGTCCAGAAGATAATGGCGGGTATGTCCCTCGACCAGAAACTTGGGCAACTCATCGTAGTGGAGTACCTGGGCAACAGTTACCAGGGAAGCGGGCTACAATACATGATCACGCAGCAATTTGTGGGTGGCTTCATGTACCAGGAGAGTAACCATAATTTTGATGCGCCATATGATGTAGCCAGTAGTGTTGATGCCCTTTCAGTCCAGGCCATGAGAGATGCGGCCATTCCCCTGCTGATTGCCACCGACCAGGAAGGTGGGTTGGTGAATCGCCTGTACAAATTCCATGGCTACCTGCCTTCTGCGGCAGAAATGACTGCAAGCGGTGATCCGCATATGGCACTTGCCCAGGGAACTCAGGCGGCGAAGTGGATGCTGGAATTGGGGATTAACTCTGACCTGGCACCTGTTGTGGATGTGCATAGCGTTGACCCGCCGATTTTGGAGAGCCGCATGTTCGGTCGAGACCCTAATACAGTAGCTCTCTACGCAGGTGCATTCCTCGAAGGTCTACAAAATAATGGCGTCGCAGCCTGCCTGAAGCATTTTCCTGGTCTGGGAGCGGTAACCTCTGACCCCCACGCAGGGTTGCCTGTCGTCAATCGGAGCCTGGCAGACTTAGAAAAGATCGACCTTGCCCCCTACAAGCTGATGATTGCAAAGTACCATCCTGCGATGATTATGTCTACCGATGTGCTGATGCCTGCAATTGATCCGAAACTCCCATCCGAGCTTTCTCCAAAAACGATCAATGGTATCTTGCGTGGGCAGCTAGGTTACGACGGAGTAGTGATCACCGATGGTCTCTATATGCAGGGAATCAGTGCTACATGGTCACTGAGCCAGGCAGCAGTGCTTTCTATCATCGCAGGGGACGACATAGTGGAAGGCCCCTATACTCCAGGCACAGTAGCCGGTGTAATCGCTGCCCTCAAACAGGCCATCTCCCAGGGGAAGTTGACTATTGACCGTATCAACCAGTCGGTGCAGCGTATCCTGCTGCTGAAGATGCAGTATGGGATAATCAAATAGTCATCTTCTAATAGGGGCTTAGTAGCAATAGGAGATACCTATGAACGAAACCAAGGGATCTCAACAGGCAAGAGTTGCCTATGTGGCCTATGGAGTTGCAGTCCTCTGGATCATCCGCCTCGCAACCTTTTTCATCCCCGCCATCCGTGACGCTACCCCTGGAGGTTCACCGCTCCTGGCAGAACTGAATGCTCTGCTGGGCATTGCGCCCCATCTGCTCCTGTTCCCAGTTGTCGCAGCACTCCCGGCTCCACAATGGGCACGGCAGGCTGGATACGGCTGGCTCGTCATCGACATCGCAACAGATATCATGCAACTGGGTAGCGTCCCCACGCCAATCTATCTCCCTTTGCGCTATGGAGGGCACGTGTCTGCTGCCCTCTGGATCGCGTTAGCTTCCTGGCAGGCCAAAGGTGCAACACGCATTGTCGGCCTGCTCCTGGCGATCGTCCTCGGCGGTTACTCGTTCATCGCTCCCTTTGATCCAACGCACTTCGTTGGACTCCTTCCTGGACTGGTACTGCTACCAACCTGGTTTGCGTTGGTGGGACGCCTCCTGGCACAAAGAGGTGAACACCAGCAGATACGGACTGAGATTGGCGGGAAGTAAGCAACCCCTTAGGGAGGAACCGGCACTCTTGATGCTGATGGTGGTCAGCGAACGATGATATTGCTTAGTTGCAGATCTGACCGGGGTGAACTGGATGTGCTGACCCAAATTCGTAATAGAGAGCAATTTTGTACTTTTTCCAAGCTAGCATCCGTTATTAAGATAAAGAGAGCAATAGCTAGCTGATGCGGCTCAAGCTCTCATACTGGAGGAGCACATGCAAACGTGGAGGACAATGCGTTCCCATGAAACGAAATTTGATAGTGCCTGGGATGGCGTTCCCCTATCTGTTAGTCTGTTTGATAGCTGTCTGGTCATTCGGTCTTCTGGCACAGCTTCCATCCAGTGCGAGCGCCAGTAGTCCTATGCAGCAACAACATACCTACACCGGGCCAGCAGGCAGTCGTCCATATTTTGTCTATACGCCTGAAAACTACCGGGTCGGAACAGCAGTGCCACTGATCGTGATGTTGCATGGATGCACGCAAACGGCCGTAGACTTTGCGGCCGGTACGCAGATGAACCAGTTGGCAGACCAGTATAATTTCATTGTCGTGTATCCTCAGCAGACAAGCGCCTATAACCAGAATCTGTGCTGGAACTGGTTCCTTCCTTCAAATCAAGTTCGTGACCGTGGGGAACCTGCGATTATTGTCGGCATTGCGCGCACCATCGAGCAGAACACCTCCCTGTGGACCATTGACCCCAACCGTATCTATGTTGCAGGTATATCCGCGGGAGCGTCCATGGCTGTTATTCTCGGAGCTACCTACCCTGATATCTTTGCTGCAATCGGCCTGCACTCAGGAGTGGAGTACCAGGCAGCAACCAGCGCGATGAAGGGCCTGAAGGTCATGCGTCAAGGTGGACCAGACCCGGTGCAACAAGGACAGGCCGCGTATGCAGCTATGGGATCAGTAGCGCGAGCCATCCCCACCATCGTTTTTCAAGGGACCGGTGATGCGGTCGTCAACCCGGTCAATGGTGACCAGGTGGTGCAGCAATGGATGCAAACCGATTACCTTGCATCAAGCGATACCTACAATGCTAACTTTAACCGTCCCACCAGCGTCAAGATCGGACAGCCTCCGGGTGGGCATTCATATACCATCTTCAAGTGGAATGATAGTAACGGGAGCGAGTTGCAAGAATATTGGAAAGTTGATGGTATGGGGCATGCCTGGTCTGGCGGCAATCCCACCGGTTCTTACACTGATCCCCTCGGTCCGAATGCAAGCCTCGCCATGTACCAGTTCTTTATGAACCATCCTATGCACGAAGCTCTGGCATGGTGGCATCCGCGCTCAATTGGTAGCAGGCTCTTGAAAGGTTTGAGGAGATTGGGATCAGCTTCGTATGAGATTCCACTATAGATCAGAGTTCAGTTGGGAGAAAATCAAGGGCATAATTCATGCTCCCACTATTGCAGAGGCGACTGCTTTCTGCTACTATACCTTTGCAGAAGTGGCAAGCGCAAGACACGCAGGCTTTCATAGGGCCTATTTCTGCGAACGTTCCCAACATCCCTCGTAGCGCATTTCTGCTAAGGTTTTTTCACTTATGAGGTAGGTATGAAGCGGCAGGTGAATCCTCGGGTCTCACCTTACTGGAGCGCTCACACATGATTTGCAACAGGCCGTCGAGACGATTGCCTGGGTCTAAAGGAGCAGAACCATGGGAGACCGAGTCGGCCAGCAACTAGGCAACTATCGTTTGGCGCGTTTATTGGGAACGGGTGGCTTCGCAGAGGTCTACCTGGGTGAGCATCTGCACCTGGGTACCCAGGCCGCGATCAAAGTATTGCATACCCGTCTGGATCGCGATGAGGCGGACGCCTTTCGGAACGAGGCCCGCACGGTTGCACGCTTGAAGCACCCACATATTGTGCGTGTCCTTGATTTTGGCGTCGATGGTGCGACACCATTCCTGGTGATGGATCATGTACCCAACGGCTCCCTGCGCGCCCGCCACCCCAAAGGAGCACAGCTCTCCCTGGCAACGGTGGTCTCCTATGTACGCCAACTGGCCGACGCCTTGCAATACGCGCACGAGCAGAGGGTGATCCATCGCGATCTTAAGCCAGAAAATATTCTGGTGGATGAACGCAGCGCTCTGGTGCTCTCTGACTTTGGCATCGCAACGATTGCGCAAAGTTCGCGCTACCAGAACACCCAAGATGTGGGAGGCACTGTCTCATATATGGCACCAGAACAGGTGCAGGGCAAGCCGCGTCCAGCTAGCGATCAGTATTCGCTGGGCATCGTCGTCTATGAATGGCTGACCGGCACGCGCCCCTTCACAGGTACCTTCACCGAGATCGCCGCTCAGCAGGTTCTCACCCCGCCACCTTCTCTGCGCGAGAAGCGACCCGATCTCTCGCCAGCTGTAGAGCAGGTGGTGCTGACCGCTCTGCAAAAAGATCCCCACCAGCGCTTCAGCAACATCAAAGCCTTCGCTGTGGCCTTTGAGCAGGCGTGCCAGCAGGGTCAGGCACCTGCCCCAACGCAAAAACCGGGTGTTTTAGCCCCAGCCATGCCTCCTCTTCAGACCTCTCCTTCCGCCGCATATATTGATCCAGAGTTTGATGGAGCACAGTTTCATGTCGCCAGGCCATCAACTGATTGGCAGAACGCGGCCCCAATTTCCTATAAGTCTCCTGTGGCAAAGCCACATCCCTCATCTCTCGCGACTACACCACCTCAAGTTATCGCGTCGAGAAAAACACAGGAGCAAAAACAGAAAGATCGATGGCTTTGGCTCAGATTATTAGTAGCTTCAGTTGTAGTGGTGGTAATAGTTGCTATAGGGATCGTTGCTATTCCGCTGCTTGTCCAGCAGGCTGCCCCTTTTTACCAGGTTATCCAGACGGGGCATCATATTATTAATATTGCAGTAGGAACAGGTTTTCAGGGAGGAGTAGATTATAGTGGCATTGCCCATCCTGGCGAGATAGTTGGCAAAAGCGATACTTTTCATGTAGGAGATGATGTAGTTCTTGTTGCCAATATTTCAGATCAAATTGTACCGCAGATAACAGATACACTCTCAGGTGGGAAAGTTGGAAGTAAGGGTAAAGGCGACATAAGTTCGGGTAGCTCCAGTCCATATTATTATCATAATTGGGCCAGGGTTTTAGCAACAGGAATCTATACGTGGACGCTCTTCTACAATGGCGCATCGGAAGCTTCTATCACCTTCCAGATTGTGTAGGAGGCCATTCCCACCAATGGAAATGGCCTCTTTAGCGCAAGAAGGGTGTCAGGATTTACATGGCTTCGAAGATCGCAGCAATGCCCTGGCCTCCACCGATGCACATGGTGACAAGTGCATATTTGCCACCGGTACGCCGCAGTTCGTAGAGAGCCTTCACGGTCAGGATGCAGCCCGTCGCCCCGATGGGGTGCCCAAGCGAAATGCCACTGCCGTTGGGGTTTGTGCGATCCAGCGGCAGGTCCAAATCCCGCATTACGGCAAGCGCCTGGGCGGCAAATGCCTCGTTGAGCTCGATCACATCGATGTCCTTGATGCTCAGATTAGCCCTCTCGAGCACCTTCCTAACGGCCGGGACGGGTCCGATCCC
>WNGR01016502.1_pt1 | contig 13533 bp, 17 predicted proteins | sample 5407581 | NCBI WGS metagenome assembly WNGR01 (sample SAMN13153383, study PRJNA577476) | soil metagenome | isolation source: 80 cm soil or saprolite under Garry oak tree replicate 2 | place: USA:California | collected 2016-06-15 | reverse complement strand
CTGAATGTCGGATACGCGGAAGCTGGAAAGAGCGATGGTCCGGCGGTCGTGCTGCTGCACGGCTGGCCTTACGACATTCACAGCTTTGTCGACGTTGCCCCGAGGCTTGCGCAGGCAGGCTACCGGGTGATCGTCCCCTCTCTGCGCGGCTATGGCCGACATCATCGCGGCTATCTTCCCGGAACGCTGCAAGGGTCTCGTCTCGGTGAGCGGGTATCTGATCGGCAGCCAGCAAGCCGGCCAGGTGCCGTTGCCGCCACCAGCGGAGCTCCAGTGGTGGTACCAGTATTACTTTGCCACCGAGCGCGGCCGGGCCGGCTACGAACGATACCGGCGCGACTTTGCGAAGCTCATCTGGCAGATCGCTTCGCCGAAATGGAACTTCGACGAGGCCACCTTCGCGCGCAGCGCCGCAGCCTTCGACAACCCGGATCACGTCAGCATCGTGATCCACAATTACCGCTGGCGGCTCGGGCTGGCTGAAGGCGAACCGCACTACGATGAGCTGGAACAGCGGCTCGCCACAGCTCCTGTCATCACCGTGCCGACGATTACGCTGGAAGGCGATGCCAATGGTGCCCCACACCCGGACGCCAGTGTCTATGCCAGCAAATTCGCGGGCAGGTATGAACACCGCCTCATCACGGGCGGCGTCGGGCACAATCTGCCGCAAGAAGCGCCTGGGGACTTTGCCCAGGCTGTCATCGATGTCGACGCGTACGAGTCGTCGGCATAGGAGCCGTGTGAAGGAGCAGTGCTGGGCCGGCGAGCTGCTCCCTCACGCTGCCAATCTGTCATCTACCAACACAAAGGAGATCTGGTATGGAAACCCAAAACCAAACAACCACAGCAACCGCAATCCGTCCCTTCCGCGTCGACATGCCCGAAGAAGCGTTCGCCGACCTGCGCCAGCGTATCGCCGCGGCGCGCTTTCCCGGCAAGGAGCTCGTCGCCGATGCGTCGCAGGGCGTGCAGCTGGCGACGCTCCAGGAGCTCGCGCGCTATTGGAGCACCGACTACGACTTGCGCGGGTTCGAGGCGAGGCTGAACGCCCTCCCGCAGTTCATGACGAAGATCGACGGCCTCGACATCCACTTCATCCACGTGAAATCGCGTCACGAGAATGCGTTGCCGCTGATCATCACGCACGGCTGGCCCGGCTCGGTCATCGAGATGCTCGAGGTCGTCGGCCCGCTCACGGACCCGACGGCGCACGGCGGAGCGGCCGAGGACGCATTCGACCTCGTGCTGCCGTCGATACCGGGTTATGGCTTCTCCGGCGAGCCGATGGAGGGCGGCTGGGGACCCGACCGCATTGCGCGAGCGTGGGCGGAGCTGATGGACCGCCTCGGCTACACCCGCTATGTCGCCCAGGGCGGCGACCAGGGCGCCAACGTCACCGACGCGATGGGACGCCTTGCTCCCAAAGGCCTTGTGGGCATCCACCTCAATTTGCTCGGCGCTTTCCCGCCTGCGGTGCTGGCCGGAATCTTCGGCGGCAGTATCCCCGCCCCGGAGGGACTGCTCAAGCGGCTTGTGGTAGCCGTTGTGGCCGCCGCGGCCAACAAAGAACCGGTGGCATTCAATCAGACAGCCGCCGTGTTCAAGAGGGGCTACTTCGTGGAGATGGGCGAGCACCCACAGACGGTCGGCTACTCGTTGATGGACTCGCCGGTCGGGCTTGCAGCCTGGATGCTCGACCACGACCCTGACAGCTACCAGAAGATCTCGCACGTGTTCGTCGACGGCGAGCCGGTGGGCGGCTTGACCCGCGACAGGATCCTCGACAACATGACGCTGTACTGGCTAACAAGCACTGCAACGTCGGCAGCGCGGCTCTACTGGGAGGAAACCCAAAGCATCGGTGCTGCACTTGCGTCCGGCCAGAAGCCGCCGAAGCTTTCGCTGCCGGTTGGATTCACCGTCTTCCCAAGCGAGATCATTCAGGCACCACGCAGCTGGGTCGAGAAGGTCTACCCCAACCTCATCTACTACCACCAGGCCGACAAGGGCGGTCATTTCGCCGCCTGGGAAGAGCCGGAGCTCTTCGCCGCCGAGCTGCGTGCGTCGTTCCGGTCACTGCGCTAGTTGGGGAGGGGATGGCGGGCACGTTGTGTGCTCGCCGTTCCTCACTAAAGTAGACATTGGCATCAGATCGTTCAACGGATACATTCACGAGTGATCGGGACTTCTCCGTCAGACGACCAATCTGTCATGGAGCAACACAAAGGAGACCTGGTATGGACACCCAAACACACGAAAGCACATCAACCAGTGAGGTTCGCCCCTTCAGCTTCAACGTGCCTGAAGCGGAACTTACCGAATTGAGCAGGCGCATCAACGCGACAAAGTGGCCTGAGCAGGAAACGGTCGCGGATGCTTCGCAGGGTGTGCAGCTGGCGACGATGCAGGAACTCGCTCGCTATTGGGGCACCGACTACGACTTCAAGAGATTCGAGGCGAAACTTAACGCGCTGCCGCAGTTCATGACCGAGATCGATGGGCTGGACATTCATTTCATTCACGTTCGTTCGAAACATGAAAATGCGTTGCCGCTCATCGTCACGCACGGCTGGCCCGGCTCGGTCATCGAGCAACTGAAGATTATCGAGCCTCTGACCAATCCCACAGCGCATGGCGCGAGCGCAGCGGATGCGTTCGACGTCGTGATTCCGTCGCTGCCGGGCTATGGCTTTTCGGGCAAGCCAACCACAACCGGTTGGGACCCTATCCGCATCGCACGTGCGTGGATCGTGCTGATGAAGCGCCTTGGATACACGCGATATGTGGCGCAAGGCGGCGATTGGGGAAATGCTGTCACGGAGCAGATGGCTCTGCAGAAACCTCTGGAATTGATCGGCATTCACACCAACATGCCTGCTACAGTTCCGGATGACGTTGCGAAGGCACTCCAGTTCGGCGACCCGCCGCCATCCGGTCTCTCAGCGGATGAGCGGCACGCCTACGACCAGCTGGACTTTTTCTATAAGCACGGCCTGGCCTACTCCCAGGAGATGGGAAACCGCCCGCAGACGCTGTACGCGATTGCGGATTCACCCGTCGGCCTGGCGGCCTGGATGCTCGACCATGACGCGCGCAGTTACGCGCTCATCGCACGCGTCTTTCACGGTCATCCCGAGGGCCTGACGCGAGACGACATCCTGGACAACGTCATGCTCTACTGGGTGACGAACACAGCGATCTCCTCGGCTCGTCTGTATTGGGAAAGCAAGCTGGCCTTTTTCGCTCCGAAAGGGGTCATGATCCCGGTGGCCGTGAGCGCCTTTTCTGACGAGCTCTATCAGGCCCCGCGCAGTTGGACCGAGCGAGCGTATTCCAAGCTCATCTATTACAACAAACTCGACAAAGGCGGGCACTTTGCGGCCTGGGAACAGCCGCAGCTCCTTTCGGAAGAGCTTCGCGCGGGCTTCAGATCCCTGCGCTAGGTGGAGAGAGGGGACGACGGGCACAGAGGGTGCCCGTCGTCTCGGCCCCACAGCAGAAACGATGTACTCGTTGGCCGATCGGTCAACTATCATGTTGACTGGTTGGTCGATATACACCATAGAAAGGAACACTCATGTCTCAGACAACTCCTACCAATACTGGCCCTCTCACCATCGTACTCGTGCATGGTGCGTTTGCTGATGCATCCAGTTGGACCGGCGTGATCGAGCGGCTACAGGCTCATGGAGTGCGGGTGACTGCCCCCGCCAATCCACTGCGTGGCCTCGCCAGTGACTCCGCTTACCTCGCCAGCTTCCTTAACCAGATTCCCGGCCCGGTCCTGGCCGTTGGCCACTCCTACGGCGGTGCAGTGATCACCAACGCCGCCACCCAAGCCAGCAACGTCGTCGGTCTGGTCTATGTCGCCGCCTTCGCTCCCGAGGAAGGGGAGCGCCTGGGCGAGGTCGAAAGCACCTCGAAGGACAGCGTCCTGAGCAGCGCCCAGGTCGCACTCAAGTATCCGACGGGACAGGGAACCCAGACAGCCGCGGAGTTTGCGATCAATCCCGCCCAACTCCAGGAGGCTTTCGCCGCCGACCTGCCCACCGAACAGGCGGCCATTCTAGCCGCCACCCAGCGCCCGGTGGCCGAGGGGGCCTTCTCCGAGCCGTCCGGGGTGGCTGCCTGGAAGAACTTGCCTTCCTGGGCCGTGGTGGCGACTGGCGACAAGGCGGCCGGCAGCGATGTCATCCGTTCGATGGCCAGGCGTGCCGGGGCAAAGATCACCGAGGTTGAAGGCTCCCATGTGATCATGATCTCCCGTCCTCAGGTCGTCACGGACGTGATCCTGAGCGCGGTCGCTGCCTTCAGCTAAGCGAGTGGGCGGCCAAGGCCGTTCGCTCGTCGCTTGCCGAACCATGTGGCGCGACATACGCAGATCGACGCCTGTGTCCTGAATGGCGCGTCTGCGCCATTCAGGACACAGGAACATCCAAGCTTAGGAAAGGTATGCACCATGAAAGCAAACAAGCTCTTGCTCGCAGCGCGACATCGCGCAGAGGTTCACTTACCCATGGAAGGGGAGTTGCCTTCTTTCAGTGGCGCGACCGCGTGGCTCAATTCGCCGCCACTCACGGCGGACAGCCTGCGCGGAAACGTCGTGCTCATCGACTTCTGGACCTACACCTGCATCAATTGGCTGCGCACCCTGCCCTATGTGCGCGCCTGGGCCGAGAAATACCGGGAGTATGGCGTGGTGACGATCGGCGTGCATGCACCTGAGTTCTCCTTCGAGCACGACCTCGAGAACGTGCGCCGGGCCGTCAAGGACAGGCGGGTCGACTATCCGATCGCCATCGATAACGACTTTGCGATCTGGCACGCGTTCACGAACCACTACTGGCCTGCCCTCTATCTCGTCGATGCGCTGGGGCATATTCGCTATCATCACTTCGGCGAGGGCGCCTACGAACTGTCGGAAATGATGCTGCAACACCTGCTGGTCGAGGCGGGCATCAGCGGCTTCGATGATGAACTGGTCACGGTCGATGCCCCAGGTGCTGAAGCTGCCGCCGATTGGGACGACTTGAGGTCTGCGGAAACCTATGTTGGGGACGCTCTCACCGAGCACTTTGCGTCTCCTGGTGGTACCATCCTGGACAAGCGTCATCTGTATGCTGCCCCTGAGCGATTAAGACTCAATCATTGGGCGCTTGCAGGAGAGTGGACGGTGGGCAGAGAAGCTACAGCACTCAATGAGGCCAACGGGCGCATCGCGTACCGCTTTCACGCGCGTGATCTGCATCTGGTCATAGGACCTATGGCGCGAGGAACCACCGTGCACTTTCGTGTGTTCCTCGATGGACGGCCGCCAGGCGAGGCTTCCGGCGTTGATGTTGACGGGCAGGGCAACGGGGTGGTGAGCGACCAACGGCTGTATCAACTGATCCGACAGCCTGGGCACATAGCTGATCGCCTTTTCGAGATCGAGTTTCTCGATGCGGGCGTGGAGGCGTTTGTGTTCACCTTCGGCTAATCGGCGGCTGAGGCTCTTCACCCAATCACCGCACCCTGGCGGTGGTCGGGATTCATCTCCCAGGTGGAGGAAAGTAGAAAATGAAAGCGATCCGTATTCATGCCCGTGGCGGTCCCGATCATCTCGTGTATGAAGACGTGCCACAACCTCATCCAGGTTCGGGGGAGGTGCTGGTGCGGGTCACTGCGACGGCGGTCATTGCCAACGAGTTGCGATGGAACGAGACCTACGAAACGAAAGACGGCATCAAGCGTGTCCTGCCTATTCCCGGGCGTGATCTCTCTGGAGTAGTGGTAGAGCTAGGCCCTGGCGTGACCACCCTGTCCAAAGGTGCAGAAGTCTACGCCATGTTAGGCTATGGTCGAGACGGCGCAGAAGCGGACTACACCATTGCCCGACCCTTCGAACTGGCGCCCAAACCTCGCACGCTCGATCATGAGCAGGCCGCGGCAGTTCCGCTGTCCGCTCTGACTGCCTGGCAAGGCCTCTTCGAGCAAGCGAGCCTGGTCGCGGGGCAAAGCGTCCTGATCCATGGAGGCGTAGGCGGTGTGGGCGTCTTCGCCGTCCAACTGGCTCATTGGGCAGGCGCACAGGTCATCGCGACCGCATCGGCTCGCAATCGCGGCTTGCTGCGTGAACTTGGGGCGAACGAGATCATCGACTACACCACCACGCGCTTCGGGGAAGTGATTCACGACGTCGACCTCGTCTTCGATACGGTTGGCGGCGATAACTTACAGCGCTCCTGTCAGGTGATCAAACCAGGAGGAGTGCTGGTCTCCATTGTCAGTCCCCCACCTCCTGCTGATGTGACACAGGGACATGACGTGCGCTTTGTCTGGTTTGAGGTGGAACCTAACCGCGATGAACTGGTTCACATTGGTGCATTGATTGATGCCGGACGACTCAGGCCCATCATCGACACAGTATTCCCCCTTGCCAAGGCACGGCAGGCGTACGAGCAAGCAGCAAAAGGACATACGCGAGGCAAGATTGTTCTGCGCGTGGCGGGCTAAGACGTCACGCTTTTGTAAACACGACCGCTTCTTCACATTGGTTCAGGCAAGTGTTCGTGCGAGGCCTGAGAGAGGAGATGCAAGGCTATGAGATGAGTATCGCTCCCTTCACGAATGTTCGATAATAAAGGTACACCTCTTAGGAGAGATGCAAACCAGGAAAAGAAGGCGGCAAGGCACGACATGTGACAAAGAGCAGCCTTTGAAAAGGGAAACACGCCGATAGTGAGGAGAGAGATGCATGGAGAGCACAAACAGGAAAGATAGAGAAGAAATACCCAGGCTGTGGCCGGAGTTGCCGTATCCAGCCTGGAGGGAAACTCGCGAGACATTGCACCTGTGGACACAAATCGTCGGAAAAGTGCGGTTGGAACTGAGCTCTCCTATCAATCACTGGTGGCACGTCCCGTTCTATGTCACTGCGCGTGGGTTAACGACCTCTACGATTCCTTACCACGACGGCGGCTTCGAGGTGATATTTGACTTCACCGAGCATACATTGCATATCCTGACAAGCGAGGGCACAAGCCGCGCCATGCCGCTCATCCCGCGTTCGGTGGCGACATTTTACCGAGAGTTCATGGCATGCCTGCGCGCTCTTGGGATCGAAGTCACCATTAACACGCTGCCTTCTGAAATACAGAATCCTATCCCATGCGATGAAGATGAGCTGCATGCCTCCTATGATCACATCTACGCCCGCCGCTTCTGGCGCATCCTGGTGCAGACAGACACCGTTTTGAAGCGCTACCGCTCCTTCTTTCTCGGCAAAAGCAGCCCGGTGCACTTCTTCTGGGGCAGTTTCGATGTGGCGCTCACCTTCTTTTCAGGACGGCGCGCGCCTTTGCGACCTGGAGCTGATCTGATCACGCGCGAAGCCTATTCGCACGAAGTGATCAGTTGTGGCTTCTGGTCGGGCAACGAGCAATTCCAGAAGGCGGCGTTTTACTCGTATACTGCACCTTCGCCTCTAGGGCTTGAAGCTGCCTTTCTTCGCCCCAATACTGCTTTCTATAGCCCTGAACTATCTGAGTTCCTCTTGTTGTATGATGATGTGCGGGAAGCACACTCACCAGAACAGGCACTGCTCGATTTCTTTCACAGTTCGTATGAGGCTGGAGCGACGCTTGCCGGGTGGGATCGTGAGTAAAGATTTACTGGGCATTCATCATGTGACCGCTATTGCAAGTGAGACGCAGCGCAATGTGGACTTCTACACCGGCTTGCTTGGGTTGCGGCTGGTGAAAGTGACCGTCAACTTTGATGACCCAAGCTCCTATCATCTCTATTATGGAGATGAGGTCGGTCATCCTGGCACCATCCTGACCTTCTTTTCTTGGCCGGGTGCACCACGTGGACGAGCAGGCACAGGGCAACTCAGTGCAGTGGCTTTCACGATTTCCGAGGCATCGCTCGACTACTGGACAGGGCGGTTACGCTCGGCTGGAATAGAGCACCAGGGATTATCCACATCGCTCGGAGAAGCGGCGCTGGTGCTGCACGACCCGGATGGGATGACCATCGAACTGGTCGCCCATCCAAGAGCCGAGGAACGTCCCGGATGGACTGGAGGGCAGATTCCACCTGAACATGCCATTCGCGGCGTACACAGCGTGATGGTCTGGGAAGAAGGCTACGAGCGTACTGTCAGGCACCTGACCGAGACACTTGGGTTCCGCCTGGTGGCCGAAGAACAGAACCTCTTTCGCTACGAAGTTGGAGCCGGAGGACCGGGAGCGCTGATCACGGTGCGCTGCGCACCTGAATCCCTGCGTGGGACGATGGCGGCAGGAAGCATCCATCACGTCGCCTGGCGGGCAGCCACTGATGAGGAGCAGCTGAACTGGCGTGAGACGTTGTCCTCGCAAGGAGTGGATGTGACCCCGATCCTCGATCGGCAGTACTTCCACTCGATCTACTTCCGTGAACCAGGTGGGGTGCTCTTTGAGATCGCGACCGATCCTCCTGGCTTCACCATTGATGAGCCGGTCGAACGCCTTGGCAGCCAGCTCAAACTGCCGCCCTGGCTAGAACCAGCCAGAGTGGAAATCGAGCAGGTTTTGCCACCGTTTCCCCATGCCATGTGAGCGAGAGGGAGCCTTAGATCGCATGAAGGAGGTTTAGCTATGAGCCGCGAACACGCAGAGAAAGGGAACGCTTCGGAGACGTCTTCTCGCCGCAAGCCCGTCCCACTTGCCATGGCAAAGGGGGCCCTATGAGTACGTTCCAGGAGATCAAGAACTGCCCGTGCAACTCACCAGTTTCCTGGATATGCTGCACTGGGCACAGAACTGGGCACGTTCCAAATCCGTCTGGCCTCTAGGCTACGGCCTGGCCTGCTGTGCCATCGAGTTGATCGCCTCTGCATCTGCACCCCAGTATGACCTCTCACGCTTTGGTTCGGAAGTCTTTCGCTCCAGTCCCCGTCAGGCGGACCTGATGATTGTCGCGGGCACGGTCTCCATCAAAATGGGTCCACGTCTGCGCTTACTGTGGGAGCGAATGCCGGAGCCGAAGTGGGTGATCTCCATGGGACAGTGTGCCAACTCAGGCGGCGAATTTTACGATAGCTACTATACCGTCCAGGGAGTCGATACCATCGTTCCGGTGGATGTGGATGTGTATGTCCCTGGCTGCCCTCCCCGTCCTGAGGCCCTGATTGAAGGCATCCTCAAATTGCGCGAGAAAATTGCCAAACAGGGGTTGAAACTGCGAGGTGAGTAGGAAAGAGCACGGACACAATGGAGGAGGCCCTCCCAATCAGGTTGCTGGGACTGCCCAGAGCCGTTCAGACCTGCAACGAGTGCGTGTTCCAGCGACACGTCACGAGCAGTAAACAGAGTTGAAAGAGGTGCAAACGAGCATGCACACAGCATACATCGATCAGGAGGTGAGCATATGAGTCAAGGGTTCTTCTCGCGTGGGTTCCGAGGTCGTCGCCAGCCGAGTGACCAGAGCGCACGCATCCCCCCGGGCCAATATCTCGAACGTGGCTTCCCCGTGCTTTCGGCGGGACCAACGCCGCACACAGCACTTGCGAATTGGGATTTCTCCATTGTGGGGGAGGTCGATCAACCCAAACGCTGGAACTGGGAGGAGTTTCGCGCCCTGCCGCGCGAGACGGTGACCAAAGACATCCACTGCGTGACGAAGTGGTCCAAGCTTGACACGCACTGGGAGGGTGTCTCCCTCGATACCCTGCTGGCGCTGGTCCAGACCAGCGCCAGCTATGTGGTCGCCTTTTCCGATGGGGGCTATACCACCAACCTGCCTCTGGATGAGGTGACGGGAGGGCAGGCCTGGGTCGTCGACACCTATGAAGGGCAGCCCTTGGAGCCGCAACACGGTGGCCCGGCACGCTTGCTGGTACCGCACCTCTACTTCTGGAAGAGTGCCAAGTGGGTTCGCGGACTACGCCTAGTTGAGCAGGATGAGCCAGGCTTCTGGGAGTCGCTGGGCTACAATAATCATGGTGATCCATGGAAAGAGGAACGCTATTGGGGCGACTGAGCTGGCAACTTGGAGTAGTTGTGACCATCCGACCAGAAACGGCACGCACCAAGAGTATCACACTTGCCCTGCCTAACTGGATAGAGCATCGAGCAGGTCAACACGTGGACGCGCGACTCACCGCTGAAGACGGCTATCAGGCTGAGCGCAGCTACTCGATCGCTTCGCCGCCCGAGGAGGCTCCGCGTGTGACCCTCACCGTCGAACGGATCGATGACGGGGAAGTGTCTCCCTATCTCACCGAGGACCTGCGTGTGGGCGATAAACTGGAGCTGCGCGGCCCCATCGGCGGCTACGCGCGTGTGGGATGCATCGATGGGTGGACTGCTCTTGCTGGTCGCCGGTGGATCGGGCATCGTGCCCTTGATGGCGATGCTCCGCCACCGTGCAGCCACGAGCAGCAGCGTTCCGATCCGCTTGCTTTACTCGTCACGCTCCCTTGAGGACGTGATGTACCGTGACGAACTTGACCACCTCGTGAAGAACACCACTATGCTGGAAGTGGTGCAGATGCCGACCCGTGTGCAGCCGCCGGGATGGACAGGTTATACCCGCCGTATCGATATGCAGATGCTGCGCGAAGTAGCCTGGCCAGTCGAGCAGCGCCCCATCGCATACATCTGTGGCCCCACCCCGTTCGTGGAAACAGCCGCGGCCAGTCTGGTGGCACTGGGACACCAGCCAGCACGCATCAAGACGGAACGCTTTGGACCGACAGGAGAAGCATGATGGAAAACACACTCGATGGCAATGCCGCCGCAGGCATCCTGCAAGCCATCTTCCCGTTCGAAATGACGCTCGTGCAGGCCACCTGCACAGGCTGCGGCGCCACCAATCCGATTGGTGCAACCGCCGCCTACATGCACGGCATGGGGACGGTGATCCGCTGCCCTTCCTGCGACATGGCGCTCATCCGTGTGGCACAGGTCAAGGGGCGCTACTTGCTGGATATGCGAGGTGTGCGTGTCCTGCAAATGAAGGAAGGTTAGTGGAGGTTGCTTACACAGCATAAATCATGTACCTGTTGGCCGATCGGTCAACGATCCTGTTGACTGGTTGGCCAAGCGCGACAGAAGAGAAGAAAGAGAGCAGAAAGAGTATGTATGCACTTCAGATTTCGAGTTTTGGCGAACCATCTGACGTAGTGGAACTGGTGAAGCTCCCCGATCCGCACGATCCTCTTTTCAACGAGGTGCTGGTCGCCATGGAATACGCGCCGATCAACGGCTCTGTCCTCCAAACGATCAGAGGCCAGTACGGTAGGTTGCCTTCATTGCCCGCTGGCCTTGGCAATGAAGGCGTCGGGCGAATCCTTTCGGTGGGAGTGGAAGTTGACGACCTCAAGGTCGGCGATCGTGTGCCTCTCCCATCTCCCTCCCCCTCCTGGCGCGAGAAGATCATTTTGCCGTCGACCTGGCTCTTCCCGTTGCCACAAAACGCTGATCCGCAACAGTTGTCCATGCTGAGCATCAATCCACCGACAGCTGCGCTGCTTCTGAGCGAATACGTCGAGCTCAAGCCCGGCGATTGGGTGATTCACAATGCTGGCAATTCTGGCGTTGGGCGCTCGGTGATCGCCTTTGCAAAGGATCGTGGGTTGCGAACCGTGAGCCTGGTGCGTCGACAAGAACTCATCGACGAACTCGTCGCTGCGGGGGGTGACATCGTGCTGGTGGATGGAGCAGAAATATCCGCTCGGGTGGCCCAAGCCACCAGCAACGCGAAGATCGCCTTAGCGATCGACGGCGTCGGGGGAGAAGCGATGCTCTCTCTGTCCAGTTGCCTGAGCCCTGGGGGCACGCTGGTGCTCTATTTCTCGGTGGGCAGCAAACCCGGACTGGCAAGCTTTGTGGATCTCGTTTTTCGCAATGTGACGATACGCGGCTTCTGGCTTGCTAACCCAGCGTTTCACGCTTCCCCGAAAGTGATGGAGGCCATGAAAACGGGTGCGCGGCTGATCGCCGAGGGGAAGCTGCACATGCCTGTCGCAGCGACCTATCCTCTCGTTGCGGCGAAGGAGGCGATCGCTCATGCTCAAAGGGGCGGGAAGGTTCTGTTCAAATTCTCATAATGGCCTCATACCCACTTGCGCTCGCGGAGAGTTCCATCCCGTGTTCGGCCCCCGCGATGGCGACGTCGTCGTGCTTGAGTACTGGGGCTAGAGCGGCTTCGCCAACACCGCCCAGTATCGACTGATCCGGCTACAGAAGCCCATTGCTAATTGGCAGTTCTAGACCGAGTTTCTCGAAGTAGACCTGGAGGCGTGTGCGTTCATGATCGGCTGATCAACGGCAGAGGCTCTTCACCCGATCAACGCGTGAGAACATCGAAAAACAAGTTCCAAGGCTGCACAATGTTGAGGAACGTAGGCAATGAAAGCGATCTCTATCCACAACCGTGGCGGTCCTGATCACCCGGTGTATTTGGTGATTACGAGGCAAGGGCAGGTGGAAGGGCAGATCCATCGTCTCAAGCTGCTCAAACGCCAATCCTATGGTCGAGCAGGATTTGACTTGTTACGACATCGCGTACTGGCACGGTCTGCATGAGCTTTGCACGGAAGATGACGGTGAACCACTTTTCTCTTGTAAAAAACAAATGCCGCCATCAATGATGCTCACGTGGAGTGCGGGCTTCTCCATCATTACTCTCTCGCCTGCCTAGCATCGATGCGCCTGGTGCTCATAGATGCACCTTTAGAGGTATTATCTGCACCTCATCTCCGGTGCAAAGGACCACTCTTTCTTCCCTTGTATGATGTCGGTCGGTTCCTCGTCTAGATGCATGAGGTCGTGTTGGTGGTGTGAAACCCCGAACATGAGTCTCGAACATACTCTTCCAGCCCATCAAATTTTCGAAAAAAGTTATCATCGGCTTGCTGACTCGCTTGAAAGGTTATGTACAGTTGCGAAATAGTTCTATTGACAGTTCTTTGGACAGTTTATGGATTCTCCAAACGGTTCAAGACTGCTGCTAACCTCCTTGATCGAGAACTTTATGGTACGCCCTTACTTTCATTAATTCAGGAGTCATTGAGAAATGATGTCTTCTTGGCAAGCTGCTGCTGAAGTAGAACGGTGATTCTCTTTGCCTCATTGAATTGGCCCAGGTCATTGCACCTGTGGGTAAGCCGCCGATGACAGCACAACCCGCGATGAGTAGCGAACAATAAGAGCGCTATTCGAGCGGCATCGAGTCATTCGAACAATGCCCTCCTTGCTCCCTTGCACTCAGCCTCCCATTCACGTACAATAACACTTACAAAGAAGTAATGTCTTCCTATTGCCACCACGAGAAATTACGAAACAAGCACAAGATACGCAAGGAGCTTTTCAATCATGGCACAGCGCGAAGCGGTTATTGTTGCAGCAGTCCGAACTGCGGTAGGACGCAGGAATGGACGTTTAAAGGATTGGCACCCGGTAGACTTGATGGCAGAAGTGCTTTCAACGTTAGTTCAGCGGACTGGTGTTGATGCAGGCCTGATTGAGGATGTCATTGTAGGATGTGTCAGCCAGGTAGGAG
>WNGR01005526.1_pt1 | contig 13536 bp, 13 predicted proteins | sample 5407581 | NCBI WGS metagenome assembly WNGR01 (sample SAMN13153383, study PRJNA577476) | soil metagenome | isolation source: 80 cm soil or saprolite under Garry oak tree replicate 2 | place: USA:California | collected 2016-06-15 | reverse complement strand
AGACCGCTCCGGCGGATTTACCGGTGCCCAGAGTGCTCGCGTCCCCTACGTTCTCTCCATGACCAAGTCCGCGGGATCCGAGGTCCTGGCTCCGGTGAACGACGGGCCGTTCGCGAGCTGCAACATCCGCCAGAACGGCAACTGCGTCGATCCCAACCTGCAGTCTGGCCGATCTGCCGGAAACGGCACGTTCATCACCATTCCCAAGGAAATTCACACCCTCAACGACGGCATCCTGGCAGCCGCCAGGGAACTGGCCACCCGCCCCAAGGGACGCCGCCGCATCATCTACGTTGTCTCCGACGGCAAGGAATACGGCAGTAAAGCCTCCTACAAAGACGTCCTCCGCTACCTGCAAACCAACAAAATAGCCGTCTATGGAACTTTGGTGGGAACGTCTGCCGCCTGGGGCGAGGGCTACCTCAGCCGCATCCACCTGCCCTTCACGATGTATGACAACCTGCTGGCCAAGTACACCCTGGCCACCGGCGGAACGCTGGATTCTGAACGTGGCTTGAACGGCATCGAGAAAAGCTACGCCAAGATCGCTGAAGAGGCCCGCAACCAGTACACCCTTGGCTACCTGAGCCATCAGCCGTTCATCGATGGCAAGTTCCGTCAGATCGATGTGCGCGTCGACCGCCCTGCGCTTGAAGTCATCGCCAAAACCGGCTACTACCCGTCAGCGCAAGACGTTCGCTGACCTGTAATCATGGGCAGCCTCAGGCTGCCTCCTCATCAAAGACACCAAAAAAGGCCTGTGCAAATCGCACAGGCCTTTTTGTGGTATCGGGCATACTGCGCGTTCGGAACCGGCGTTCTCCGTCGGCTCGGGCTGCGCCAAAAACCTACTTGGTTTCCGTTGTGTTAGCGGGCGGCACTGAAGTCGAGCTCTGCTGCACCGTCGGTGCCGGAGCCGGAGGATCGGAGATCCCCTTGATGCCTTCCTTGAAACCCTTTAATCCTTCGCCCAATCCCTTGCCCAGTTCCGGCAGTCGCTTGGCTCCGAACAGCAAAAATGCCACAACGGCAAGCACAATCAGGTGCCACGGCTGTAATAGATCGCCCATCGATTCATCCTCCGCGCGTCGCCCTCCGGCGGCGCACTCCATAATCCAACACGTTTATTGTCGCACAAGCCATAGTCGCCCGTTGTGAGATAACGCACCTGACCGCGATTCGAATTAGCCTGCCCCCAAAACCCTTAATTCACCTGTGCGGGCTTCCCCAGCCGCTCCGTCACCATGGCGTAAAAGCTGCTCAGGTCTTCCTCTTCGCCCACCGTTAGCCGGCGGTAGACCTTCATCAGTGGAAAGAGCCTCGAACCACGCACTTCCACTGCCGGCACTGCCACCGTGCCGCCCGGATACTGCGTCATCTCCCAACTGCCCGCGTAGCGACGGCGCAGCACCTCGCCCAGGTAACTGCCCCACAGCCGCACCTCGAAATCGAGATCGAGTTCCGGGCTCTCGCCTACCGTGACGAGAATCTCGTCGAGGGCATCGATCGACTCCGAGGAGAAATCCAGCTCCTGTGCGAAGTCCTTGCGGGCCATTTCCGCTGCCCCCTGCGCATACCCCTCCATCATCGAACCCAGGTCTGGAAAGGCCGCCGACTCAAGCCGCTTTCTCAAGTCACTCATCTGCATTCAAGACTACATCGCTATAGACGCCCATTGGAACAGCACCGTGAGCCTGTGGCAGACTTGATACATCAGCTTTGGAGGGCCCTTCCCCGTGAATCCGTTCAGATTGTTCGCCTTTATCGCCGCATTGGTTTTGGCCACAGGCACCGCCCGCTCCGCAGGCCGCGAAATCTATCCCGCCCCCGAACAGGCCAAGGCTGATATCGCCGCCGCCCTCAAAACCGCCGCCGCGAGTCATAAACGCGTCCTGCTCGAGTTCGGCGGCAACTGGTGCGGAGACTGCCAGGTCCTTGACATCTACATGCACAATCCAGACAACCGGCCCATCCTGGAGTCAAACTTCGTCCTGGTTCACGTGAATATCGGACACATGGACGAGAACGTCGACATCGCCCAGCGCTATAACATTCCCCTGCAAAAGGGCGTGCCCGCCATCGCCGTGCTCGGTGAAAACGGAAAGCTGCTCTACAGCCAGAAGGGCGGCGAATTCGAAGCCATGCGCCGCATGGAGCCCTCAGCCGTCACACGCTTCCTGGTGCAGTGGAAACCCACCCGCCAAGGCTGCTCCGCCGTCATGCTTAACTGCTAAGCCTGACAGTGCCGCCTCAGGTTAGCGGGGCAAGATGCTTGGTGTTTTGATAGGTGTATTGGATCCGATGGATCACCGTGATCGTTGAGAGCACCGCCAACACCCAGAGCACCGGAGCCATCACGCCCCAGTGGTTAAACAGGGCGCCCAATATCACCAGCACAATGCGCTCCGGGCGCTCCATGAATCCCACCTTGCATTGCCCGATCAGGGCCTCGGCACGGGCGCGCGTATAGCTCACCATCAGCGACGTCACCATCACAAACGCCGTCAGCACCACGTAGCGAAAATGATTGATGCGCGCGTAATAAACCAGAAGCCCGAAGAACAAAACCACGTCGGAATAGCGGTCGATCACCGAATCGAAAAACGCGCCAAACACCGTCACCTGGTTCGTGCGGCGTGCCACCCGGCCGTCTACCATGTCGAAGATGCCCGCCCCGATGATCACCATTCCGGCATAGAAAAACATGCGCCCCGCATTGGTGGCATTCGCGTGCCCAAACAGAAATGCGGCGGCGATATTGATGATCAGGCCGACAAATGTAAGAAAGTTTGGAGAGATGCGGGTAAGGGCCAGGCCATGAACAATTCGATCAAGAAGCCAGCCGCAGCCGCGGCCAAAGGCACTGGTCCAGGTCATTGCGGTTCTTTCCTCGCTGCTACTGCTCTGAACCCGCGGCGGCGCCATTCTTGGCAGCTCCTTCGGCTTCATCGTGAATCGTCGTCAACTTCAGTACTTCCAGCTCGCGCTTGCCATTGGGAGTGACAATCGTCGCCACATCGCCCACTTCTTTTCCAACCAGGCCGCGCCCAATCGGAGAGGTCGTCGAAATCAGCCCCTTCGATACATCCGATTCTTCGCTGGTTACGAGCCGGTAAATGATCTCTTCTTCCTTCGTCGAGTCATAGACCACTACCGTCGATCCAAACCCCACACAGTTGTGCGGGATGTTGGCAAGATTCACCAGCGAAAGCTCGGCCATTCTCCGCTTGAGCTGTCCCAGCCGGGCGTTCACAAAGTCCTGGCGCTGCTTCGCCATGTGATACTCGGCGTTCTCCGACAAATCTCCCAACGCCACCGCCTTCTTGATCTCAGCGGGCAGCTCGTGGGCGAGCTCATGCTCAAGGACATGAATCTCTTCAAGTAACTTCTTTTTGATGTGATCGGGCATTCATGGTCCGTGGCGGGGAGCTGACTCGCTCATACCGCGAGAGATGAAGAACTAGAAATTCCATGATACGCGGGTAGCGGCAACCGAGGGCAGGGATCAGGGCTCAGGGATCAGTTCAGCGGCGTCCACCCTCATTGGCCGCAATGAGGCTGTTCTTCCAGTCACACTTGTTTCCCGCGCCCCGATCCTGTCTCTCCCTTGTTCCCCGAACCCTGGTCCTATTCCCTATTCCCCAGTCCCTAGTCCCTATTCCCTATCCCCAAGTCCCTGATCCCTGCCTTTATCCCGATCCCTGCCCCCTGTTCAAGAATGACTGCAAAATCAGCGTCGCCGCCACCTGGTCCACAACCCGGCGATGCTCCTGCCGGGCGTGTCCGGCCTCGTACAGTATCTGGTGTGCCTCCCGCGTAGTGAGCCGCTCGTCCCAAAGATGGATCGGCAATCCAGTCAACTTGCCAAGCTCCGCCGCGAACGCCTGGGTCTTCGCCGCGCGCGGGCTCAGCTCGCCCGACATGTGCAGCGGATTCCCCACCACGATACCCGCAACCCCAAATCGGCGCGCCAGCCGCGCCAGCGAACGAAGGTCTTCGCGTGGGTTGCGCCGCACCTCCAGCGTGAGCACCGGCTGCGCCGTCAGCCCCAGTTCGTCTGAAACAGCCACGCCAATGCGCTTCGACCCGATGTCGAGTCCCAAATAGCGAGTTGGCGGCGCCGAGTCCACCATGAGTATCCTCTCTACCAGCCTACCGCCATCGAAAGGGCGCGCGGTTGACGGCGTCGACACCCCGGCGCTTGCCCCTCCAGCCCGACAACTGATATCTCGCCTGCGTACCGGGTCATCCGGATGATAACGTCCCGCCCCGTCTCCTTCAGTGGCGCCTCCCGATACAATCGTTAATGTTGGAAGAATCCCGGACGGATTTTTCGCGTCTCATACTAAAGCGCCAAAAAGAGGAAAACGCACAAGAATGTCGCGCCGTAAACGAACTACTCGACGAAAAAGCAGCTCTGGCGCGGCGAGAACCTTGCTGGTGATTCTTCTGCTTCTGCTGTGTGCGGCCGCGGCTGCCGGAGCATGGCTGATTTTGGCCCCGTACGGACCGTCGGGCGAAACGTTCGTTGAGATCGCCCCGGGCTCCTCCTCCATTCACATCGGCAGGCAACTGCAGTCAGCAGGAATCATCCGCAGCAGCTTCGAGTTCGACCTCATGCGATGGTGGAAACGGGGAACGCTCAAGGCAGGCGCCTATCGCTTCGATCATCCCGCGCCGGTAACCGAGGTTTATGACCGAATCCAGCGCGGAGACGTGTACACCATCGCCGTAACCATACCCGAAGGCGCCAGCATGTTCGACATCGCGGCCAAACTCGAACAGTCCGGGTTCGGTCCGCAAACGGAGTTCCTCGATGTCGCGGTGCAGCAGACCTCGACAATCGCCGATCTTGACCCCGGCGCGAAGAGTCTCGAAGGCTATCTCTTCCCGGATACCTATCGCTTGTCACCCAAAGAGCCGGCCGCACAGATTGCCGCCACCATGGTCCGGCGCTTCCGGCAAGCAGCCGCTCAACTTGGATTGAACGCAAACGTGCACGGGGTGGTTACATTGGCTTCGCTTGTAGAACGGGAGACGGCGGTTGACGGCGAGCGCGCCCTGGTGGCCGGCGTCTTCGAAAATCGCCTCGACAAAGACATGCCCCTGATGACCGACCCTTCCCTCATCTACGGCCTGCAACTCGCGCGGCTTTGGCGCGGAGCCCTCTTTGAGAGCGACCTGAAGCACGATACGCCCTACAACACCTACATTCACGTTGGATTGCCCCCGGGGCCAATCGCCAATCCGGGCATGACGTCGCTGCGCGCGGCCATGGACCCCGCCAAGACCGACTACCTCTATTTTGTTGCCGCTGGCGCCAATCCCCAAGGCCACTCTCTGTTCGCCACCACCATCGAGGAACACAACCGCAACGTGGCCGGCTACAGGCAGGCCATCAAAAAGGCGGGTGAAAGGTGAGCGCTGGCTGTCGCCGTGCGGCGACCGCGTTCCTCGCCCTGCCTCTCCTGTTGCTGTCCGGGTGCCTCTTCACCACCCGCAAGCTGCCCGTACCCAGGGCTCCGCAGATCACCCAGACAGTTGCGCCCGGTGACCTCGTCGCGCGAGTCAACCAGCGCTGGGATGCAATTCAAACCCTTGTCGCCACCGTTCAGATCCAGGCCAGCGTCATGAAGACCCAGCAGGGCGTGGCGAAGGACTACACCTCTTTCCGCGGTCACATCCTCATGCGCAAGCCCGAACAGTTGCGCGTTCTCGGGCAGGTCCCCGTTTTGGGAACCAAGATGTTCGACATGGCCAGCAATGGAGAACGCTTTACCCTGCTCATACCCTCAAAGGACAGCGCCTTCGTAGGCCCGACCAAGCTCACCAGAAAGTCGCCCAATACCATCGAGAACATGCGGCCGGGCTTCTTCCTCGACGCCATCATCGTGCGCGGCATGGCGCCCGACGACTTGTATACGGTGACCGCCGACAGCGATACCGTCGAAGATGCCTCGAAGAAACATCTGCTGATTATTCAGGAATATGTTCTCAGTGTGATGCGCCGCAAGCAGGGTAGCCAGGAGCTGCGCCCCTTGCGCGTCATCCACTTCCATCGCGACGACCTGCTTCCATACCAGCAGGAACTATATGACGATCAGGGGAATCTGGAAACGTTGGTTACCTACGGGCGCTACGCCGATTTCGGAGACCACCAGTATCCCTCGACCGTCACCATCAAGCGTCCGCTCGAGGACTACCAGGTCGTGATGACCGTCGAAAAGGTCACCCAGAACATGTCTCTAAGCGACGATCAGTTCCAGATCAAGATTCCCGAGGGCACCAAGATCCAGAAGCTCGAGTAACTCCGGCCCGTCTTAAGAACGGATGGACTACAGTATTTTCGATTCTTGCTCTTATAGAAACCGGGGGCCGAGTGGCCTTTCCTTTAAGAAAAAGCCACCTTGCACAAAGCCACAACGTCAACATGTGAAGCGAAAATGCTCTGACTAAGCCGCCAGGGATTCGATCGCCAGGATGTGCAGCATGTGAGTCTTGGTGTCGAGGTTTCCAGTCACCGTCACGTCTTCGCCCTCAAACTGCCACGCACGCCCGGCGGAGTCGAAGGGATAAAGGCAACCGTCCGCATCCCGCAAAGCGAATCGCTCGCCGCTGCGGATTACCGTGCCGTTGAACCGCGCAACCTTGGTCGGTTGCTGGATCGGCTGCCGCTCTTCAAGCTTCATGCCGGACCTCAGGGGCCTGGGTCCCGGCAAACCGTGACGTGCGGCTTGGCGCTTCATCTCAAAATGCTGAAGGCAATGGAGCAGCATCATCGTAACCGCAGAAACGGATTGGCCCAGCATCATCCAGCTTTTTCTCTTGCTTGTCGCTTTCATTTCTCGGCACCTCTGAAAGGACCCTGCGGTCCGGAGTGCGGTGCCGCTTCGGGCATCCTTCTCCTCCGGATCGCTACTACTTTTAAATAGAGGCACTCCAAAGGCCAAACGCGAACTCCATCAATCTGCACGACTTAGCCTTCTGGAATCCCACGTAGCATCGGGTAAAATCTACCCGTATCAGGAAGAATATGCGTCAATTCCATTCAATTCGGATATGTCAAGTCGGCGGAAAACCCGAAAGTAGTGTCTCAGTTTGAAATCCACAGCCCGTGCGTGGGTCAGATTGGGCCTTCATACTTGGGATATGGCAAAGCGCCCGCGTGATCCGAATCAACTCGCAAAATTCATTGTGGACATAGCCACAGGTGAGAGTGAGGTTTAATCAGCGCAGCCAAGCGCAATCCTTCCAAGCGCCGGGCAGGTGGATTAATAGGCGGAAAAGCTAGAGCCGCTAGACTCACTCCCGAACAGCGGCGTCACATAGCCAGTGAAGCGGCCAGGAACGCTGGAAATCCAAATAGCCTCTATTCGGGTGGCTCCAATTCAAACCGTCCTTGTGATTCATCTGTCTTTGTCCATTTGCGGTATTTGATTTGGCTTGTCCTGGTGCCCTCCACTTGCTTAATCATCTTGTTTTTCTCCATTCTTCGAAAGATGCCTTTAACCTTCCAATCCTCGTGAATGTAGATTATTTCCCTAGCTTGCTTGTTATTAACTGTGTCATGGGTTTCGAGGTATTCCATAATCGCGAGTTCAGCTGTGGCCAATTTCTCGTGCTTGATCGTGACAACGAATGAATTACCGACCTCTGCAAATAGAGGCTTTTCTAGCCCTTTCGTCGTCATGGCTTCAGTTGCCGTCTTAATGCCTTCCCCGACATCGCGATTAGGTGGATTTTTGAATTTATTGAGCAGCCTTTGAACCGCACCGTTTCGGGCTGCACGTTGTGTAGTGAGCGTCTTCACTGTCATATTGGCCGGAAGACGCCCTGGACTCTGAAATTCGATTCGGTTGTCGAAAATCCGGACATGGATATCGTCTTTAATGCTGTAATCGCGATGAATCACTGCATTCGCGATGAATTCGTGTAGGGTCCGCTGGGGATACTCGACTTTTCCGAACTCTGCTCCTGTGCCCACTTTCGGAATTGCGTCAACAAGCTCTTTCGTGAGATCTACAGCCGCATAAATCTGTTTGTAAAGACAGCCCTCTACCGTTCTCGGAATAAAAGCCTCCGCATCGCGAAAACCTTCTGGTGCAGTGGTTTTGAACCGATAGACTTTAATCCCACAATGTTTTGGGAGAATTGCCTGAGGTTCATCGGCAAAGAGTAGCGCCGCCGCCACAGTCGCTTTGTCGTCTTTAATCAGAGCTTGCTTTCGCAAATATTCCTCAGGCTGTGCGCTCGGCACAACGTCTCTAATGAATTCATTAACAACGTCAGACTGCGTGACTAGTGCTAGATCGGCATTCGTAAGATCATTTTCGAACGAATGTACGCCTTTAGAGTATTCAAGACGCCTTCGGAGTTCCGGCGTATTTTGTGGGAGGCTTTGAGCACTGCGACGAAGATACGGGATATTGTTCGAAGCCAGACTTACGCCAATGGTTTTGTTGACAAGGATGTGAAGCACTAGACCAGGGAAGGCGCTTGCCAGAAATTCATACTGAAACTCGGAACTCAGAGGGAAATATTTCTCAAAAGCTTGAATGTGACCATTTGCCGCTTCCGCGTCTTCGAATCCCCTCCATGTTCTCGTTTTTCTGCCAACACCGTCGGTTCCTTGGTCAATTCCGATAAACAGTTCTCCGCCATCGGCATTGGCGAAAGCCGAAATATCCTCGGTCAGTTTGCTCGGCTTTGCTTCAATCGCCTTTACATCCGCGAAGTGCCCCTCCTCAGTCGCAATGATCTTTCGAACTTGCTGGGGGTCTGAAATTTGGACAATTTCGAATGGCATGTTCGAACACCTCTGATGTATATTGTTCGAAGTTTACCTTACATTCGAACGATTCATCGCATAATTGTTCGAACAATGGATTGAAAGTGAACTTTATGCAAGGTGGTGAATGTCAGGTGCAAGCGAGTCCAGTGTGACGAAATCTGGTGCTTCGTAGGGCCAAAGCAAAGAATGTGCCAGCCACGAGAGAGCAAAAACTCGCTGTGCTAGTATCCCGCCAAGCGCTCACACTCAATTCCAGGGGAACTCTCCGATGGAAACCCAGATTCGTCCTCTCACCCTCGGCGAAATTCTCGACCGCACCGCCCAGTTATACCGCTCCAACTTCCTGGTGTTTGCCGGCATTTTTTCTGCCTATGCCGGCGTAGGGCTCGTCCTTAATCTGCTGCAACTCGGCCTCGCGGAGTTAATCAAAGGCGGACACACTCCCTCGAAGCTCAGCTGGGTCCTGATATCGACGGCGCTGATCGAATGGGTTCTCCTTGTGTTGTTGCTCGGGGCGGCAATTGCTGCCGTCAGCCAGGCGGTCGCCTGGGTTCACCTTGGCCAACCCGCAACCATTCGAACTGCCTATTCGGCCACCCTGCCACGATTCGGCCGTTACCTGTGGCTGATGACTGTCACCACCTTTCTGGCTTGGATCCCCACCGCGCTTCTCTACCTCGGATACTTCGGTTTCATCTTCATCTACGTGCGCCCCAAGGGAGTTCTGGCTCACCCCAACACTCCGGCAAACTCTCAGGCCGCGGTCGTCCTTGGCCTGGTCTCCATCGCATTGCTTCTGCTGGCGCTGCCCGCCTTTGCCTACGGGGTTGTGATGACTCTCCGCTATGCGCTGGCCCTTCCAGCCTGTGTGGTCGAGAATCTTAAGGCACGCAACGCTATCCGCCGCAGCATCGAACTGAGCAAGGGAGCCCGCGGGCGCATCTTCATCCTTTTCTTGCTCATTGGCGTCATCAAGCTCGGACTCCTCCTCGTTGCACAGGCTTTCTTCTTCGCCGCAGTTTTCAAGAACCACGGCCAGGTGGCCCCCTGGGTCAACGCGCTCTCGCAGGTTGTCGCGTTCTTCACCAATACATTCCTGGGGCCAATCGGCGCCACCGGAATTACCCTCTTCTACTATGACCAGCGGGTCCGCAAAGAGGGCTTCGACATCGAATGGATGATGCAGTCGGCCGGCCTCACCGCGCCCGACGCCACGGCTCCGGCGGCCCCTGCACCTCCGGACATTTCGCATCAGGACGTGTCATCCCCCGCCCTGTCGCATCCTGATCTGTCGCATCCTGATCTGTCGCATCCTGATCTGCCGCCTCAGGATCCGGCGCCCGCCTCCTTGGCCCTTGGCGACAGCGAGGTCGTACCACCCACAGAACCCGCATGATCACCTGCCCGCCATTGCCTCTGGCGATACTCTGCGCCCCCATGCGTCTTATGGGCATGGGAGACCTTCGCTCAATCCTGCGAATTTCCAATATCATCAGCGGGTACAGCGCCGAAAATGAGACATCCAGTGGATCATGAATACCGCCAGAACGAATTCGCGCATCAGCCCGGCTGCTCGAGAGATCCCCGTCGTGGCCATCCCACATGTGGGGCAGCCCGCATGAAGGCGTCCCTGTCTTTATCCCTCGGCCTTCGACCGGCAGCATTGGCCGCGGCTGTAATTTTCCTTGCCTCATCCACTCATGCCGATCCGTTGGCCTCCCCCGCTCGTCCGCCATCAGGCCGCTGGCAAGATGCCTCGCTCGACGACTACCGCAACCACCTGGTCACTCTCGAATCTCTGACGCAGGCCTGCGCCGGGGCGCGCGACCTGAAAACCTGCGACCCCACCCTGGTCGGCCTCGATGACCGCGTTCCCCTCAGCACCGAACCCGGAGCGGAGCGGCGAATCATTCGCTATGGCTGGCTGCGCGTGCTCTTTTCTCGTGCCGAAGAATCCGACGAGCCTCAACCCACCCCTAAGCTTCCCCTCCCCGTCCCTACCCCGAAGGAAAGCATCCGGCCGGATGCGCGCTCCGTCTCGCAGCTCCTTCAGGATGCCAAGGCTCGGCTGTCCAGCGACCTCGCCCATATCCCGGCTCAATCCAATGGCGAGGCGCCAACCCACGCCACCGAGCGCTCCACGATGCAGCAGGTTTTTGCCGGAAGAGAGTTTCGCGATCTGCATAAGGCTGGAGCGAGCGACAGCGCCTTTGAAATGCTCGGCAACTGGCTCAATCGCTTCTTTGAGAATGTCGCCAGGCTGCGGGCACGTTCGGCATGGGTGGGCCGCTTGCTGATATCAGGATTCCTCCTCGCAGTCGGAATCGGGCTGGCATGGGGCCTGCTGCAGTTGGAACGTCGCTGGCGGGTCCGCATGGTTCCCGAGAGCGAAGCGCCTGCACCCGGGGCGGTATCGGCCCGCGACTGGCAGCTATGGCTGGCCGACGCGCGCATGGCGGCCGCTCAAGGGCTTTGGCGCGAAGCCATCCACTGCCTCTACTGGAGCGCTATTTCGCGCCTTGAATCCGGACGCCTGTGGCCCGCCGACCGCGCACGCACGCCGCGGGAATATCTGGCGCTCATGGCGCCCGACGACCCCCGCCTCGCCCGGCTCCAATCGCTCACCCTCACCTTTGAGCGCATCTGGTACGGAGGCCGCCAAGCCCGCGAAAATGAATACCGCAACGCCGAAGAACTGGCCGCAGCTTTGACTACACGCCGCGAGGCAGCAGCAGGTGAAGGCGGCTCGCGATGAGATTCCTCTCCTCCCTCGACGCCAAAGATCGCAAGCTGGTGTTCTGGTGCGTCGGCATCGCCATCGGCCTCGCGGTGGTCACCGGGTTTTTGATCCCCAACGGCAACAGCAATGAAAACCGCATGCCGTCCACCTACCTTTCAGGCCAGCACGGCGCCCTGGCTGCCTATGAAACCCTGGTCCGCTCCGGCTACCCTGTGGAGCGGTGGGAGAGGCCATTGGGGGAACTCGCAGCCACATCGGGGCCCGAGACGGTCGTGATCTTCGCCCAGCCATTCACCCGCGAGGCCGACGACATCAAGGCCGTCCGCCAGATTCTGGAGCGCGGAGGACGCGTCTTTTCGACCGGCTTCTGGGGCGGATTCCTTCTGCCCGCAGCCTCCAGCGCCCCTCCCCAGGAGTTTAACTTCGCGGCATGCCAACTCGACCCCGAGGGCCTTGACCCACTGGCTGCATCGGGCGAAGTTTGGATGGTCCCCGAGGCCACATGGCAAGTCGGAAACCCCGCCGATCGCGTCCAGTACAGTTGCGCCGGCCAGCCCGCCGTCGTCGAGTACGATTGGGGCAAGGGTCACATCGTGTGGTGGGCCAGTTCCACCCCTCTCGAAAACGCCTCCCTCTCCCGCGCCAACAATCTCGACCTGTTTCTGGCTTCGCTGGGTTCGCGCGATGGGCACCGTTTCTACTGGGACGAATCGCTGCACGGCGAGGTACGCTCCGAGTGGAACTACGTGGGCGGACCTTCCCTTACGCTCCTGCGCCTCGGCCTGCCGGTTCTTGCGCTTCTCATTTTGCTCAGCTTCAGCCGCCGCAGTGGTCCAGTCCGCGAACTGCCCCCGCCGCCTCGCGCCACCCCCATCGAGTTTGTTGAAGCGCTGGGCTCGCTCTACCGCAACGCTGGAGCCACCTCCACCGCCGTAGCCGTTGCCTGGGACCGCTTTCGCCGGCATGCGCTCAAGATGTGTGGACTGAGAGGCCAGCGCCTGGACGCAGCCGAGATCGCCGCAGCGCTCCGCTGTCGATGCCCAGCCGCCAATCCAACTCTTGACGCTGACCTCGTCGCCTGTGAGGAAGCCTCCACCAGCGACAATCTCCGCCCTCGCGAGGCCCTACGGCTCGTACAGCTTCTCAACGCGCATCGTGACAAGCTCCAGGCCGCGGCAAGGCCCGGCGCCCCCACTTCCAAGGCAGCTTCTACCGCCGTTACGCAATCGAAAACCATCAATCCAAGCCCGCAGGAAAGGGTTTCATGAGCGAGACATCCGTGGAGTACGACAACTCAGAACCGAACACCAACCTCGAGCAGCAAACCGCCACTCTGCGCGCCACCAGCCAGTTGATCGCCCATTCCCGAGCCGAATTGGGCCGCGTGATTGCCGGCCAGGGCCAGGTCATCGAAGAGGTGCTGATCGCCGTGCTTTGCCAGGGACACGCCCTGCTCGAGGGCGTCCCCGGAATTGCCAAAACGCTCATCGTCAAGACTCTCGGACGGCTCCTCGGCCTCGGTTTTCTGCGCGTGCAAGCCACGCCCGACCTCATGCCGGCCGACATCCTCGGCACCACCATCCTGCGCCCCGGCACCGACTCCTTCACCTTTCACGCTGGACCGGTCTTTACCGACCTTCTCCTCGTCGATGAAATCAACCGCATGCCTCCGCGCACCCAGGCCGCACTGCTCGAATGTATGGAGGAACGCCAGGTCACCAGTGACGGCGTGCGACGACCACTGCCCGGCTGGTTCACCGTCTTCGCCACTCAAAATCCGGTGGACTTCGAGGGCACCTACCCCCTCCCCGAAGCCCAGCTCGATCGTTTCCTGCTCAAGATCCGCATGGGATACCCCTCTGAAGCGGAGGAATTGCAGATTCTCGAGCGTCACCATGCCGGCTCCGGCGCGGGTCTTTTAGAAGACGCCTCCATCGCTCCCATCCCCGAAGGGCTGTTGCATGCCGCCCGCGCCGAAGTACGTTCCATCCGCATTGAGCCGGAG
>WNGR01005523.1_pt1 | contig 13540 bp, 10 predicted proteins | sample 5407581 | NCBI WGS metagenome assembly WNGR01 (sample SAMN13153383, study PRJNA577476) | soil metagenome | isolation source: 80 cm soil or saprolite under Garry oak tree replicate 2 | place: USA:California | collected 2016-06-15 | reverse complement strand
TCATCCATCACCGCCCCAGCCGCACGGCTCCGGTCAAGACCGTCCGTCCCAGCCTGCGCTACACCACCCGCAGCAGCACCGATCCCGGAACCCGCCTGGTCACCCGAACCATCGAACTCCACCTACTACAACCCCTCACAGCTTAACTCATGACCATTGCACCTAGCCTCGGCCCTAGCTCCGAGCATCTTTCGAGTCGCGGGAACAGAAAGCACTGTTCAGGTGAACGCGGCGCGGATCCTCAAACCAGGCGTCGGCGATGGCGCCGGCGTGTTTCCAGGTCCGGTCGATCCGAAGGTGGACCTGCCGCGCGCTTCGTGTGAGGCGGGCGGCGACGTGCGGCACCAAGTTGCGGAAGGTCGCGATATCGGCTTGAGCCAGTACCGGCGTACCGGGGAACCCCAGGTTTGGCCCAGCACAGCAGATCGGTAGCCGCCAGCAGCGGTTCCAGCCACGCGACGTTCTCCCCCACCCACGGTAGGGAACATTGCGTAAACCCGTGTTCTTGGCCTCGCGGATCCGGTCTTCCACCCGGGCGTGCTGACGGTGGCTGAGTTCCCGACCAGCGGCCTGTCCCGTGATCACCCGGTCGGGAATGTCGGTGATGAACGCGGTGATCCGTTTCCGCAATGCATTCGGTTTCCACAACCCTTGTCAACCAACGCCCCTCGGTCACGCTGCGCGAGCGTCCGGGCAGTGTCGCGACGAGCAAGCCGGCTGACTCGAAGACACGTCAAAGTAGCCCTCTAGCGGACACGTTGCAATCGTCGCGAATCTGAGCATGCGAATTAGATCGACGGAGGATGCCCGGCGAGAGTCGGTATTGTCAGGATTGCTCTCCACCGTTGTTAATTGATCTCGACTGTCGACTCGGCCCAATTGTTCGCGCCTTGACCAATCTTACCCAAGCTTGCGTGGTGGTCTCTTTGTTCTTAATATTCAACGGCTTGTATGACGTCGCCCGGCACAATTCACTGTGTCGAATTACCTCATCGTAGAACCAGTCCGAGCTAATGACCGCAAGGATAGTGGACGACTTTGCGAATGTGTCCTTGAGTATTTCGGCATCGACGAGCCGGAACGTATGAGTTATCGAAGAAGCGGTCACGCCATGGTCGTCGTAGTTGATCTCACCGGCGTGGAGGGCAAGCCTGAGGCGTATTCTCTCGTTCGCGGGGTGTGTCTTGTTGTGTTCGGCCAACGCGTCAGCGAGTGCATCAGGCAGGTGGTCTACGAACCAAGCTTTGGGGATTTCCGCAGGAGCAAGAACAAGGACGCCATCTCCTCTGTCCTCGTTGTGGCACGAAAGCCATTGAATGCCGGCCACGTCGAACGCAAGTTCCATCGATCGATACATGCCGTGCCGAATCCGCACCTGATTGGTGTTGTTCCTGCTGTGGTGGCCAAATCCTTCTATATCGACAGCGACGATCGTGCAATGCGCTGTCGTCAAGGTAATCTTCTCTAGACCAGTTGTTGACGAAATTTGGGTCTCAACACGCTTGCGCGTGGTCGGTGTTATGTATGCGCCATCGGCGCGGGGTAGCTCGGATGGTCCTGTTCGAGGCGTTCGCTTGCCTGTTTTGTACGGTTTGGAAGTTGAGTTAGACCGGGCCCGGCGTGGAGCGGTTGCCATGGTCCCTCCTCCACGGTGTGTGCATGAGGGTGTGCATGAGTCGGTCTAGTGCGTGGGCCGCCTGGAGGTCAGCGATCGAGCCCTACGCAGCTCCGTCGCCAGTGAGGCGGGCCTTGTCTATGGAAGCCACTGTCGAGTGTACGTTGACCTGACACATCACGCTAGCACTACGCGGTTACAGTAACCTCGTATGATCTAGGCTCGAAGCACTGGGTTGGTGCCTGTCCTTGCAGCAGCGTGCTACACCTCGTGGTATACCTAGGCAGCTCGCGTTACCTACCTCTGACAGCCGCAGGAGGGAGCCGTGCCCCCGCCGAGATCCCCTGTCGTCGCCATGTGGATGCTCGCCCTCCGGTTGCGGCGACGCCGGGAACAGCTGGGAATGGACGTCAAGTTCATCACCGGGGCGATGGACTTCACCCGCAACTACTGGTCGGCGGTTGAGAACGAACGCAAGCTTCTCTCCGAAGACGCCCTGGTCAAGCTCCTTGACTTGTTCGAGTTTGACCAAGACGAGCGACGGGAGCTGCTTGAGCTTCGTACGCTTGCCAAGCAGCGTGGCTGGTGGACTCAGTACGGAGGGCTGCTCGATGCCAACGGTCAGCGTCTGTATGGCCTTGAGGCCGGCGCGGACGGCATCCGCGACTACGAGAGCCTCATCGTTCCTGGACTGCTTCAGACCGCCGACTATGCCAGGGCGATCATGACGCCTGATGTGACCGTCCGCCAGGTCGAGGTTGATCAGCGCGTCGAACTGCGCATGCAGCGGCGGCAATATCTGACCGGAGACACGCCACTGCATCTAATGGCGCTCATCAGCGAGGCTGTACTTCGACAAGAAATTGGCGGCCCTGATGTTCATCGTCGGCAACTCCAGCATTTCGTCGATGTGATGGAAGAACACTCCGGCACTATTGAAATTCGGGTAATTCCGTTCACTGTTTCCTGGTGTAGTCTATTTGGTGGAGCTACCCTCCATATCATTGACTTTGAGGACCCAAATTTGCCGACGCAGGTATGGCAGGAGACCGTCACCGCACGAGGCTTCGTTGATGACCGCACTCTTGTCCGGGATATCACTACTGCTTACAGCGACACGTTCAGGTTGGCTCTGACTGTCCAAGAATCTTTGAACATGATACGACGGCGTATCGAGGAGCTGGCTTGAGCATCAAGGACATCGCAGTCGCGCAGGCCGGCGAAGAAGGATGGGTTAAGAGTAGTTACTCCAACCCTAGTGGAAGCTGCGTCGAGGTAAGAATTTCTCGTGATTTGGCCTCGATTCGAGATAGCAAGGATCGGTGCCCTGGTCAGCCAGTGATCAACTTCCCGACGAAGGAATGGAGTTCGTTCCTGGAGGTCATTGTTGGCTATTAGACGTTGTGTTCTCGATTGCCCAAGGGGCAGCACCCCCACCTGATGATCGCCGCGTTCGCGTGGACAAGACCGTGATGGATGAGTCGGCGGTCCGTACGGCCGTCGCGGAGGTCACGGCAGAGTGAGCACGACACCGCCACGGTGCGGACCGCGGCCCCGCTGGCATGCGCCGGCGGGGGCTCACGCCCTCGTTCATGGTCATCGAAGCGGTGCACCCACTCACGGCCTGATGATCTCCGACCCTGTAGCAGTCGGCCGAATCCTCGAAGCCGCCGTACACACGGGCTAGCACGGCCTACTCCATCCGGAGTCGTCAGGGAGTAAACGAGCATGCCAGCGGCTGTCATCGTCGCTTATCAGCCCGTGTGTCAACGTTCGGAGATGAACCGTCGGTAGTGGCATCTTCCCGATCGGCCCACGGTGGGACATGATGGAAACACCTGCTCTGAGCTGGCAACGAGCGGAGGGGAATCGACATCATGAATTCATCGGGCACCGGACCGGGCATCGAATCCGAGTTGATCGATCTCGACGGAGTGCCATTCACCAAGCTGCAGGAGTTGGGCGACGAACCCCTCCACCGGTCCATGCACCATGTGGTGGAACGAACACGGCATCTGCGTGCGGCCTACAGAAGTACTAATGCGTCTGGTGGTGAACGGGTCGACTGATGGCGGCCCCGTCCGGGGGCAACAGCGCGTCTGGCGTGGCCTTCCATCGGCTGCCCTGGGTTGACATCGACGCGTTCGCCCACCTGCATGGTGACCAGTCCATGGTCCGTCGGCTGCGCCGAGCCGAGCGCAGCCGACGGAAGCTTCTGCTGTACGCCCTGCTCCAGGACGCCGCCAAGATACCGGAGCATGTCGGCCCGTTGCCGTCTATCGAAGCAGTCTGGGAACTGCTCGCGCGTGTCGAGGAAGCATCACCGATCGCGTTCGATCGACTGCTCGCCCATCCCTACACCGGAGCTTGGGCCGGCTACACGACCCGCCTGCTGCGCAACGGCTTGGACGGTGTTGGTCCACTATGGATTCACGTCGGCCATGTGCACGCTATCGCCGCCGCGGCCGCGATCCACGCCGGTCTCCGATTCGAGATCGGTGTGCCGTTGTGGCACGGCGATGTCGCCTTGCCGTCACTCGGATTGGCTCGACTGCCGGCGTCGGCGCCGTTCTCGGTGGCCGAGGTCGGTGGGGAGCGGGGGAACTACGTCGTCTCCCACGCCGACGGTCGGGTGCGGCTACCGGGCCGGACTGACGCGGATGCGCCCGGTTGGTGGAGCCTGCGCCGCATAGACACGACGGCCGGCCGGCACCGGTTCGCAGTACGGCTCGACGACCTCGATCCGTACCGGGGACTGTACGAGCCCGTGCCGCCAGAACGGCTGAGCGCCATGGACTTCGAGAAATGGCGCCACCTGCTCGACGAGGCATGGCAATGGCTGGTCAATGTCATCCCAGACTATGCCCGCCTGCTCACGGTCGGGTTGGACTCACTGGTGCCGAAACCACACGTGCTGTTCCAGAATCCCAGCGCGTCAACGGGGGAGGCCTTCGGCAGCGCGGTGCTCGGCTACCCGACGGACTCGACATCTCTCGCGGCCACGCTGGTGCACGAGTTCCAACACATCGTACTCGGTGGCCTGCTGCACCTCACTCCCCTGTACGACAACGATCCGCGAGAGCGGCTCTACGTACCGTGGCGGGACGACCCCAGGCCGGTTGCCGGTGCGGTCCAGGGTGTGTACGCATTCCTCGGCGTCACGGCGTTCTGGCGCGCGCTCGCGGGTACAGGTGCCGGTGAGATGGGCCGGCGTGCGTGGTTCGAGTTCGCATACTGGCGTCAGGAGACCTGGCGAACACTGGAAATCCTTCGCGTGGACGCATGCCTCACACTTGCGGGCAGGCGGTTCCTTGATGGTCTCGCCGAGGTGCTAGGTCCATGGCAGCGAGTACCGGTCGAGGAAGATGTCGCACAACGGGCAGTCGCCGTCGCGACGGACCACCGAGCGGGCTGGCGGCTGCGACACCTGCGCTCCAGTCCGGACGCGGTTGCCGAACTGGCGAAGACGTGGCTGGCTGGTTGGTCGAGGCCGCCCGTCGCTCTGTTGCGGGCCGACCTGCCACCGACACCCGTGCCGGACGGCCCGTGGTCGCATGCCCGTGCCTACATGAGTCGACTCGCTCTCACGGAGGCCGGCCGCGGGCAGCTTCCGGACATCTGGCCGACGGTACCCGGGGCGACTATGGCCGATTTCGCCTATGTGACTGGCCGGTATCGCGACGCGGCACGCGAATACCGCGCGGAACTCGCCGAGACACCCGACCGGCCGGCGTCGTTGGTCGGGCTTGGGCTCGCGCTCGCGGCGATTGGCCCGAATCCCGCTGCGCGAGCTCTGCTGCACTGCCCGGAGCTGGTGCGGGGGGTGCACCGAGAACTCCGCCGCACCGCTCACCACGTGCCGACCCAGGAAACCGTTGGCTCCTGGATCGGCCAACTCGTCTCGGAATAGGCCTCTACATCAGCATGGGGTCGATGTCACAGTCGGCGCGCGCTCCCTTGATCGCGGCGATGGTTCCCGGATGTGCTTCACCCAGGACCCGCCGGTACCGGTCCAGCGTGGGGCCGTGGTAAGACTCCGCTTCCTCGTACCGGCCGGAGGCACGCAGGTCGAGGCTGAGGTTCAAGGCCGCAGCCAACATCGTGGGATGTTCGACGCCCAGCACTCGGTTGCCGCGCTCGACCGCGTCCTGATCGAGTACGACTGCGGCTTCGATCTCGCCCAGCACGGCGAGGTCACTGGCCAGATTGATGGTCGCGATGATCGCGTACGGGTGGTCCGGTTGGACTGTCGCGCGGAGCTGCTCGAGTGCTCGTTCGTCGATCTCGCGTGCGTTGGCCACTTCGCTGCGCAGTCGCAGTGTCACCGCGAGGTTCACGCTCGCAGCAATGGTGTTCGGATGGTACTCACCAAGAATGCGGCGACAGCGGTCGAATGTCTCCTCGCCGAGCTTCTTGGCTGCGTTGAGATCGCCCGAGTGCCGCAGGTCGATCGAGTTCGCCAGGGCGCAGGCAATCGTTGTCGGGTGGTCGGGACCGTAGATCACCTTGAACCGCTCGAACGCCTGGTTCGAGATCGCGATGGCGCCGGTGTGATCGCCATCCTTGCGCCGGACGACCGACAGTAGGAAGAAATAGGTGACGAAGTCGTTGTTGTCCTCACCGAGCCGACCGCGGGCCAGTTCGGTGAGCCGCTCCTGTTCGATGCGCGCCCGCATGTATTCGCCCGCCTCGCGCCGGTCGACGATCAGCGCGGCGTTGGTGCTCAGGGTCTTGGGGTGGTCGAGACCAAGTACCTCGATCCGGCGTCGCAGCGTTTCCTCGTCGAGTTCGGCGGCCTGTCGATACTCGCCGGACAGTCGCAGGCTCAGCGCGTATTGGAAGGCGGCGTTGAGCGTCTCGGGGTCATCGTCGCCGAACAACCTGCGGGACTTGTGGAGGATCTCGTCACTCAGCTTGGCCGCCCCGGCGAAATCGCCTTGTGCCCGATAGTCGGTGACGATGTTCGTCTGCAACGCGAACGTTTCTTCGCTCTCCTCGCCCGACACCTGGATGCGCCGTTGCAGGGTGAGCTGATTGAGACGGGCGGCTTCCTCGTACCGGCCGAGGCCCCCCAGGTAGAAACCGAGCCGCTGGGACACCTCCAGGGTCTGCGCATCAGTGGGGCCGAGTTTCTCCTCGAACTCCTTGCGGGCCAGCGTGGCTAGATTCGCCGCTTCCTCATGGTCGCCCCACTGGAACAGGTATCTCATCAGATTGATGACCAACTGGCGAACCCACCTGTCCTCGCAGGTCGCCACATTGGCGGCGTAGGCGTGCGACAGGAGCTCCCGATAGCGCGGCCAATGCCGGCTCGACTCCGGGTCATTGGGGTCCAGGCTGGCCAGCAATTGGTGCGCGCCGTGCCGCATCTGGGCCTGTACCTGAGGGGACATCACGCGATTGCGGAGCACCAACTGGACCAATCGGTGCAGTTGGAGAGTGTTGCTGCCGTGGTCGATCTTGGCCAGGCTGTAACGGTTGATGTCCCGGATGGCGCGGGCCAGTTTCATCGGGTCACGCAGCGCTTCGTCCAGCTCGGGAGAGATGGACAGTCGACTGACGCCGGTGAACAGGTCACGGGAAATCGGCTCGGGCGAGAAGAACGCGCAGATGTGCAGAATCTGGTGCGCCGCCGGATTGCGCGTCTTCAGTTCGTCGAACGAGACGTTCCACGCCGCAGCGACGGAAACCTCGTAGTCCGGTGGGGCCGATGTGTCGAGGATTTCCGCGACTGACTCGTCGAACAGGCGCAGATACTGACTGACGGGCATACCGGTCACGGCCCGCCATGCTGCTGCTTGTTCGATCGCCAAGGGTAGGTCGCCCAGCCTTTCGGCCAGTTGTTCCGCGTCCGCTGTGGTGATTTCAGGACCCCGCTTGCGGAGCAGTTCGATGCTTTCTTCACGTTTGAACACGGCCAGTTCCAGCGGCCGGGCGATACCGGCCCAATCCGGGTTGCGAGAGGTGATCAGGACTTCGCCAGGTCCGTTGGTCGGGAAAAACGTGCGGACCTCGTCAGGGCTGTCGGCTGCGTCGAACACCAACAGCCACCGGCGATACGGACGACCGGTGCGTAGCGCCTCGCGTATGGAGCGCACTGCCGTGTTCGCGTCGGTGGCACCGGGCAGGCCGAGTTGACGGGCCAGTTCGGTGAGACTGGCGCGGATCTGGGTTTGGCGTGCCGCCTCGATCCACCAGACGATGTCGTAGTCCTGCAGATGGCGGTAGATGTACTCGGTGGCGATCTGGGTTTTCCCGATACCGCCCATACCATGCAGCGTCGATGGCAGAACGGCGGTCGTGCCACCAGCGGTCAAACGTTTGCCTAGTTGTTCGAGCAACTCTTCGCGGCCGGTGAAGTTCGGGTTGCGGGGTGGGATGTTGCCCCACACCGGTGGTGGATCGTCCGGTTGGCGCTGGTGGAACAGGTGACTTCGGCGTGGATAGTCCAGTTCCGACGTCACCTGTTCAGCGAGCTCGTTCTCGCCGTGCCGAGCTGGATGTGTGTCCGGCGCCGGATATGTAGACGTCGCGGACGCGATGGCGTAGTTCGGGCGCTCGGCCGGTTCGGGCATGTTCTCGCTCGCAGTGCTCGGGGACTTGGCGGGTGCATGGGGAGCAGGCTTAATCGATTCAGTAATGGATTCAGTTGCAGACAAGGCAAAAGCCTCGTGTCGCACTGCGCTTCTCAGACGGTCTGCACGAGACAGGTACGGCCCGGAGAGCGCGCACATGAGGGTGCTCTCCAATGCCACATCGGCCTCGTTCTCCTGGGTCAGAACCGGGTCCGGCGTGTTGTGGGGGTCGGCAATGGCGTCTCGGAGGTGGCCGAGCACCGGAATCCGGTCGCCGAAGTGTTCGGCAGCCACTCGCACGACGCTGATGGTCTCGGACCGCCGGGCGCCATTGAGCAGCAGTTGACGGACTGCCTCAGGGAAGACGAAAACCCCGGCATCCCGAATGGACCCGTCACCCTGTGGTTGGGCAGAGTACAGGAGATCACTTAGCAGGAGTTCACTCAGGTGTTCAGTCCGCGCGTCCGGTACGAAAAGCCGCTGGATCAGGCGAACCACGTCCCGGTGAGCCGGGAGCGCCGCAAGGAGCGTAGCCAGCCGCAACGCCGGCGGCGACGCCAGACTCCGGAATCGGCGCACGAGCTCGTTCGCGTTCAACGGTATGTCAGGCACGGTGGCGTCACCGGGAGTGTCCTCCCGCGCCAGCAGGACCGTGCCCGTGGTCTGGGCGCGATGCCCACCAGTGACCAATTTGGACCACCAGGACAGCCACCGTGGCTGCAGTTCGAGCACCGGCACCGGCACCGTGCCGGGCCGTGTCAATGCGGCCGGGTCCGGCTCGATCCACGCGTCGGGTAGACCGAGCCTCCAGCGGCTGTTGGGCCGCAGCGCAGCGGGCACACCGAGCTCGGCGGTGTGCAGAGTCATGCCGCAGCGTGCCCACATGTGCTGGGGTAGCAGGTGCAGGACGCCGACCGGCATTCGATGTCCCCAACTGGCCAGAAGCGGCAGCACCGCGTTGTTGCGCCATGCCTCGCCCACCCCGTCGGTCAGCAGGAGAAGCACACGCCGGCCGGATGAATCCAGCACCTCAGCCGGATCCCGCGCGGACGCGCCGGCGGTCGCACCCCGCAACACCGGCTCACCGTGGCCGGCCGTGTCGAGCCGCCGCACCTGGACCGTGCGAAACGCCCCCAGTTGTTCGATCAGCGCACGAAAAGCCGCGATTTGGGGCTGCCAGAGCCCCATGGACGGGGCGTTGTCGAGCACGAGCGTCAGGTCCAGCCAACGCTCGCGCGTCCACCGGGTGACCGGCCACCACATACCGGTCTCCGCCGCCCACTCGGCGGTCGCCTCGGCGTCCAGCGTGACCGCACCATCCCGCCAGGATCGGACCATGCGCTTGAGCGGACGCAACGCGCGAACCAGCCGCAGCTGATCGGGCAACGTGATCCCGACGTCATCCGCGTCATACCCGGACACAACGTGCAGCCCGGGCTGCTGGAACTCACTGTCCGATGGCGTCGGCGACCGGCTCGACTCCGGCGGTTCCGGCTCGGGTTGCCGCTCGGCCGGCGGGTACTCCTCGGTCGGAGGGCTCGTGCGGACCAGTGGTTCGCTCGCGGCCGGCGGCCGATCAGGTTCGGATTCCAGTGGCGTGGCAGGTGGACCGGTGGGCCGCATAGCTGTCGCCAGCCACACAATGTCCGCGACGTCCACCCAGGTCAGATCGTCGATGTCGAGCCGACGCGACAGTGCGGGCGCTATGGTCGAGGGCCCCGCCAGCTGGGCAGGATTCGGGTCGGGGACATCGGCTGGGCGGGCCATGTCACGCCGTCGACAGTCCGTGCCATAGCGCGCCGAGCAGCCGTGGCCATGCCACGTCATCCGGCTGGTAAGCACCGGATGTGGCCAGGTACACGGCTTCCAGTAGCCGGTCGGCCGGCAGGCCGTGCTCGGCGCGGCTTCGCTCGGCGAACTCCCGTACCAGCCTGGACCGATGCTCGTCGCCACGGTCCAGCGCGTGGCTGGCGACCATCGCGGCCAGCTGCTCGACGTTCGGATCCTGGATTTCCAGGTGCATGCAGCGCCGCAGGAACGCGGGTGGGAATTCGCGTTCACCATTGCTGGTCATGACTACCACCGGGAAGGCTTGGCACTTGATTCGACCCTCGACGACCGACACCGTACGTTGTGGGTCATCGGCATGCACGGTGACGTTGGGTGATCGGTGCCGTATGCGCGCCAATTCCCTGATAGTGAACTCGGCATCCTCGAAAATGCTGAGCAGGTCGTTCGGCAGATCCGCTTCGCTCTTGTCCAGTTCGTCGATCAGCAGTACCCGGGGCAACCGGCTGGGCAGGAACGCCGTCCCCAGCGGCCCCAATCGGATGAAGTCTCCGATGGGCGGCCCGTCCTCGGCACGCGCCGGGGTCGTCGACCGACCCTGTGCCTGCGTGGTGGCGGCGGCTTGCGCGCGCCCGATCGCGTCGTAGTCGTACAGTCCGGATGCCAGGGTGGTGCGGCTGTTGATCGGCCACCGCAGCACGCGCCCCAGCCGCAGCTCCCGCGCGATCCGGTAGGCCGAACTTGACTTGCCCACCCCGGGTTTCCCGGTCACCAACAGCGGTCGCCGCAGGTACAGTGCTGCGTTGATCATATCCAGTTCGTGCGGATCGGTATGCCGCTCGTCCAGGTGGACCTCGGACCCCAGGCGCCGGTCCGCCTCACCGTCATCGGGCGGCGGCACGTCGGGTTCGGGTAGCGGCTCGCCACGGAAGTTCCGCCAGGGCGGCGGCGGCGGCAGGAGCTGGGTCAGGTCGATGTCGTGGATCGGCCGTCCGGTTCCGTGATAGATCCACCAATCGGGTGCGTCCATATGGGGTGAGCGCCGGTCCGCCACCCCTGTGTCGTGCTCGTTCACGTTCATCCGCGGCATCCCCTTATTGCGGATTGGATGTGGACGGGCGATCGAAACTGATTACTCGGTTTGGATCTTCCCACATTACCACCAAATCGTAAACAAGATTATCGCTATTGGATCCGGACACAAGTGCGACCTGGCGACGTGCCGGCAGATCGATTAAGCCACCAGCTCCGCCGAGCAACCAGTCGACCTGTTCCCGCAAGTCCTCGGGCCCCGCTACCGGATGCCAGCAGATCAGAGGCAGGCCGGCCCGCAGTGCCGCGGTGAGCGCGTCGGGTTGCGCGGCGACTGGTTCGGGGGACGGTGGATGCTCCATGACTACTCCCAACCAACGGGGATCGCTGAGGACGGCGTCGATCCGCTCGTTCGTGCTTGTTGGACCGAACGGGTGAATTCGGTTCAAGTCCGAATGATTGACCATGGAGCGCCAGCGAGCCTTCCACGACCGATGCCAGTAGATCGTTCGCATTCTCTCGAGTGATCTCAGTCGTAGCTGATAGTCGAAGATCAAGGGCCGCGGTTCACCCGATCGGTGTTCTTTACGCCATCGCTGCACCGGGATCGTGATCATGGAACGCGGGAGGACGAACTCGATCACGGCTGCCACCGTCTGGTCGGCCCAGACCTCCTCGGTGGCCAGGATGATCTCGTCGACCTGATACTCGAGCTCGTCCAGTACGACCTCGCGGACATCGCAACGGGCCGGCGGCCACACCAGCGGATCATCCTGGCGCCAGTAGGAAAGCACGCAACGCCGCGGGTCGATGGCATCTCGTTCCACGACGATCATCAGGTGCAAGGGCGGTTCTTCGGGGATCGGTTCCCAGCCTGCGAGTAATTTGTCCAGGCTCTCGGTGCGCCGCAGTCGCCGCGACTGCTGGTCCACCCATGCGGACACCGAGGTATTGATCTCGCCACCCACCTCTCTGGCCAGCAACTTCAGATATGCCAATGCGGGCGGAACACCATCGGGGCCGGCATTGAAGTCGGATAAATAACAGAATACGCCCCACGCCGAGGTGGGCCGATGCGGCGGCGGGATCGCCGAGCCGACGGCGCGGGTAACGAGCGTTGCCAGGTGGGGTACGTCGAGGTCGAACAGCCAACCGCGCAGTACGGCGAGTTCCTCGGCCGGGACGACGTCGAACCCTCCCCCGTCGAGCAGCACCTGTTCCGGATCCGACAACTGGCCCGCCGGTGGACGCGGAATGGGAAGGGCCAGGGGGACGGTCGCACCGGGTATCCGGAGCCAGATGTTGCCGGAGAACCGCTTCACGGTCACGTCGATACGGCGATACTGCTCAGGGGCGACGCCCGGATCCTGCTTGATCACTTCGTTGTAGAAATAGTCCGAGACGACAAGGGCGACCAATCCGTCGGACCGAGCGAGTGCGGACTTCACCTCATCGGCCTCGATGATTCGGGCGGTGAGGTTCACGGCCGGACCGACCCACCCGTTGGTGTTCCAACGGATGTCGCCGGCGTGGATGCCGACCCGTAGCTTGAACTGTGCCGTCGATGTGTGAGTGGCGTTGTACCTGCGCAGTTCGGCGACCAGTCGGTCCGGCAGGAGGTCGGCGAGCTTGCTCTTCGAGAACTCCGGCGGGATCATGATCAGCATTCCGTCACCACGGTCGTCGGTCTGGCACGAACCGTAGTCGATACCGCACTCGTCGAACGCGGTCCGCAACACCCGATAGACGCCCTCTTGCACGGCGAGCAGGTCAGCCACGTTCCGGCTCGGGTTCGTGAAGTCGGCAACGTCGACGAACACGATGGTCCGATGCACTGTCGGTGACAGCACTGTCACGAACCTCCCAGAACCGGCACCTCCGCGGACAACCCGCCCTCGACAGGAACAATTTTCCAGAGTTCACACTACAACCCAAGCCATGTACCGAATATGTCATGTGGCAAATGGTGGACATCTCCTGACATCCGCACGGGGCGGAACAAACCGCGACACACACTCACGCCGCTGATCCCGAGAATCTGTGCTATCGGGAACGCGGCCCTCGAGCGAGGCATGATACGGATGGCTGTCGAACTGCTGGATTCCGAGCGAGTGGCCCGGCTGCGCACCGGTCGGTTGACGTATCCCGAGGTCGGCGCGACACCCGGTGAACTGCGCCGGGGCGGGACCGCACGTCGCGCCTGGATACCGGCGGTCAGTCGCGCGGAACGGTCCGCGTGTCGTTGGCGCGGTTGTGAACGTCGTGTTCGTGTCGCTGCTCGGGAAGTTGCGGGAACACTTACTTCGGCCGGTCGGCGGTGAGTCCGAAGGTCGCCAAGTTGCTGGCGGTGATCTTCTTGCCGACTTCCCACAAGGCTCTCACCTGCTGATATGCGCGCCCGGAGAGATTCGAACTCCCAACCTTCTGATCCGTAGTCAGATGCTCTATCCGTTGAGCTACGGGCGCTTGTTCAGTTGTCGTCCGGCTGGGCCGGGCGTCTAGCGGAGGCTCCGGGATTTGAACCCGGGAG
>WNGR01005521.1_pt1 | contig 13542 bp, 18 predicted proteins | sample 5407581 | NCBI WGS metagenome assembly WNGR01 (sample SAMN13153383, study PRJNA577476) | soil metagenome | isolation source: 80 cm soil or saprolite under Garry oak tree replicate 2 | place: USA:California | collected 2016-06-15 | reverse complement strand
GAGGGGGCACCACTTCCAGGTTTGTGCATGCCCCCTGGTTCATGTGCCACCTTTGCACACAAACGGAGCCAGGGGCAAAGGGTGAAGGATGCACCTCTTCCCATTCCCATGCGCCTCCCGTTCACGTGTCGCCCTGCACCCAAACTGGGGGGTGAGGGGGGGAAGGCACCACTTCCGGGTGGGCATGCTGCCGCAGGTCACATTGCCACCTCTGCAAGATGCAGGGGGTGCAAAAGAGGGGGAGGGGGGCACTACTTCTGGGTTGCCCCTGCCCTGGTCATGTCGCCGTTGTGCACAAGGGAGGATGGGTGCACCCATCCCCATTCCTGAGTGGGCCCCCGATCTGTCATTTGCATGCAAATTGGGGCAGGTGGTGGTGCACCCCTCCTGTGTCTGCACATGGTCCCCCCCTCCCTGCCTGGGCTGCATGCCACCCTGGCCCTGCGCTTCACAACCCTCACCACTCACTCAGCCTCCTGTCTCCACGTAAAGAGGGCATGCACACCCTTCCCGTTCACACGCGCGCTGAGCCTGGTTTCTGCAACCCCAGTTCCCATGCACCTCCATGTGGCAGACAGGGAACACATGAAAAAAAGGGGGGGAGGGGGTACGCAGGTAAACCAAGGGGTTGTGCAAGCAAGGGGAGGGGGAGGATGCTCACCAACAGGATGGGGGCATGCACAAGGCAGGGACGCGTGGCAATGGGGCAGAACACCATTTGCGCACCACCTTACTTTGTGCCCCCAGTTCACATGCCCGTCTGTGCGCAAAGGAGGGGGGGCACGAACGGAAACCCGGGGGAGGGGTGGGCAGAAATTGGGGGGCACAGTGTGCCACCTGTTCCGTGCACACATGGAAAGGGGGGCAATGCGAGGGGGCGCACGCAAGGAGGGGGACGCACCAACTGGAGGGGGCACGCACGAGGCAGGGGTGCGGCAACGAGTGGGCGGTGGACGTCGTTTACAAAGGGCGAGGGGGGGCGCGGACGAGGTGAGCAAAAACGAGGGGAGGACAAAGGAGGGCGCAGCAAAGGGGGGGCGGGAAGAGGGTGTTGTTTGTCCCTCCTCCCAAAATGGGGACGCGTTATTTACGTGTTATTTTCATTTGTTTTTATTGGAGCATTGGAAATAAATTATGAAAGACAAAAATAAAATAAAAAGAAAGTGGAGTTTGAATCTAGAGCGGAGAAACGGTATTAAGCGGACCGGCCTGTGGGAACGATCGAAAATTCCAGGACTTCGGATGTGATGGCGGACCCCGAAATAGTCCTCCCACGGACGTCACGTGTGTCTGCGGAATTACAAGCACTCATTGCGAAGTGTGTGACCTACAAACTTTAAATCTTGCCCTCATATATTGTCACACAGACTTAAATTCTGTACACATAAATATTTTATGTCTAAGTCAAGTTATTTTCCAAGATTTTTTGCTAAAAGATCAATTCCTGGTTCCAGTGCTTGGGCATTCATTGCAGGTCAAGGCAGGTCAAGTGTCAAGTTCAAAAAGAACGTACATGGAGAAAGATACCATAATAGGAAGGTGGGGTAGGGGCGGGGAGCTCACCTGACCAAAATCAAAAAGATCGACCCCCGGTATTTTATTTCGATCCTGCCACCCCCTTGCATGCAAATCATGACTGCTCCATCTTTTTGACTTCACCATAGACGTATATTTCCATTGATACATTTTTTTGTATGATCCCATAACTATATACCCTAATGTGTACACAGTAATTTTTTAAGGATCCTGGGAAAGTGGTGATCGAGCGTCATCTTCAAGATTTGCACGCAACAGGGCATCTGCAATCTGCAAAGACCAGGGTCCGACAGTATGGCGGAGCTGCCATGGCGTCGACCAGTGATGCACGTGATCCGGTCTCCGGATCCGGAGCTCAGAGCGCTCAATAAGCGCGCGTGTTTTCGAAATGCATTTTTCCGCATCTTTTTGAAGCGACTGTAAGGTAATTAAAGACGCGAAATGCCAGACGCTGGACCCGACCCCATTCCTCGTCCTCGACTCTAGCAATATTGCAGGCCAGTATCTACCACCCCCATGTAAGCACCAGCGTTTGACTTTCCTTATAACGTCGTGCGATAAAGCTAAACCTGGATAAATGCAGGGTCGGCTGCAATCAGTCTTGACACCCTTGGCGCTCTGATATCTAAGCAGAGGCGTCAATCACTCGCCCGTGACAGGTCGGTAGATCGCCGACCCCCCGAGCCATTGGAGCGTGGAAGGAAGACGGGAATAAGGGGCACTTTGGCGTGAATTTGCGGTCCCTGCAGTCAACGTTGATCGATGATCCCTCGCTCTGGGGGTATCTCGCCTACGACATGTTTCGCTTCTCTGGACTGGGTCTGCTCGCATTACTTCGGGGGTTACGATCTATCGGGCACACACTCAAGTCCTTCATACTCCGTTGCCTGCTCTTTTGGCTGCGTGTCCTCCGCAGTCTTACGCGTATTTGGTCCCTGTGCCCCGGGTCTAGTCCCAAGGATGTACCGAAGAAGAAAGGAGGTCAGACGAGGCCATCATTTCCCGCGGCTTCGGGTGCGTGTGAAGGATACAGCGCAATTTATGCCAGCCGGGATTTCAACAGTGCGGGTGAGCCACACTTACCGTTAGGACCTGGAAATGCAGAGGTTCTGCATCTTAGTCCCATGACGGGGCAGTCACAAAGCACACCTCAGAGTCCTGCTTCGTCGCTTGCACCTTCATCACCTGGCTCTCCACGACGCTCTGACAGACCGCTCCCCGTCGGCAGTACTCCTTCCATAACCGGTTCACACAACGCGGATAGCATACATGGCACCCGGCAACTAACTATACGTCATTTGAACACCCCCCTCACTGTGACGCACTCACGTGTAACCTCGACGCAATTCGCTGGGGCTCCTAGTCGCTCCCGGTCCCCATCACTATTCTCATCTCGATCTCGATCCCCATCCCCATCTCCGAGTCCATCTCCATCTCTACATCCTCGCCCTTTGCTTCAATCTAGTACACAGGAGAACTCTGGCAGCACTCAAACCTCGAATGTGGTACCAATTTCGCAAGACACTCCAGAGGGATCTCGTCAATCTTCCTTTGATATCAGGGTTTCCCCACCCTCAAGGTCGCAGACCCTAGAACTTAATATTCAAAGTACCTTTAACACTCCCCAGTCCCCGCTTTCTTTCCAACAGGGACATTTGTCAGGACTATCCCAATCCCCAACTGCTGAATCAGAACGCTCAACACAGGACCCTTCGGACACAAGAGTTTTTGATTCACCATATTTGGCTTTGGCCCACGGAAATGCTCACCACAGCAGTGGAAGTCTACCAGCCGGCGCCCTGACCCCATCCTCGGACCAAGCGCGATATCGACTCTCATTTTCCCAGCTCTTTACATCGCAGGTGTCTGTCGTAAACATCCCGGTCGCTGACCCATCGGGGATCTGGTCTGATGGAAAGACGCGTAGTATAAGGCCCATGCATTCCGAACAAGTATCTCGTTACGTGAACAAGGGCGACGTGTGAGTACTCTCTTTCATGTAACCAGGTACTGCTGCCATTACACCTTATCAGATCACCAGTGATTAGCGAATATAGATTGGGTCCGATGGAAGTCGATCTACCTCAATAGTAATTCGTTTTTTATTGGTCGCCGACAAGTTGAAGGCTCACAGAATCCTGCCACGCCAGCTCACATGCGAAACGTCCAAAGGGTTGGGTACCCGCCACGCATCCCGGAGGCGCCATTTATTTCTACAATCCTGAGCGGGTAGGTCAATTTTTTGATTCTATCACCCCGCATCTCACTTCAATTCTATGAAGAGAATATTTACCGATGTGTATATGTACGACCCCGATCTGAGCGCCGAAGTTCATGCATTCGCTGCACATCTAGACAGCGAACGCACACGCCTCCTCCGTCCAAATGGCTTCCCTCAAAATCACTACGATCTCGTTTTAGACATCATCAAGACGGAGAACGATGAGACCATCTGGGCTTACTACTACGTTGATCATAATACCAAAACATTGTTCTGGCTGCGCTACTATGAATGCGGAGATAGTTTGCTGCGCGAGGTGCGTGGCGTACAGGGAGCGAGTCATGTCAGTGCGTATTTTTTAGTTCGTCGATTAATACCGTTTGGATCGATGATATCATTTATTCCAGAGCTTCGACTCGAGTCCCTCTATTGGTGAGACCTCAATATTATCATTTGCGTTCATGCTAACAATACTCGTGTCGAAACGTAGGGTACATTGGTCACTTTATCCTGCTGGCCCCGACTGGCGTAGGTTCCCGGAGAACGCACTGAATGAGTTGCACGGAGCTCTACTGAGTAGTGGGATTGGTAAACAGTTTTTTCCTTCACTTTGCTGTTTGGGCTGAATTCTTATAGATTCCTTGACTTCCAAAGTTTCGACTTCACCATATACCGTAGCCGAAATGGAATCCATGCGTGACTTTATAAAAGAGGCCGAAAGCGAGTCCGGTTTTTTTTAAACTTAAGGATTGCGACGATAACCCCACGCAGGTCTCGGAACAGAAAATCCTCATGTAATAACCTCAGTAGGTAATGAAGGCGTATTTCGATCTGCAAACCCTGAAACACTCACATTCTCTTTTCCCAGCACGGTTGCTCTCTTTCTATGGTGTGTCTCTCTTCCCATATACTCCGCTCTCCTAAGCAGTCGTATCCCTAGCCCATTGGAGGTTTCTGCACTTTCACGGTCAAAAAGCTTCCCGCCAGGATCGCTACAAAAGTATTTACAAGGGTAGCCGTCGCAAGCGCACGATACTTGTTCGAATCTTATCCCCAATCTTATTCTTCTTCCCGGACGTCCATTTGCGGGAATTACAGAGAGTGTGGACGGATAAAATAATTGTGGAGGCCCACTGGAAGGAGTTCATGCAAAAGCTGGTTTCCGAATGGACAGAGTTCGTTCTATATGTATGTCCATTATTTCCGCTTTGAGCCTAGACCACGCGTGTTTTGACAGTGGCGAATCCAACAGTCAACAGTGATGCTTGCTGCAAATGTCGCGTTTCTAGCTATCCCAGGGGTTCTCCCTCAGAACCCAACCCCTCCGAGCGCACGGATCAATCCCTCTCCTGCTCAGATTATAAGTTCCATCTCATTGGTGTTTAGCATTGGGAGCATCATCACGGGTTTACTGCTCATCCGGCGTAACCGCACCATGATGACAAAGGACTCCAAAAGTGCAGTGAGCAGGAATCCGCTAACGTCACATGTTCCGAGTTGATTGGCTCCTAGTGGTACTACCTACATGGAATGAAATGGCCCTGGGTTGGTCTCGAACCGTTGGCCATCATTTTCAGTCTGACCTACGCTCTGTTGATGTGGTCGTACGTTATTTTGTCCTAAATTATCAACCCTTTATATAGTGCTCATTCGGTTAAACAGCGTCCTGGTGTTCTTCGTTGCTCTGTTAGTACTTAGCTTCAAGGACACAGCGAGGAAAATTTGGATTTCTGTGGGGACCGCGGCCGGAATTGTTACAGTCCTCATAGCTTGGTGCACTACGAACACCTGGGATCCGGGTGAGCGAGAGGAGGAACCCATAGATTGGCCATATAAACCTGAGCCCCAGATCGGGAATGGTATAGCTTGAGACGAGACGAGTGGTGATCACATACTGTAGTAATTCAAAGTTTGGCACGAAACCATCTTTTCTCCGCTTCCACGACATGATTTCCCCTAAAGGCTAACTGAGCTTCCAGCGTGGTGCGTTCAAGTTGGCAGTGGAGTGCACAGTCCTTTGTCTCAAGAACAACTGCTCCTCGGAAGAAACACACGAGTTGAGCGACTAGGGGACTGAGGAAGTGCATATGATAGCTCTGAATGCAAAGTCTGTAAGCCTAAGCCAGGATAGCGGAGAAGCTGTGTGACCGTAGCAGTGCCTCAGGCCCAGGTCATGATCAATTGGCTCCTCGAGTCCTCCTAACACCTTCTCCACAAGTGTTTCGGCAGGGGATCGTAACTGAGAACTTGGAACGTGATGGGGGATGTGGATCCACGGCTCGCATTAAGGTACTACGGTTCAACACTTGAGTACCGCACAAGGGCGAGCCCTCAGGCCTTAGGGTCGGAAGGCCTCGGGCTGAATCCACAGTCGCGTTCACTTGTAGAGGCGGAGCCCAACCTGTACGCACGCGTTGAATAGCGCGACGATTCGTTCCTTGTCCCCCTTCCAGCTCCACCGGATGAGGCGCCAGCCAACTACGCCCGACGGGCCTGGTGCCACCAGGCTGTCAAAAGTTAGAAAATATGACATTGGGCGAGCAGACAAAGGATGCTGGTTTACGGCTGCTCCGATCTCTGGTCCTCCTAATTCGTAAAGGATAGTGTGGTTGGCGACTGGGAGGAGTTTGCTGAAATAATTGAGAAGTTGGTCGTTCTTGTCGTGTTTCCAGTGCTTCTGGCACTGACAGGGCTACTTACTACCCATTCTACCGCGAGGACAGTGAGTGCTAAGAGGAACCCCGGAAGACGCATGGTGGGAAACGTTGGTGTAGTTGAACACGCCTGCTCCCTCCCTTTATACGTTTGATCTCATACCGGAAGTGCGGATTGTCCTGTCGTATACTACATCTGTGTCACAGGTCTGCGTTCGGGAGGTGTCCGAACTAGAAGGAATGATGGTCAGAGGCCCCAATAATTGGAGGGCATGGTTGTCGTAAGACACGAGACGACAGAGATATCCACGAGTAAAACGGCGAATCGAAAATGTCCAACAACCACCGACTAGGATATAGTACAGCCGTCTAAGGGAAGACTCATGCATAATGACATTATTTTTACTATCCCAGGCAACTCTCGTCGCCAAGTGTCTAGGACCAGGAGTTGCTCGAGCACACCTTGTCACATGCAAATGCTCTATCTAGAGACTCGATCGCAAAGCAGCATTCCAGCAAGCAGTTCCAACAGATACCGTTACTACTTGCACATTGCTAGACATTAGTGGCTAGCAACTCCGGGTGACCTGAACAACTGATAGCGAAGTAGGATATTGTCTGTGGGCTTCCAGACACGTCAGAATAAATGGATGGGGCCCGCATCGGTACGCGGGCACGCACTGGCAGACGCCGCTCACCCAAGACTCGGGAGGCCTAGCGTCACCTTCTCCGCACAGTGACTATTTCAGTATCAGTTCTCCCCTTGGCTACTGATGAGTATGTTGAGGGGGGACGACGGAGCTCTCCTGGACTCCGGCGCCGCTGCATGGCGGTGACTACACCTATGGAAAAGCAACACCCACACAGGCCGGTGAGGAGACGGCCTTCTCTTCAAAGATCCGAGTCAGACGGAGCAGATCGGGCGTCTTGGGTCTTTGGCGCATCCGGTCGTGTATATTACCATTGACATAACGGTAAGAAGAACACCAGAGAAAGTCGACTCGGAATAGAGCGCAAAAGACCACGCAAGGACCTTATGCTCAGCTCAAGGGTTGTCGTCGTGTGCTTCAGGAGAAATAAGGAGCACTGCGTGGGGAGTGTCGCTTCTACGTTCCATCCGTTTGTTATACTGTCATGGGAGCCTGGTTAGTACAGTAGCAACTTGAGAATAGACCCACCCAGATATTCGTAGCACCAGCAACGCGGAATGTGCGCATGTCAGGGGCGCGTCAGTGGCGCGTCATTCCGAGGTTGCGATGCACTTACGACGAAGTTGTTTGGGTACGCGTGAATTCCTGGTTGACTCGGACATGTTTAAATGGCTATTCCGGGTTCTACCGAGAAACAGCCCGACTTGGGACAATACATCCCGAGTATTACATGATAATATTCACTTATCGCTTACTAATTGACGCTGGTAACGCCTTCCAACAACAATTGGCATAGATTAGATAGTAAGATGGATAGATAGATTGGGAGCAGCTGCCTGCCAGCAGTAGTGCCTTACCTGTTCACCCTCGTTTTCTGAACTATCGTAGCCATGACCTCTGCGTTCTTCTATGGCACGCTGTTGCATCCCAAGATCCTGAAGCGGGTATTGCACAACGATGCGAGCCATCTGAAGATCTGCCCTTCCATCTTATCGGTTCGTCTCCACCCCAACCCGATGCGGGCGCAGCCGACATGATACTAAGCGAGCGATCTCAGGACTACACGCGGCATAAAGTCAAGGTATGGCTAGTGCGTGGCGCAGGTCTCCACGAACGCTATCATCGGGTCTCTCAATAGTAGTCCCTACCTTTACTCATGCAGATTCTCCACGTCAGTACGCAGATTACCCAGCCATCTTGCCTTGTGATCGAAGCAGGGCACTTCTGGGGCGCGAGCTCACATCAGAGGAGAATAGCGTCCGTGGTACGCTGGTGTCGGGCCTAACGGCAGAGGACGTTACCCTCCTCGACGTGTTTGAAGGCGATGCGCGTATCTAACTATACCGCGTTGTGAGGACATCCGCTTATTATTCTTTCGGGGACAGGAATACGTCCGCTTGCAGGTTCTCGTGCACCCTCTAGGGCCCTTCACGCCTGTTCCGGTCGACACCACGACCTCCGGGGCTGTAGAGGACAGCCTGATCCCGGTTGATATCCCGCCGCTCCCGACTGCTAGCGAGCTAGCGCAGACCATCCCGGCTCAGACTTACGTGTGGTGTAGCGCCGATAGCGACTTGGACAAGGAACTGTGGTCGTTTGACGAGTTCATTCGGAAGAACGCGTGGAAGTGGATAGATGACGGAGCGGGTCCGCCGAGAAACGAAGATTATGAGGAAGTCGACAGGGTGCGGGAGAGGCTCCGCGGAGAGATCATCCCGGATGCTGTGACGGTCTAGACGGCTCTATCGTCCGCGTGTGCTGAACGTGCGTGCGGTGCAAGTAGACAAACATACGGGGTTAGCACCACACTCCTCGTACAAACTACAGTTCCGTTGGAAATAGAAGATATCCTAGAATTCGCCAAACTTGACGTGTCCCGTCTCCGACGCATGCGCACGTGCCTCCTTCTCGCCTTTGAGCCCCTTCCCGCACACCTAATAGCAAGGAGTAACAATCGTAAGGGCGCTGTAGATGCGAGACGAGGAACATCACGGTACCTCACACTTCAAATCGAACGTCGCGGTGTTCGTGTACGCCCGTTTCGCCCGCAGCTTCGTCGCGAGCTCACCCAGCGCATCGAGCAAGCGCTCACCCTCGGCGCCGATCGAAGGCACGACGCTCACGCAAAAGTCAGGTGGTGCGTCAGGCTGAGGGGCAAGCACTGCAGCATCGTAGTGGATGCCGGAATATATGAGGAGCGCGCGGCCCTCGCCCGTGGCATCGCCAAAGCGGTCGATGCGGCCCGTCTCGACGTCGATGCTTGCGATCTCGGTGCGGTAGTGGGCCGCAAGGATCGCGAGCTCTATGGCGCCACCCCAGGAATTCGGCGAGAGGATGATGCGGATGTACTCGTCGCGCGGACGTCTGTCACGATCGCGGCGAGCGGAGCGTAGAAAGTAAAGTAAGGCTGGGCTGCTGGGACGGTATGAAGGACACAAGTCTGAGACCTCACCCGAGGATGGCGTCGGACCATGTCTCTGGGTTCCTCCGAATTGCTTCCGCTACGACTATGCGGGATCGTGAGGGGACAGGACGCATCGCTGGCGGAGACGCGGCGACGTACTCTGCCGGATTACAGGCGCCTTCTGCATATTCTGCTCGAAAATCAGCGCGACAGAGGCAAACATACAGGAGTTGTCATCTGGCACGATCTGCAATAAAAGCGCCCTCAGAACATACTCCCTCCGTGCAGTCGTAACCATGGCACGTACCCGATGGACGAGGTAACCACCATCCGTCTGCACACAATCCGGACCGCTACTCTGTACAGCAGAAAGCGTCGTGGTTGCAGGCCTTGGATTTAATGACGTCGGAGGGAGAGAAGCATGAGGGTTGACGACGGTGGCGTGCGGGTTTCCAGGCAATGCTGATGACGCGGTAGGCGTTGCGCCCGGAGGTGCTGCAGAGCCAGACTTTTGGTTAACAATTAATTGATCACCAGGCGCCAGGCCAAGACTGGAGATTGGAAGCTCGGGTATGACGCCTGTGAGTGCGCGTGGCGGGTATCCTGCTTTGACTAGGACAGATGTGAGAAGGCGAAGTGAGTGGGACGGGTTTAAGCGCACGGTCTTGTGCAGATGGTGGTATTTCGGATACAGAGAATATGGCTTGAAGCAAATCCTGCACCGTGGCTGTGTCTAAGTCAAGTTGTAAGGTTGAAATGCCTTTTGGATGTCGTAGGCGAAGGGGAGCCATCTTTCGACGTCGTCGAGCTCAAGCTGGATCGTGCAATGGAAACAAACGGGTTACAGCTTAAACAGGAACTGTTCAACCGGCTTCTGCCTTTCCATCGCTCTCCCCCTCATCCTCAGCTATCAGGGTCACCCACATCGTCCTCATCCTCCTCTGCACCCTCGTCTCCGGTCTCATCCCCAACGATAATCGCCAATTTTTCGTCTTCATCATCGTCATCCAGCCTCACGAAACGAAGTGTGGGTCCCCAGACGAACCAATACCCGATTGACCCAAGGACTGCGAGACCGATCCATTGCCACCGCATGCGTTCGAAGCGTTTTTCCTCTTCACTTTTTTGGGGACGCGGCTCACTCCACCAAGCGCGGAAGCTCGAATACGGTATGAGAGCGCTCAGGCTATATCGCTCTGGTGGCAGTACGCGTGCGGACGGCGCTGCGATTTCGAGCACACGACGGGCGTGCAAGAGCAGTGTGGGATACGATGAACTGAGGAGCGACGATAGCAACGTATCGGGGAGTGGTGCTTGAACCAGGAGCAGGATGTGCGCGGCAAGCACCAAATCCAACGTCGTCGGCCTGTGAAAACCTCGTGAGGCTACTGAGCGCGAGTAAGTCTATCAGAACACACCTGTCGTAAAAGAAAAAGTTTTTGTCGCCTAGAAGCCTCGAGTAGATACCAAACGCCGCGCGCGACTTTTCTAAGACCTATTTCCCTCGGATCGAATTAGGCTAGCCGTACTTGAGCAGCGACTGGGGCAACTCACCCGCTCGCGCTGAAATGCACTTTTGAATTTCTGTTTAAGATCTTCCTGTTTTGGCTCTTCCTTCGCGCTGAAGCGCTTAGGACTCTCTTCCTCAGGCTCGTTTCCAGGGGTAGTCCATAGTCCATTAGCCTCAAGGCGAGCTTGGTAGACTTGGCGGATACGGTGAGGTACGTAGTAAGACTGTGGAAGTTTGTAGAAAGACGACAGCGTAGGGTGCGTGACCGCAGCGTAGTTTTCAGTGAGCGAGTAAAAGGCATAAGCCTAGGGAACGTCTTAGTTTACCGGGCAAGGCACTTCTGTAATGAAAGGGACACACCACAAGATCGCCGAGAGCTGATTCGGCATGGGCGAACCACGCAGTACGCTGTGCGCGCTCTGAAGGGTCAAGCATCACGTCAACATCGGCGGAAAACGCGGGCTCAGACGCGTCTCCTTCTGCGACGGGGGGAACAGACGTAGGCGCCAGAGCCACCACATACTTAATGATGGAAGAGAAGGGCGCGACGACATGATGGCCATGAGTGAGATATGGCAGCTGGCCTATGAGAGTTGTGTCAGCGCACAGGGAAAGAGCGCCAGAGTTGACACTGACCTACCGCTGGGGGACACGTCTGGGTTGGTGCATTCTCGGATTGAGAAGCGTCCTGGAAGCGCGAGCTGGAGGTAGAATGCAGCGGCGATACATGAGGGCTCAATAGAGGGTAGATCCCACTTTGAGGGCCATATGTGGAGGGTCAGTGCTTGCGCTGAAAGGCTCATGCCAGTCGCGGCGTGTCGGGTTCGAAGTTGGTGGGCGGGCGTTGTGTGCTCACTAGTGAGATGCCGTCGTCATCCCGTATATATTGTGACAGCACAGCCAAGACAAACAGGACACTATGGCCGAGTGGTTAAGGCGACAGATTCGAACTCCGTTAGATATCTGTTTCCCTTTGGGAGCGCAGGTTCAAATCCTGCTGGTGTCGTCTTTTTTTAATCTTCCTCCGTTGGACTGCTCATCCGGACCATATCCTCTGTTCTCAATCGCGACATGCTCACGCTCCAATCTATGTGTGTGTCCGGGTACGTCATGGTCGCCCACGCATGGCACAGTACACCCCAGCTAGGCCAACTACCATTCGCAGATGCTTGTGGGATACGACGAAGACAGAACACCGGAATCGCTTATCAAAAACACCCACAACGGTTTTTCCATCACCCCAAAGAACTTCGCTGCTATATTACATTACAATGTTTTTACGCTTTAAAATGCCAATGTCTCCATCATGGCGTCTAAAACGTGAATAGCATCCGGTATGATGAACCTTTCGAACTGCAGCCCGACAGGTGTACTGCATGGGTTTATTTCATCAGTGACATTGAGTCGCTAGTGGATAGAAAATGCGTCACACTTACTCCCAAGCAGTGACACGCCGCACGGGGGCGAGTAACTTAAGGAATGCCTTCGACTGTACCTCCGCAGCGATCTCCGCGCCGACGCCCGCAGTGCGGCTTGCCTCGTGCACAATTACGAGTCGGCCAGTGCGCTGGACGCTCTCAATGACGGTCTCCATGTCCCAGGGGAGCACAGTGCGCAAGTCGATGAGCTCTATCCGCGCGCCACGCACCGCCTCCGGAACGAGGGGCGCGAGTGCCGCAGGCGGCTCAGCGAGCAGCGAGAGCGCTGTCTCGCAGTGGTACAAGGGTGTACCCCACGTAAGCAGCGTCAGGTCTGCACCCAGCACAAGAACCTCCGCGCGGCCGAGGGGAAGCTCAAAGTCGTCGATCGGAACTTGCTCGATCGCAGAGCGGTAGAGGACCTTGGGCTCCATGAAGATGACCGGGTTCGGGTCTCGTATCGAGGCTAGCAAGAGCCCTTTCGCTTGAACAGGTGAACGGGGAACGACAATCTGTCTTGCGGTTACGCAGGCCGTTCTGTCACAAGTGGGCACGGGCGTACCTTTAGCCCAGAAGCGCCCATGAAAAAACCTTCGGGGCTTTGGGAATGGTACAGTCCTCCGTGGCCGACAGACATACTTGGCGTGCGCACTGTCAGGCCTCCGACGTTGAATTGGCCGCCACTGCGATATCTGAATTTAGCGGCCTCATTTACAAGCTGCAAACTACCGTCAGACCCAAATGCGAATAGTAGACGGTGGTGTCACGTACTTGGTCAAAGGCGGGGAATATATAATCAGAGAACTGGATCTCTGCGATGGCTGTTTGACCCATCGACGCGACACCGATGCCGAATCCAGCAATGCCTTGCTCTGATAGAGGTGTATTAAAGACTCGCTCCCTGCCTGGCAACGGTGTCACATTTCTGGTTAAGCCTTTAATTTTAATAGCCCACCAAATTCTTCTGCCAAACCCTGCCACCACGTGATTGGTTGGGAAGCGTATTTCACTGAGGGAAGCAGACACGTACCATGGTGCATCTGAACACACCACCAAATGCGACATCTTCACCAAAGACGATGGCTGTATCATCTTTTGCGAGAGCAATCCTGATAAAGCTTGAGCGGCGGTCACGACATATCAGCAAAG
>WNGR01005519.1_pt1 | contig 13544 bp, 11 predicted proteins | sample 5407581 | NCBI WGS metagenome assembly WNGR01 (sample SAMN13153383, study PRJNA577476) | soil metagenome | isolation source: 80 cm soil or saprolite under Garry oak tree replicate 2 | place: USA:California | collected 2016-06-15 | reverse complement strand
CCTTCCTCGCTCGCATTGAGCGTCGTCATCTGCAGCAGGTGCCGCAATTGGTGCACCTGTACCTGCTGATCCATCTGCTCGAGCCAGGTCTGCACCTGTTCGTGGAGCTCATTCGTTGGCCGCTCCGGCAGGGACCGCTTTCCCTGGCCAAACGGAATCTGGACGCGGAGCAGCTTGGCCAGTGCAAGATAGATCGGGAAGACCGAGCGCGTCTCCTCCCACGACGACTGCTTCGTCGGTTCGCTTCTCGGCGTCAGTTTCGCATCGGCTGGAACGGCCGTCTTGGAAATTAGGCTCACGGCTCCATCACCCACCCGCAGGGGCCTTTAAGAAAACGCACGGCCACCGCCTTGGTTCCCTCGTGGTATTGCACCGCCGTGACGGTTCCTTCTGCCGCAGTGAGGTTTTTGCCGGCCACCTCGCCTGCGCGTTCGATCCGCACGCGGTCGTCGAATTCTAGCGGAAGTGTGCATACGAAAATGGCGTGCTCCGGTTCCCCGTACTCGAGCACGGCCGCCTCGCTCAGCCGTGCCTTGCCCGGACGCACCGCTGTCACCTGCACGAGAATTCGAACCGGAATGGCGCTCGGGAAAAAGCGCGCCAGCCGCCCCACGCAGGTTTCTGCCGCGTCTGCCGCCGTCAGCCTGACTGCTCGGTTCACTTGGTTTCTCATCCTGCTCTTATCAAGACCCGCGTCTGTCTCCCGCGGCTCCACAAATCCTGAGACAGCCGGGACGCATCGGTCCGGCCTGTAGGAGTGCACGCAGGCCGCCAAAAATTCCGGCACCCCAGTGGGCGCGAAGTTTAAGAAAATACAAGGTTTATGAATCTGTCTTGAATTGAGATTGGCTCACGTGTCTCACGCTGACACGCCCCGTCTCATCGTTCAGGTCTTTCGCAGCAGGTTCGCAACGCGCAGCGAGGCAGGCCGCTATCTATCTCACTCTGACGCTGTGTGTGTGCCGGCCGCCACGGCTGTCGCGGAAGGTTTCGACGTGATGTTGTAGCGCTTGAGCTTGCGATACAAAGTAGCCCGGCTGATCCCCAGCATCTTTCCGGCAAGCGCCTTGTCCCCTCGCGCCTGTTCGAACACGCGAAGGATGGTCATCCGTTCCATCTCGGCGAGCGCCGTCGTCGTAAACGTGCCGGCCTCGGTCGGTGAGGAGCTGGCTGTACCTGCTCCCGCCTCGCTGCGAATCGTCGGCGGCAAATCGTTCACGTCCACGACCCGCCGATCGCCTAGCGTCACGGCCCGTGCGATGCAATTCTCGAGTTCGCGGATGTTTCCCGGCCAATCGTATTGCAAAAGGCTTTTCATGGTTGCCGGCGTCACTTGGATGCTTTCGCCCGGCGCGTATCCGTCGAGAAAATGATGCACTAACATTGGTATGTCCGAGCGGCGCTCGCGTAAGGCAGGGAGGTGTACAGTCACGACATTCAGCCGAAAATACAAATCTTTGCGGAAAGTTCCCGCGCGGTAGGCCGCCTCGAGGTCGCGGTTCGTGGCCGCGATCACACGCACGTCCACGGTCACGCGCTCGTTGCTCCCCACCGGCCGCACTTCTTTTTCCTGCAGCACGCGCAACAGTTTTGCCTGCATCTCCTGGGGCAACTCTCCGATTTCATCCAGGAATATCGTTCCGCCATCTGCGGCTTGGAAGAGTCCATGCTTGGATTTCACTGCACCCGTAAACGCCCCTTTCTCATACCCAAACAACTCGCTTTCCATCAGCGTCGGGACGAGCGAGCCGCAATCCACCGCCACAAACGGAGTTTGCGCCATGGCTCCGCGAAAATGAATCGCCCGCGCCACCAGCTCCTTCCCTGTGCCGCTCTCTCCCACGATCAGCACCGGCGTCCGCGTGTCCTTCAATCGCGAAATCATCCGCAGCACATCCTGAATTTTTGCCGATGCGCCCACGATTCCGTCGAGGTTTTCTTCCGTGCTCACCCGCTCGCGCAGAAACTGGTTCTCGGTGATGAGCCGCACCTTCTCCGCCATGCGCTGCAGCAGCAGGCGCATCTTCTCCACGCGGAACGGCTTCTCGATGTAGTCGTACGCTCCCAGTTTCATTGCGTCCACGGCCGACTCAATCGATCCGTGGCCTGTCATGATGGCCACTTCCGTGCGCGGCAGGATGGCCTTCATTTGTCGCAGAAATTCTACGCCCGACAGATTCGGCAGCTTTAGGTCTGCCAGCACCAGGTCCGGCGTTTCCGCTTCCAGGTTCGCCAGCGCCGCCTCCGCGCTTTCCGCTTCCGAACAGGCAAATCCCAGCGTATTTCCGATTGTCATGCACAATCGCCGGATGCTCTGCTCGTCATCCACAACCAGCAGCCGGATTTTCAGTTCGTCGCTCATGGCTTTCCGAATGTCTTCTCCACCAGCGTAAGTAATTGCTGCACGCGGAACGGCTTTTCAATGCACGGAGTCCCGCTGCCGCCCAGCAGCGCCTGCGTTTCGCTGTTTGCCGTGTCCCCGGTGATCAGAATGATCTTGGCGCGCAATTCGGGCCGGTTCTCTTGGATCCAGGCGTGCACTTCCGCGCCGTTGACGCTGCCGGGCATGCGGATATCGGATATCACGCCGCAGAAGTGTCCGTTCACAAGTCTCTCGAGACCCTCGGCTCCCGAAGCCGTCGGCACCACGCGGTAGCCTCTCCGCTCCAGGGCCGTGCGCACGAACGCCGTCACCGAAGGCTCGTCCTCGATCAGCAGTATTGGCGTGGTCGTCCTTGCTTTGGCCGGGGCGTTCATCGCCCGGCGTCCTTGGCCGTCGCGATCCCCGCTTCGGTCGCGGCCGGCAAGCGCACCACGAACGTGCTGCCTTCGCCGTCGTTGTTCCAGCACTGAATCTCGCCGCCGTGCGCGCGCACAATCCCGTAGCAGATGCTGAGCCCCAGGCCGGTGCCTTTCCCTGCCTGCTTCGTCGTATAGAACGGGTCGAAGATGCGCTCGGGTTCGGAAATGCCGATGCCGTTGTCCGACACTCTGACTTCGACGCTGTGCCCGCTCCGCGCCGTGCGAATCTCGATCTGCCCGCGCCTCTGCGTCTCTTGCACCGCGTCGTACGCATTGTTCAGAATATTCAAGAATACCTGCTGAAGCTGCTGCGCGTCTCCGAGGACCGGCTCGAGGTTCTCTTCCATTGTCTCGATGACCTCTACCCCGTGGCTTGCAAAGTCATAACTCCGCAGCTTGATCGTCTGCCGGAGCACGGCGTTCACCTGCACGGCTTCGCGCCGCGCCGGTCGCTGCCGTGCAAAACTCAGAAGATCCTGCACGATGTCTTTTGTCCGTTGTGTCTCGTGCAGGATGATTTGCAGATCCTCCTTGGCGTTTACGGGCACCTCCGGATTCTCGAGCAGCAGGTCGGTGAATCCCAGAATCGCGGCCAGAGGATTGTTCACCTCATGCGCTACCCCGGACACCAGTCGTCCGATCGTGGCCATTTTCTCGGAGTGCGCCAGCTTTGCCTGCAGCATGACCGCATCGGTGATATCCGTCATTACCACCACAAGGCTGTTCACCGTATCCTGCTCGTCGCGCATGGGGCTAAGACTGACGGAAAAATGGCCCATCGAATCGTCGCCGCGCCGCACGCGCAACTCCAGATTTTCAACCTGCTGACCGTGCGCCGTCGTTTCCAGCGCAGCTTCGAACTCCGGCCGATGCGTCGGTTCCACCCAATCCACCAGCCGGTGGCCGATCATCTCGTCTTTCCGGTAGCCCGTCTCGTAACACCGCGGGTTGGCATACGCGATGAGACCTGCCGTGTCCAGCACCAGGATCATGCTCTGCGTCGTGTTCAAGATTTTTTGGTTGAAGTCGCGCTCGCGCTGCAGCTGAGCTTGGAAGTTCTTTTGTTCCGTCACGTCGAGCATCAGCCCGCGGATTTGTGCGATCTGCCCTTTCGCGTCGCGTACCGCGGTCACGTTCTGCAGCGTGTGCAGCAGCGATCCGTCCTTCCGCCGCAGCGTTTCTTCGTAGTTGCGCAACACGCCCCGCGCGGCCAGCGCCTGCAGCACTCGCTCGCGCGACGCCGGATTGGGATACAGGTGCGCGCTCACGTCGGCGCGCAGCAGTTCTTCGCGCGACCCGTACCCCAGCATGCGCACCATCGCGTCGTTCACATCCAGGAATCGTCCGTCCGGGGTGGCAAAAAAAAGCCCTTCCTGGATGCTGTCAAACAAGTCCCGGTAACGTCGTTCTGCCTCGCGTCGGTCGGTAATGTCTTTCAGTACGTGAATCGTTCGGATGTCGTCGGCCTCCGCTCCCAGCGTCCGCGATGTCGAGATCAGGTACACTCGCTCGGGAGTCGAAAGCATGTACTCTTCCCGCGTGCGTTCCGGATTGTGGCAGATCGGGCAGGGCAACTCGCCCCTCCCCTCGATAAGCTGGCGCAGCCGGCTCATCGGTTCCCCCACCAGCGCCACGGGTGGCGCGCCGAGCACCGAGGCGAGCGAACGGTTCGTACGCACGATCCGGCAGCGGCGGTCGTGCACCACGATGTAGTCGCTGATCGCGTCGATGTCTTCCACCCACTGCCGCTTTGAACGTTCCAGTTGCGAGAATCGCCGGAAACTAACCAGCGAGAGCGCCGCGTGGCTTGCCAGCGCCAGCAACAGCCGCCGATCAGACGCTTCCATGGGCCTCGCTCTGCGCACCAGGCATAAGCAGCCGAGTCGCTCTCCGTCTGCGTGGCCGATTCTCACTAAAACTGCTTCCGACCCGGGCCCCGCCGGCAACCCCGCAGGAGATGGAAGGTCCGCGAGAGGAAGAACCGAGATTTCCCGGTGCGGTTTCCGCGCGGCCTCCAGAATTGCTCTGCGCAGTTCCTCCGCGAACGGATCCTTTTCTCCTCCTGTAAGGTTCGAATGCAGCTCGACGTCTGTCCCGGTAAAAACCGCGACCGCGCACCACGACGCATTCAACATTCGTCCGGCGCGCGCTGAAAATCGCTGCAGAAAATCAGGTAGGTTCTGCGCTTGGGCCGCGTCCAGCGCCAGTTGCATCAACTCCTCGGCTCGGTTTGCGGGCATTCGCACGTCTGCCCGCTTGCCCCGGCCAGCGGGGACAGAACCACTCGAAAGGGCTTTCGCGCTGCGCATAGGGGTCCTGGAAGGTCCTTGGGTCTCCGCGCCGAGTCTCAACCCCTCTACGCTAGCGGGCAATCTCAATCTGAGTCAATCGAACTGAGACGCTTGGTGCCGAATTAACCATACCTGCCCAACCGAGCAGCGTCTCAGCGTGAGACCAATTCCTTGGAATCCAAGCGGTCTGAGACGAGACGCGCGGCAGACGTGCCGCGACTCTCCTTTCCTCATGCTTCGTAACACGCTTCTTTCGAGTTGCTTACCCCTCTCATTCACACGACCACGGTGGGCCAACAGCATGCCCCGAACCTGGCATCTGACTTGCCCTTCCTTGCAGGGGTTTCTCTCTCTGTCGGAGGGTCGGTGATACGTTTGAAATGGACGAGGATCGTTCTTGCCGGCGTGGCGGCTGCGACTCTCTCCGGGTCGGCGGCATTTGCCCAGCAGGGCACGGCGGAACAGGGCAAGCGCAAAGTAAAGACACGAATCTCCGCCGTGTATCCGGATCTCGCGCGGCGCATGAACGTGACCGGGAAAGTGAAGATCGAGATCGTCATCGCTCCGGATGGTCGCGTCAAGAGCGCTCGCGTCATCGGGGGCCATCCGCTGCTCATTCGGCCTTCAGTACTTGCCGTCAAGGAATGGAAATTTTTCCCGGCGGCCGCGGAGACAACGCAGATGGTCGAGTTCGAATTTCGGGGTACGGAGCAGTGAGGTCGGAGCGTTTCGGAGGAGCGGCGCGCTCGCATAAGACGCTCATCGCCGCAGCAAGTGGAGGCTTTTCACAATGACGATCGGTAAGAAGCTTTATGCCGGCTTCGGCCTTATCCTCGGCATTTTGCTGATCTTGTTTCTCGTAAATACTGCCGCAGTGCTGAAGGAGCGCTCCACTCGGGCCGATACCGCGGCAGCGCTCGACAGCGTGCGCGCCATCGAACTGGTTCGCTACCAGATCATGATTAACCGCCTGGATTTAGATAACTTTCTGCTCAGCGGCGACCCACGCGACGAAGATAAGGTCAGCCGCGGCTTGTCCGAATTCTATGATCTCCTCAAGCGGAGCGAGGTGCAAGCCACTGGGAACGATCCTCTTCGCACCGCTCTAATCCAGGTGGAAAGCTTGGAACTGAACTGGGGCGACAATTTTGCCAAGCCGCTGGTCGCCAAGCGTCACCAGGTGGATTCCGGCGACGCCACCGTTTCCGACCTCCAGATTTTCTACCTCCAGAAGGATCCTTCCTCCTGGCTGGCGAAGTCATCGGCCGTCTTGGATCAAACCGCAGAAGACATCCGCAAGGCGCTTGCGGAAAGCGCAAAGTTCTCGGCGCTCGCCACCACGGTCGGCACTGTCGTCACCATCTTCGGCACTCTGGCCGCCATCCTTATCGGATTTGCCGTTGCTTTCTACACGGCAAAGTCCATCACCGAACCGCTGAATCATTTGATTACCGTCGCGCGCGAAATCGGTGACTCCGGCGATCTCGATCAAAACATCGACATTCACCGCACTGATGAGATCGGCTCGCTGGCCACGACCTTCAACAACATGGTCGCCTACTTGAAAGAAATAGCCGCTGTTTCCATGGCCGTTGCTGAGGGCGATCTTACGGTGGAGATTGCGCCGCGCTCGAAGCGCGACACACTGAGCAACGCATTCGTTCGCATGGCGCAGGGTCTGCAACTCCTCGTTCGCCAGGTGCGCGACGGGGCCGCCCAGGTCTCCGCCGGCTCCAGTCAAGTCGCCGGCGCCTCCGACGAATCGGCCAAAGTGAGCGTCCAGGCTTCCTCAGCCATCGAAGAAGTCACCAGCACGATGCACGAGATGAGCGTCAACGTCCAAAACGTCGTCAAGAACACCCAGGTCCAGGCTTCCAGCGTCGCCGAAACATCCGCTTCCATCGATCAGATGGTCACCTCGATTCAGCGTGTCGCCGATACGGCCAAAGTCCTCCTCGACATCGCCAATCGATCGCGCGAGGAGGTCGTCACCGGCATCGCCACGATGGAGAAGGCCACCGATGGCCTCAACCGGACCAACAAGGCCATTCAAACTTCGGCGGAGATCATCAATGTCCTCGGCCACCGCGCCGATGATATCGGCAAAATCATCGAGGTGATCGACGACTTGGCCGAACAGACCAATCTGCTCGCCTTGAACGCCGCTATCGAAGCGGCCCGCGCCGGTGAACACGGGCTCGGTTTCGCCGTCGTCGCCGATGAAGTCCGCAAGCTTGCCGAAAAGTCCACGCAATCCACCAAGGAAATCGCCGACCTGATCCAGAATATCCAGCGCGAGGCGCGCCAGGCCGTCGAAAACATGGAGCGTAGCACGCGCATCGTCGAGGAGGGCCTTTCTCTCGGCGGCGAACTAAACGGCGCTCTCCACAAAATCTCCAACGTCGTAACCGAAGTCTACAAGTTCTCCCAGGAGATCGGTGCCGCCACCAACGAACAGTCTGTGGGCTCTTCGCAAATCGCCAAGGCCACCGGCCGCCTGACCGAAATCACTCAGGAGATCAATTCGGCGGTCGAAGAGCAGGCTTCAGGGGCGCAAGCCGTCGTTCGCGCGATGGACAAAATGCGCGAACTCGTCCAACAGTCCGCCTCCAGTTCCACTGAGCTTTCCGCCGCGGCGGAGCAAATGCTCAAGCTCTCGCGCCAGCTCCTCGAGGGGATGGATCGTTTCCTTTTGGATAGGAGCGGTGCAGCGCGCGCAGGACGTGATCCCGCATCGCGCCGCCGCCCGACGGATTACTCTCGCGCGGCAGAGCCCGAATTCGCTGGAATGGCTAGGCCCTGAGGTCGGAGAGCCTTCGCAATGGAAAAAGATGTCCAGGTCGTCGGCTTTCGCGTCGGAAATGAAACGTACGGCGTCCGCATCTCCGCTGTCCGCGAGATCGTGCGCGTGCCGGAAATCACCTCCGTGCCGAATGCGCCCGAGGCCATCGAGGGCGTGATCAATCTTCGGGGCAAGATCATCCCCGTGACGGACCTCCGCAAGCGATTCGGCCGGGCGGAGGCGCGCCCCGACAAGAAAAACCGCATTCTCGTCGTCGAGCTCGGTGACAAGCTTCTCGGTCTCATCGTCAATTCCGCGTCAGAAGTTCTCAAAATCCCTCCTTCGGAGATCGAGACGCCCGGAAGCATGCTCGCGGAAGGCGAATCAAGTTACGTCACCGGTGTCGGCAAGCTGGACGGCCGGCTCATCATCCTGGTGGATATCGCAAAGCTCCTGCACCGTTCGGAGTACAAACGCATCGAGGAGGCCGCGGAGCCCGTCCCCGGTGTTCGCTGACTTCTCTCCGTTCTTGCGGGAATGTCCCGCAGCACGGAGAACGGCCGGTGCCCCTGAATGATTCCGATATGGGAACAATTACTGCGCAGATCCAACTAACCGAAGCGGAACTGAAACTCCTGCAGACCCTCGTCTATCAGGAATGCGGCATGTATTTTGACGAGCGCCGTTCCCACTTTCTGAAGGACCGCCTCCAGCGCCGCTTGAAAGCGTGCCAGCTCGATTCCTTCTATAGCTATTACCGCTTGCTGACCAGCAGGGAAGGCAAGCAGGAGTTGGCGCTTCTCCTCGAGAATCTCACGGTCAACGAAACGAGTTTCTTCCGCAATAAGCCGCAGCTCGAACTTCTCCAGAAAGGGGTTTTGGAAGAGCTTCTCCACCACAAACAGGAGCGACGCGACTGGAACCTCCGCGTGTGGAGCGCGGGCTGTTCTTCGGGTCAGGAACCCTATTCGGTCGCGATGCTCATTTGCGACGCGTTGGCCTACTACTACCTTCGCAACCCGTTGCCGTTCGACGTGCCCTTGCCGAAGCCGCTCATCCCGCCTCCGTGGAAACTCGAGATTCTCGCCTCGGACATTAGTTACGCGGCGCTGCGCACCGGCCAGGAAGGGCTCTACACCGAAGTTCAGATGGAGCCCGTGGATTACACCGCGCGTTTGCGCTATTTCGAGAAATCTGCCGACAAATACTCGGCCAAGCCCACGCTCAAAGAGCTGGTCCAATTCGACTTTCACAATCTCAAGACCGAATTCTTACCACGTCGCAACGACATCATCCTCTGCCGCAACGTCATGATCTACTTCGATGAACCCGAGCAGAAGCGCCTGGTCGAGAAGTTCTGGCACTGCTTGAATCCCGCTGGCTACCTCTTTGTCGGTCATGCGGAAAGCCTTTTTGGCCTCTCAACGAAGTTCCGCATGATCCATCACAACAATGGCACCGCCTACCAGCGGATTGAGGTGTCCTCGTGACGCGCGCGCCCGAAGACCGCTCAGCAGAGCTTCGCGCGCTCTTCTTCGAAGGCGCGGCCGAGCTCTTGCAGTCGCTCAACGAGGCGGGCCTCGAAGTCGAGGCGCAGCCCGCGGATGAGGAGGTTATTCGTCGCGTGCGCCGCGTCGTGCATACGCTGAAGGGCGATTCCGCCGCCTGCGGATTCCAAGCGCTGAGCGAGCTAGCCCATGAGTTCGAGGACGTGCTCTCACCCGAAATCGGCAAATCGCACGGCCGCTTGCTCGCTGAGGCGGTTCTCTCTGCCGCCGACACTTTCGAAGCCCTGCTTTCCGCCTATCAGCAGGGGATGGAAGCCCCCTCCACCGAGCCTCTTCGCGTCCTGATCCGGCGCCTGCTCGAAGTTCCGGCGCTGCCTGCCGAAGCTTCCGGCGCACAGCAACGTGTTTCCGCCCGCTTTGCGTGGACCGAGTACGAGCAGCTCATGATTTCTGAAGCGGTCCATCGCGGAGAAAAAGTCTACAACATTGCTTTGCGCATCGATCCGCAGAGTGCGATGCGCGCCGCCGCATTCCAGCTCATTCGCAACATGCTGCATGGCTCGGGCACGTTGATCGCATTGCGCCCTGAAGACAACGCCGCAGCCGCCACGGCGGATATGGTGGAGGCCGCGCTTACCAGCACCTACGATGAGGAGTGGATTGAACGGCGCTGCCACATTCCCTCCATCGTGTCCGATTTGCGCATCGAACTGGCCGAAGCGGCAGAAACGCCGGAACACGAAATGCTCGGTGCCCTCCTGGAAGCAGAAGCAGCCGCGGTGGCGGGCACCGCGTCTGGCCGCGGGGAGAAAGGCGCACTCCCCCAGACTGGTGCCTCCAAATCCGCAATCAACGCGGTTGTCGAAAGCACCTTGCGCGTCGAAGCCTCTCGCGTCGATTCAGTCATGAACCTGGTCGGCGAGCTGATTATCGGCAAATCCATGCTTCATCGCGCGATCGTGGAATTCGAACAGCGCCACCCGCGGGATCCGGCTCGCGCCAAACTGGCTGACGCGCTTTCGTTTCAGTCGCGTGTTCTCGACGAATTACACAAGTCGGTTCTGCAGATCCGCATGGTGCCGGTGGAGCAGCTCTTTCGTCGAGTTCCGCGCGTGATCCGCGATGTCGCGAAGCATCTCGGCAAGGACGTCGCGCTCGAGGTCGCGGGACAAAACACCGATCTCGACAAAGGCATCCTCGACGCGCTCGCCGAGCCGCTGACGCATCTCGTGCGCAACGCCGTGGACCACGGGATCGAGCCTGCGGAGGAGCGCATTGCGGCCGGAAAACCCGCGCGCGGCACGGTCTACCTCAATGCCTATCATCAGGCCGCGCAAGTCGTGATTGAAGTACGCGATGACGGCCGTGGAATCTATTTGGACCGCGTTCGCGCCCAAGCCGTCGAGCGCGGAATCATGACCGCGGAGGAGTTGAACCGGCTCACGGAGCAGGAAACGCTGAATTTGATCTTCGAGCCCGGCTTCAGTACCGCGACACGCGTCACCGAGGTGTCTGGACGCGGCGTAGGGATGGATATCGTTCGCACGGTGCTCGACCGTCTGAAGGGCGCCGTGCAGGTGTTGACAACGCCCGGACAAGGCACGACGTTTCAGCTTCGCGTCCCCCTCACGCTGGCGAGCATCCAGGCGCTCCTCTTCCGAGTCGGTGGTCGCCTCTTTGCCGTGCCGCTCTCGTCTGTTTTGGAAATTACGCGCGTTTCGGAGCCGGAAATCCATCGCGTGGATCAACGCGAAGTCCTCCGTTTGCGGGATCATCTCCTGACTCTCGTCCGGTTGGACCGGCTTGGCGAGATCCACGCCGTGGAGAGCAGCAAGCGCAAGTTCGTCGTCGTGATCGGCGGGGCGGAAAAACGATTCGGCCTTCTGGTGGACAGCCTTGTCGGGGAAGAAGAATTGGTTATCAAGCCGCTCCCGGGCGAGATCATCTCAAGCGATCTGGTCAGCGGCGCCTCGATTCTGGGCGACGGCACCATCGTGCTCATCCTCAATGTTCCTGCCGTTCTCGCTCGGCTGTCGCGAGCGCTGCCTTTGGAGGCGACGGCATGAGCGAACGCATTCGAGTTCTTGTCGTGGACGATTCCGCGCTCATGCGCAAGCTGATACCGCGCATTCTGGGCGGGGATCCGAACATCGAAGTCATCGGAACGGCCATGGACGGAGCCTTCGCGCTGAAGAAAATTGCAGACCTGAAGCCGGACGTGGTTACGCTCGATCTGGAGATGCCGCGGATGGACGGGCTCGAAACGCTGCGGATGCTCACGCGTCGTTTTCATCTTCCGGTGATCGTCTGCAGCACGCACTCGAAGCAGGGCGCCTATTGCACATTCAAAGCCCTGGCGCTGGGGGCTATCGATTTTGTGGCCAAGCCGCACGACGCAGCCGCGGGACATATTGAGGCCATTGCCGGGGAGCTGATCGAAAAAATCAAGGTCGCCTGGCGCGTAGGCGCGCACAAGCAAGAGCTGCCCGTGCTCCCGGAGCCGCAGCCGGTCCGGAAAACCGGCGTGCGTGCCACGCTTCCGCCGAACCGCGTCGTGGCCATCGGAATCTCCACCGGCGGACCGAATGCTCTCCAGTACGTTTTGTCGCAGCTTCCGCCGGATTATCCGGCGTGCATCCTCGTCGTCCAACACATGCCGGAAGGATTCACGGATATGTTTGCGCGGCGGCTGGACGAGTGCTGCGCCGTGGACGTGCAGGAAGCGCGCTCGGGCGATTTGCTCTTGGCGGGGCGCGTGTTGGTGTGCCCCGGCAACCGCCACCTGATGGTGCGGCGGATGCCGCGCGGAGACGTGGCCATCCTTTCCGACGCGCCGCCCGTGAACGGGCACCGCCCCTCCGCCGACGTCCTGTTCCATTCCGTGGCGCAGGAATACGGCGCGGCGGCAGTCGGCGTAATCATGACCGGCATGGGCGACGACGGCGCGGACGGACTGGGCGCGATCAAGGCCGCGGGCGGACATACCGCGGCGCAGAGCGAAGATAGTTGCGTAGTGAGCAGCATGCCGCGCGCCGCCATCCTGAAGGGATTCGCCAGCAAGGTCGTCGCGCTGGATAAGCTGGGCGCGCATTTGATCAGCCAGTGCGGCGGGGACCGCTTGAGCCCCGACATGGGCGAAGCGATTGACAAGAGCAATAGGACCGAGAAACAGAAAAGTACACCCGTTTCTTCCCCGCGCATCGGAAGAGTTGCGCCGGGATAAGGACAAGGAGAAGGCCATGCAACAATTTGCCGCTCTGCTGCGAAAAGACAATCAGCCCGTCCGCTATCTCGTCGTGGACGATTCCGTGTTCGCGCGCAAGAACCTCATCAAGATGATCGAGATGTACGGCGGCGAAGTGGCCGGAGAAGCCGGCGACGGGCTTACCGCCATCGCGGAATTCAACCGCGCGAAGCCGGACATCGTGCTGATGGACATCACCATGCCCCAGATGGAGGGCATCGAGGCCGTCGAGCGCATCGTGCGCCAGCATCCGGCGGCGCGCATCGTCATGGTGTCTTCCGTGGGCTACCAGGAAAACATCCTGGCGGCGCTGCAAAAAGGCGCGAAGCATTTCGTGCAGAAGCCGGTGAAGCCCGAAGTGCTCTACGAGATTTTGCGCTACGTGCTGAGCGACGAAGGCGGCGCACCTCACGCGGCTCCGGTGGGCGTTGCGGAGGAAGGGCAAGCATGAGAATGGAACTGATCCAGCCGTTCATCAACGCCGCCGACGCAGTTTTTGCCGAAGCGCTCCAGGCGCCAACAAAGATCGTCGACCTGACCATGGACGAGGAGACCTACCGGCGGAAGGGCGTCGCGGCGCACATCCTCATCAAAGGAGAGATCGAAGGCCGCGTGATCCTGGATTTGGCGCCGGATGTGGCCATGAAAGTGGCGAGCCATTTGGCCGGCGCGGAAGTCCCGGAGAGCGATCAAGTGGTGCGCGAAACCGTGTGCGAACTGGCGAACATGGTCATCGGGAATTCCGTGACGCTGCTGAACGACCAGGGTTTCCGCTTCAAAGTTTTTCCCCCGGAAGTGCACATGAACGAACAGGGGCTGGCGGGAAGCGTGGACACGGAAGCGATGGTGATGTGCATCGAGACGCCGTGCGGGCCCGCCTACCTCAACCTGGCGCTGCACTACCTGCGGCGCCGGCG
>WNGR01014531.1_pt1 | contig 13546 bp, 12 predicted proteins | sample 5407581 | NCBI WGS metagenome assembly WNGR01 (sample SAMN13153383, study PRJNA577476) | soil metagenome | isolation source: 80 cm soil or saprolite under Garry oak tree replicate 2 | place: USA:California | collected 2016-06-15 | reverse complement strand
TTGTTTACGGATCTGCCGAGATCCGGTTGTTTGAGTTGATCTTCTGGTCGACGGTCGCAGGTCGCTTCACGCGGGGACTATGAATGGCCGGACCGTGACGCGACTTCCCAGGCTGGCTAGCGCTGGTGCCGTGGCAGGTGTGAGGTATCGCGGTTCGAGTAGCTCGGTGTTGTTGGTCTCGTCTCTGGTGGTGGTCAGCAGTTGGTTGCCCAGGTCGGCCTTAGCTGTGGCGAGGGCGGCGGACAAGTCGGTGTAGGAGTTGGTGACCCGGTAGACGCAGAGCGGCCCCTGGAAGAGCGCGCTCAGTTCGCTTCTGACCTGGTCGGGAGCGTTGACGGTCCCTACTGTCATGATCTCCAACGGGCCGCTGGTGCCCTCGGCGTTCGGGTAGTTCGGGCCGCCGCGTGGACGTGAAATCCAGAAGGCTCCGAACTGATCGGGGTGAGCTGATACGTAGGCGTGGGCCGGGTCGACGTTTTGGATTCCCGACATCCCGTTGACCGGTTGCCAGCCACCGGCCGGAACGGGGCAGGGCGTGACGCCGGGTGGTGGCGCGGTCGATGGCGCGGCTGCGAGCGACTCGACGGTGATGGTGTCGTTGTTGAGGCGCCCGGTGACAACGCCGTCGTTGCGTGGAGCTGCGTGTGAGCCAGGCAAGACGACACCGTCGCCACGCACTTCGAGGCCGGCGAGGTCGACGATGTGGAACCGCCCGCAGTCGATCGTCGGAAGCGAATCGATGGTTGTGCCCTCCGGGGGGCCGATGACACTGATGTTGGTGCACAGTTGGATGCCGTGCGCGGACCGGAGGAACTGGCCGGTTGCCCGAACCATGTCGCCGTTGCGGACCACCAACTCCGCTAGCGCGCCTGCCGGCTTCGGCGTGGTGCGGTGCACAGATTCGAACAGCGCGACCCCAAGCGCCACCGCCAGCACGGCTGCAGCCGCCGTTACGGGTATGAGCCATCGCCGCCACCGGTGCCCGCTGCGGTCGTCGCTGCCGGCCAGCACCCGATCAGACGGCGGGTCAAGGGTCAGGCCGGGGGGCTCGGATGCCCGCCAGCGCTGCCCGGCGGCCCTGAGCCGCGCGTCAACCTCGTCCAGTCGTGGATCCGTCATCGGCCCGGCTCCTCCAATAGGGCACGCAGTTTTCGGCGCGCATCCGCCAAGGTGGATTTCACCGTTCCGATTGAGCACCTCATCACGACCGCGACATCAGCAATCGGAAGATCAGCGAAGTAGTAGCAATCCACAGCCAGACGCTGCCGGGCCGACAGCTTGCCCAGACAGCGCTCCAGATCAAGGTCTTGGGTCGCTCGGATCGCGACATCGTCCGAGAGCAGCGTGTCCGCATCGACAGCCGCATTCCGGCGCCGTGCGCGTCGCCGTTCGGTGCGGGCCTGATCAGCCGTGATCGCAATCAACCACGACCGTGCTGTTCCCCGACTCGGGTCAAACTGTGCACGCTTTCGCCAGGCACACGCCAACGCCTCCTGAACGACATCTTCGGCCTGATCCCACGAGGTCAACCGCCCAGCAAGCCGCACAAGCACCGGCACGATCGGCGCAACCAGCGCATCGAACCGCTCCGGGCCGCCAATCCCGGACAGCGGAGGCTCTGGCGAAGATCGGCCAGCGAGCACAGCGAAGTGTTGCACCTCATCTATACGACGACAGGAACCTTGTCGGTTGGGTCGCCTCGGAGATCTGCCAGCCAGTCTCTACTCGAATTCGCGACACTTCGAATCCGCACCCATGCAGGCCCTCCGAAACGTCCAGAGCTGCCGCGATCCGGGGAAGCGTCAAACCGGCGAGGGCAACCCAGTGAAGGCCCCACTGCGGAATTGGCCTCTGTCTGTTCAAGGCGCGGCCTCCGGCCGCGCACCCGCCCGGCCACTCGGCCTGCGCTGCGGCGCTGGGGCGCCGTTCTCGGCCGGCGGCCGGGCGGCGCTACCGGATGACCAGCGCTCACCCGAGCGGCTTCCCGGCAGTTGCGAGTGCCTGCCCTCCGCAGCCCGGATCGTCCACGGCTGCCCGGCCGCGTCAATGGCGCCTGCGGCGTCGCAAGCGATGGCGCACGCGCCACCATTGACCCGGCCGACCAGCCGAGCAATGCGGCAGCTACGAAGGGCAGACCGGGCATTTGAGCGCGTAGCGTCCGTCCCATGTCCAGGTCGGTGACCTCACGACTGGTAACAGGTGCGTTCGCCTTCGGCGCCGTCATCGGGGTCTCATGATCGTGGTTCCCTGGTCGATCGACCCACGGTTGTCAGGTGCCGTGGCTGAAGAACTGCGCCGGCGCGTAGTCGGCACGCACGTCCGACGTGTCTATTACGAGACACAAAGGGATGCTGATTGGTGGGGAGATGATTACGCCCGCGGTTCGGCCGTGCATGAAGCCGGTAGCGGCATCGTGCTTTCGTTAGATAGCGGCACTCAACTCATCTTTTCTTGGCAGATGGAAGGCCTGAATGAAGGCCTGGGGATTGAGGTTCAGGCGGGGGCCGGGCACGCGTACCGAGACATCTTCCATCGCCGAGTTGCCACCAGCAGCGTACCGCCGTGGCCTAACGTGGTAGCGAGCGAGATTCAGAGCCTTGCATTGAGTTTCCACGCACCTTGCGATGGGTGTCCACGGACCTTGTGGGCGGCAAGGCTGCAATTTGCCTCTGGCGCTAGCACGGTTGTTGCGCTGGGCGAGGTCGATTCACTCGGTAAGCCGCGGTACTTTCCGCAACAGCTGGTTGTGATATTTGACGAACGTATAGCTCGTGAATACGGCGGTGAAGGCAGCGTGGAATCGTCTTGGGGAACTGTTATCGAATAGCATGGCATCCCTAATTGCGAGTTGCCGCGAAGCGCACCCAATCGGGACGCGGTAGCCATGCGTCGCCACGCGCGACCATCTCGGCGTAGACGTGGTCCGAAACGATCAGATCGGCGCTGCGGTTGTGACATGCCATGAAGGCGTCGCCAAGGTCTTAAACACCGGTGAACGACGGCTCACCCTCGCGCGCGGCGGCCCAATGCTGATTGCTGTCGTCCCAACCGAGGATCCTTACCGGAGCGTTGGCCACTGGCTGAGCGTATCGACTTCAACGCAGCGCGCCTAAGTGTCTAATTCGAAAATTAGGTGATCGGAGTGCATGCGTCAGCGTTGTCCCGGCGGAGCCGGGACGATGTTGTTGCGCGGTTGGTCAGGCTGTGGCTGGTGTCAGGTTGACTCGCCAGCCGAGCTGGCTCAGTTGTCCGACGAGGCGTTGGGTGACGCGGGTCTTGCCGGTGCGTTCGATGAAGTAGTCGCCGCCTAGGTCACGGTATTCGGTGTCGCTGGTGATCATGTGCCAGGTGGCGATGAGGATGGAATGGCCGACGGCGACGATCGCTCGTTTCTTGCCGCGTCGGCTCGCGACACGTCGGAACCTGGCGGCCAGGTAGGTGCCTTTGGTGTGCGAGGCGGCCATCGCGGCCTCGCCGAGCGCGGCACGCAGCCAGGCGTCACCGGGCCGAGTGGTGCCAGACTTGCGGCGCCCGCCGGACTCGTCGTTGCCCGGACACATCCCGGCCCAGGAGGCCAGGTGTGCCGCGGTGGGAAACCGGGACATGTCCGCACCGATCTCGGCCACGATCACCTCCGCGACGCGGGTGCTGATCCCGGGTATCCCGTCGAGCAGGGTGATCACTCGACGAAAGGGAGCCACCTGCGCCTCAATCTGCCGGTTGAGCCGGGCGATCATCGCATCGGCCTCATCGACGCGGTCCAGCATCGCGCGGACCAAGAACGCGTGGTGAGCGCCGAACCGGCCGGTGAGCGCCTCGGCCAGCAGCGGCTTCTTGCCGCGCATGCTGCCCAGCGCCAGTTCGGCCAGTACCTGCGGGCGGCGTTCGCCGGCGACCAGCGCCTCCAGCATCGCCCGAGCCGACTTGCCGAGGATGTCGGAGACCACGGCCGACAACTTGATCCCGGCGTCTTCGAGTAGCTTCTCCAGCCGCTGGGCCTCCCGCACCCGTTCCCGAACCACGACGGTGCGGTAGCGGGTCAGATCGCGCAGCTGCCGGATCGGCTCGGGCGGAACGAAACTCGCCCGGATCAGCCCGTGCTCGATCAGCTTGGCGATCCACTCCGAGTCTGCGACGTCGCTCTTACGCCCGGGCACGTTGCGCATGTGCCGGGCATTGAGCAACTGCACCTCGAAGCCGTCCTCCAGCAGATAGAACACCGGCTTCCAGTAATCGCCGGTGGCCTCCATCCCGACCACCGTCACGCTCTGCGCGACCAGCCAGTCCCGCATCGCCAACAGATCATTCGTCATCGAGGTGAAGGTGCGGATCTCGCTGCGGCGCCGCCGCGCCGAGCTCGGAACACGCACGCACACCTTCACATCGGCCTTGCTGATGTCGATACCCGCACACCGTTCATGCACCACATCCACCGCCACCACCCCTTCCTCCGGCCAACCACAATCCTTGTGACCGCCCGGGGGAGCTCGGCAGGCGAAAGAGTCTGATTCACGGGCTCGACACACCAAGTCGAGATGCCTGACATGCGAACTCCCAGCGTCCTGCTAACTGACGGGCTCACCCACGCCAAGACACTGCGACGTCAACCGGACGGCCACCCGAAAATTTTCACACCGTCACGGTGCCGCCGCAGGCGGCCTCACTGCTAACTGAGTGACAACCGCCGCCGACGATCTTGGACTTGGGCGGACTGTCAGCGACGGAATCCTGAAGGCGCCGGGCGCGGGCAATGTGCATCTCAGGGCATAGTCGATGCTTCGGGACGAAGGAGTCGCCGGTCAACCGCACCACAACACCTGGGCGGAGTGGGGCCCGAGATGATCGGCGGGATCGACGGTTGCTCGGCTACCGTGCTGGGCGTGAGGACCTGGGATGAGTTGCGGCCTGTGCTGCAACGGCTGGCAGCAGAACAACCGGACGCGCTAGAGAGCTTGCCTGATCCGTCCAGTGCATATCAGAGCGGCCCGCCGTTCGAGATTCACTTGCAAGCGTTCGCCGTCGATCTGGCGGGCGAGTTGTACGAGCGCTTCGGCGCGGACGTGAGGTTGCGGGTTGGGGTGATGTCCTTTCCCGACAAGCAACTTGAGGACCCGAGGCTGGCCGACCCGCTCCCGGACTTGCCACTAGCTGAGCAGGCCGGTCTCGATGTGCACCTGGCCGAGCCGCTAACAGTCCGATCCGGCCGGTCCATTGAGCACGCCGTGCTGATCTTCAACCAGTCAGACGTCGACGTGGAGGTCACGACGGGTGGCGGGAACCTGCTATCAGCCGTGCTCGACCCGCGCACCGGCAGATATGTCGGCCGCTACTTCGGCCCAGTACTCGCGTCACTGGTTGGGTTCCAGGTAGCGCGCGGCACGCAGACCCGGATCCCCGCGTGGGTGGGCACAACGAGCGTCGTACCCGAACTCGGTTACGCCGCCGATGGCCGCGGGCTGCGCTCCGCGCCACTACCGATGACCATCACCGCGTGATCGGTTCTGGCCTCCACCTGGGCAATTAGCGGGCCATTGACGCGGCCGAGCAGGACCACTCCAGGCCGCAAGCGACCGTGCGACGCTGACCCCAACGCGACCCCAACGTGCACAGACGGCGACGCGCAGGCGCCTACATCCGGCCGCCACAATCACGTGCCAAACCCCCGTGTCAGTTGACCGCCCGGTCCTCTTAATCAGAGGGTCGCGGATTTCGAACGACGAATCGCCGCCGCGGTCAATCATGCAACGACCGCAGTGCGAACCGTCCGGATCTGCCGCTGCGAGGTCATAGCGTTCGGATCTTGACTGCGCAGGCTTGGTGGGTCGGGCATTGGTCGGATGGAGACCATCGGTTTGGCGTCGGCTGTGTCCGGCGAGATCGTCGTGTCGTCGGCAGAGCGGCTTCGGTTAGCGGGTGCGGCCTATCTGGCCCGATTCAAGGGCCAGTCGCGGGTGCATACCGAGTCTGATCTACGCGGGTACCTCATGTGGTGCCGATCCCGGGGTCTCGATCCGCTTGCAGCGACCCGGGTGCACATCGAGTTGTTCCTGCGGTGGATGCAGGAGCTGCGTGGCTATCAGCCCTCAACGGTGTCGCGCCGGTTGTCGGTGATCAGCGGCTTCTACCGGACCTGCGTCATCGACGGGACCCTGGAGCACTCACCCGCTGAATACGTGCGCCGGCCCGCGGTGTCCTCGGAGTCGCCCACACTCGGGCTGACCCACCTGCAGTTCGAGGCGATGCTCACCGCGGCGCGCGACTCGGCCCAGCGGGATGACTTTGCCCTGGTGGCGGTGCTCGGCCTGCTTGGGCTGTGGATCTTCGAAGCGATCGGCGCCAACATCGCCGACCTCGGCGAGGAACACGGACACCGGGTCCTCAAGGTGCGCGGCAAAGGCGACAAGACCGTGCTCGTCCCGCTTCCACCCGCCGTCAACCGAGCCCTAGAGCGGGCCATCGACGGCCGCGCTGCCGGGCCGATCCTGCGCACCCGCCGCGGCAGCCGCATGGACCGGCATTGCGCCACCCGCCGGCTGCGTCGCCTCGCCGCGACCGTCGGAGTCAGCATCGTCAGGATGCATCCGCATATGCTCCGGCACACCTTCGTCACCACCATGCTCGACGCCGGCGTCGACCTGCGCGACGTGCAGATCGCCGCTCGCCACGCCGACCCGCGCACCACGATGCGCTATGACCGGGCGCGCAAGAACCTGGACCGTCACCCCAACTACATCCTTGCCGCCTACATGGCCTCCGGCACCTGAGACGACAACCCGACCCGGCGGACGCAGCACAGATAAGCCCTCGCACGCGACGGCCGCTTTTGCCGATGTGAGTGCGTGCTCCGCATCGCGCCAGGCGGGAAAGTGCTCCGGCGCGCCCTTAGCGTTGCTCTCTTGTGGCCGGGCAGGATTGTGGCTGCAGCGGCCGCCGGGCACGGGCGCCGCCTAAAGGAGCGGTCATGAAGGATCCGAACTTCTACATAACCGTTGCGCAGATCATCCCGGTGCTACTGCTCGCGCTGGTCTGGGAGGGCGCGTACCTAACCCGAGTCTCATCCGGTGAGACGAGAGGCCAATCGCTTTGGAAGCCCAAGCAGGTCATGATCTGGTCCTGGCTGATCCTGCCGTCTGCCGTGATCGTCGAATTGCTATGCATCCTCGCCACGGATGTCGGGTGGCTTCGTAACGAATTTTGCGGGTGGGTCGTGGTGATTGTCATGATCGGACTACTGGCCACGTTGTTGGTCCGGATGCTCGCCGATGTTTCGGGCGCAGCCTCCAAAGCGAAGGCTGCGCATCAAGCCGAAGACGATAGCGGCTAGCGAGTTGTGAGGAACTGCGGAAACGCACTCACATGCCTGCTGTCCGAGCGCGCGGGAGCCGTCGTTCGGCGTGATTGCGGGGTTGTTGATCGACTCGATTTTGGCCGCGGGCATGGGGTGTTCTGCTGGGGCTTGCCGTCGATGAACTCGGTGGGGCCCACCTGGCATTGCGTTCTGGATACCGTTGGCGGGAGACCCCGCTTTCCACTGTCGCGAGGCTGACCAATCGGATTAGCCTGCTGGGATGCGAGCGGACGAGGTCCGCGATACCGGTGCTCTGCTGGGCAGGGCGGGGTCTGACGTCACCGAACTCGCCCGCGGCATCCATCGCGGCGTGGCGGGTCGGGTGTTCGGTTTGTTGGGCGCACCGGCTCGGCCGGTGCAGCTGCTGCACGACGGCATCTGCACGATCGCCTATTCGGCGACTCGGATAGGAACCTCGATCGTGCCGGCGCTCGTCGGCACCGTGGCGGCGGCAGTACACGATCGTGCGGCGCCGTCAGCACACGACAGCCCAGGCGGGCGGCTCACGCTCGCTGCCGTCAGCGGGTTGATCGGCGACCAGCTCGCCGACGAATACCCGACGCTGGCCCCTGAGCTGCGCCTGCGCACGCACGAGGGACCGTTGCGGCGCAGCCCCGGCAACGTCGTCGAGGACCTCGGACCGGACGCCACCGGTCGCATCGTCATCTTTCTGCACGGTCTGTGCGGCAACGACTGGTACTGGCAGCTGGGTGCCGAACGGTCATTGGGTGATGCTCGGACGACTTTCGGCTCCCTACTGCGCGACGAGTGTGGTTGGACGCCGCTCTACGCCTCGTACAACACGGGGCTGCATATCTCGGCGAATGGCCGGGCACTGGCCGCGCTCCTCGAGGAGCTGGTGGCAGGCTGGCCGGTCGGCGTCGAACGGATCGCCCTGATTGGTCATTCGATGGGCGCACTGGTGGGGCGCAGCGCCGCCCAGCAGGGTGCCAAGGCCAGGCATGTGTGGACGCGCCAGCTGCGCGACGTCGTCGGGCTGGGAGGGCCGCACCTTGGCGCGCCGCTGGAACGTCTGGCCAACTGGGGATCGCATCGGCTGGGCCGGCTGCCGGAGACCCGGCCGTTCGCCACACTGCTGAACCGTCGCAGCGTCGGCATCAAGGACCTGCGCTACGGCGCGGTTATCGACGAGGACTGGGTGGGGTTCGATCCCGACGAGCCGCTCTGCGATCGGTGCACCCCGGCCCGGCTGCCGCCCAGCATCGCCCACTATGCCGTGGCGGCAACGCTCACCCGCTCACCCGATGGGCCGTTCCCGATGGTCGGTGACCTGCTGGTCGAGTACTCCAGTGCCACCGGGACCGGCCCACTACGACGGATCCCCTTCGAGGTCGAGCGGACGATGCACATCGGCCGGCGTCACCACCTCCACCTGCTGAGCGATCCGATCGTCTACGCGCAACTGCGCACCTGGCTCGCCTAGACCGCGACTAGTGGGCCGGCTCAGCTGTCGACCATGACATTGCCGGCGTGCTGCGGTTTACCAGACACGGTGCGTCAGCGCTCGCAGCGGCGCGCATAACAACAGCCTCCCCCGTGGGCCAGTAGCCGCGGTACCGAGCGCGTATTCGGCGATCGGCGGCGCCTCTGCTTGGTCGGCGTAGCGGATGTCAAGCAGCTCGCGCCGCCTCCGGATGCACCGCGAGCTGATCCGTCTCTTGCACTCGGCATTACCTGGCTACGGCGCTCCGGAGTGCGTTAACCACCCGGCAATAACTGCCGTGTCCAGCGGCCGTTGGCGGAGTCGGCGACGCCTCGGCGGCCGGGCGGCGCCAGGACGCCAGCGTTCTGGTCAGCCGCTCGATATCCGTTCCGTGCAGCTACTTCGACCCGGCCCGCCGAAGCCGATGGCACGCATATGGGTACCTCTGGCGCAGTGTGTCATCTCAAATCGCTCGGGGGCTGCGGCTCGATCGAGGTGGCTGCGAGGCTCAAGCGAGGTAGGGCGAGGACGCGGTGAGACATTGCGTCCTCGCCCAGGTCTCGTGCGGACGGTCGGCATCACCGCCGCAGCATTTGCGTGGCCTGGACGTATGTTGCGACTTCGCGTCCCATCGCGGCCGCGGTGTTGCAGGCGAAGCGGAAGTGGATGCCGGCGTACACGCGGGCGTCGATCACCTGGGCGACGCCGGCGGAGAAGCTGGACAGGGTCCGCGTCACTCCGGGCATGCTCGGTGCGGTCAGCGTGTAGGTGGTGTGGTCACCGAACCGGTCGGCGAGGATGGCGGCCGCGGCCTGGCTGACCCCGGGGTGCCCGGCCGGATACTCCTGGAACGCCGGGGTGGTCAGGAGTGGCTGCCAGGTCGGATCGGCATCGGTGAGCGGGTTGCCGTCCAGGGCCGCGTTCTGGATCGCGGTGACCGGCCGCCAGGTGTCGTAATAGTTCTTGGCGTTCCACACCGCGATCACCGCGTCGGCCATGGCCATGTTCTCCAGCGCGAGCAGCCGGGCGGCCTCGGTGAGGCCGAGGTGATGACGGGTGATCAGCGTGTCGGCGACCGGGTCCCAGATGACCACTGGCGAGGAGGACTGCCAGAACAGCGCGGTCTGCGTGTCGAACCCGCTCCTGATTGTGCTGGCCGCGCTGCCCACGGACTTGACCTCGTTGAAATCCTGTGCGTACTGCGCACTGGTCAAATCGGGCAGAGGGCCCGGCAGGAACTGCGCGGGGGAGGTGAGCGCCCACGGGGCCATGGTGGCGAACTGCCGAAACGCCGGAGTCGGTGCGAAGGCGGGCGGGGTGGGTTGCCAGCGGCCGACCACCGGGCTGACCACGTAGGGCGGTGGCGGTGTGGCGAGGCCGTCGCTCGCGCGCAGGGCGAGGATCGCGTCCGCCACCGAGGCGCCCCACGCGACACCGCGGTCGATCGCACCCACACGCCGGCCGTGGTCGCCCAAGCTCGCGAGCGTGGTGGTGAGCAGGGCGTCGAAGCTCGCCCGCTGGGCAGGGAACAACGCGACCAGGGCTTCGTGCGCTGCCCCGGCCGCGGCGGCCTGCGCGGAGGCGCCGTGCGGCGCGTCAGCGAAGAGGTGGTGGAGCGCGTAACGATGTGTCAGTCCGTCGACCGCGTCGAACACCGCGGTGGCGACAATGGCGCCCGCCCGCATCGCCGGTGGCGGCGGTGTGTTGGCCACCGTGAGCGCGTCGAGCAGCGCGCGGTTCCAATCAAGGACCACCTGAGCGGGCGGCAGGTCGTCCTCGGCTGCTGCTCGAGCAGGCGCGAGCGTGGCCGCGAGCAGCAGCGCCGGTAGAGCCAGTGCGGCGATCCGTCGTACTCGGCGACGTGACGCGGCGACTTGTCGGATCATGTGGACCTCCCCCGTGGTGCGGATTTGTGGGCGCCGGGGCCACCGGCCGGGTCTGGTGGGTGGCATGCTTGCTGGCGGCCGCGGCGCAGGCGGGCCACGCATCGCCAGGCGGTGCGGTATTCGGCCACGGCCCGGCGCTCGGCGCGGCGGACAGCGGCCCACGCCCGCAGACGGCCGAGCACGTCAGGCCGGCAGCTGGTTGTCGATGAAGTTGTAGACGGGCAGGCCGAACGGGGTGAGCTGGTTGCCGAGCTGCACGCCGCACACCCAGCCGTCGCCGTTACCGGGCTGACCGATCCAGCCCTGCCCTACACCGGGCCCCTCGCCGACCACGCCGCTGGTCGGGCTGTCGACGAGTGCCGGCACCTTGTAGCCCTCCGCGGTTAGGGTCTGCACCGACAGCAGCTGGTAGCCGCGCGGGCAGCCGGTCAACGGCGGCGCGGCGGCGGCCGGCACAGCGATGAGCATCGATACGGTGGCCCCAGCGGCCAGCGTCGCGGCAATGCCGCAGATAACAGCGCGGGCGTTCATCTGCCCTCCCCTGCAACGGAGGCCAACCTGCCGACCTCGGGTAGGACGACACTGCCCGCCAACGCTGTTGCTGGCCATTCGCCATTCGTCATATCTTCACCGCCGAGGCCTCGGCCTGCCGGCAACAGCGGGCATACCATCGGGCGACCACCACGAGGGCGGGGATCCGCGCTCACCAGGGAGGGTGGCCGTGGCCGAAGGGATACACGCCACAGACCTGCGCAGGCTGCTCACGGTGATCGACGCGGCCCGCTGCAGCGAGGCTGACGACGGGCTCCCCGCCGACGTGCTGGAGCACGCGCGGGACCTGGTGGCCTGCGACATCATCTCGTTCACCGAGTTCGACCCCGCCCACCAGCGCGACTACCTCAACCAAAACCCGCCCGGCGATGCCACGGCGTCCGACCCCGCCGCGTTCTGGCACCACTACTGGCACTGCGCACCGTGCTGCTACCCCGACCGCAGCGGCGACCTGCTCACGGTCACCACAATCTCCGACTTCTACACCCGGCGGCAGTGGCACAACACTGGCATGTACACCGACTACCTCGGCCCGTGCGGCGTCGAAGCCGAAGCGATGATCTGCCTGGCCGCCCCCACCGGCCACGCCAGGAGACTGCTCTTCTTCCGCGGCCCAGGACCCGACTTCGACGGCCGCGACCGGCTCCTGCTCTCCCTGCTACGCCCACATCTCAACGAGGCCTACCAGGACCTCGCCCGCCGCCGTCGCGCCGCGCCGAGTCTGACCACCCGGCAATGGGAACTGCTTCACCTGCTCGCCTCCGGCCAAAGCAACGCCGACATGGCCGGCGAACTCGTCGTGTCGGTCAGCACCGTGCGCAAACACCTGGAGAACATCTTCGCCCGCCTCGGCGTCACCAACCGCACCGCCGCCATCGCCAAAGCCTTCCCCGGACCGCCATACTGAGCCGCCTCCATCCACGTGAGTCAACCGCAAGGCGCGCCCCGCGGAGACGATGCGCCCGACGCGGTCGAGGTCGGCGTAGTCGGGAGCGCAGCAACCGCCCCCCGCTCGAGAGTGAAGCCCGCCGTCGCCGATCGAGTTGGCCGCGGCGCGCACATATCACCGGCGCCGACACCGGTCCATGAGCTCACTCAAGATGAGCGCCGAATCGGCGATCGCGCACCCCTTCATGCCGAGTCGGTCCGGTCCCTTCGAGAGATGGGACTGCTGTCCAGAGAACCGCCAGCCGCGTCGTTTGGTGCGCGCGGCAGTGCCTGGCTACGCCCACTCGGACTGCGTTAACCACCCGGCAATAACCGGCGGGTTCCGGCCCAGGCACAGGTGCGGCGATCACGGGCCAGCCGCACGACATCCGTCGTTCGCGCGCACCTTGGCGACCGCGCGTTATCCGCACGGATGAAGTGATCTGGCGCCCACTCCGAGGCATGCCGATGTTCACGCACATGCCGATGAGCGCGCTCGCAGTTAGTACAGGGCGTTCGGCCCCGATCTCAGCACTGTGGGGGTGATAAACCGATCGCATACGCGGCGAGGTGCGATCTAGCGTGGGGCTGTGGACGACTTCGTTATCGAGGCCGAGCAGGACGCCGACCACGCCACGGTCGATGACGTCGTGCGACGCGCGTTCGCCCACCGCCCTGAGGTGGCCGACATGGTCGCGGCGATCCGCGTATCGCCGCGCTTCCGGCCGGGCTTGGCGCTGGTCGCCCGGGTCGGCGACAGAGTTGCGGGCTTCGTGATGCTCAGCGGTACGGACTTGGTCGGCGATGCCGGAGGGCGGCGAGAAGTACTGACCCTGACGCCACTGGCCGTCGCGCCTGAATACGAGCGCCGTGGGATCGGCTCGGCGCTGGTGCGCGCCGCGTTGGCGGAAGCGGAGCGTCGGGGTGAGCCGCTCGTGGTTCTCGAAGGCAGTCCCCGCTACTACGGTCGGCTCGGCTTCAAGTTTGCGCCGGAGCACGGGATCTCAATCGACCTGCCGGACTGGGCGCGCGAAGGCGCGCAGGTGTACCTGTTGTCCAGCTACGACCCGCGCATCAGAGGTCGGGTCGAGTACCCACCCGAAATCGCGGCCGTCACCGGGTGACTGAAGCGGAGACTGGCGCGCAGCGCCACGCGACGAAACAAGCCCGGATAGAACAGCCTGGCGGCCTGCCAAGGCACGCACATGCCGCAGACAGGTCGGTTCGAGCGCCTCATCGTCACTCACGTCCAAGTCAGGATGAACGGCCGGCTCGCGTTCCGCGGGTGTGTTTGATCCGTGGGTCATCCACCCTGGGGCGGACGGAGCCACTACCGGAAGGAGCCGGCCGCTATGACCAGTCTGAAGCACAGCGGCAACGTTTGGTTGG
>WNGR01006617.1_pt1 | contig 13548 bp, 11 predicted proteins | sample 5407581 | NCBI WGS metagenome assembly WNGR01 (sample SAMN13153383, study PRJNA577476) | soil metagenome | isolation source: 80 cm soil or saprolite under Garry oak tree replicate 2 | place: USA:California | collected 2016-06-15 | reverse complement strand
CAGGCGCTCCAGGGCGGTGAGGTGGCCCTCGGACCAGGTGGGGAACTGGGCGACGCCGTCGAGCAGCACGTCGATGGAGATCTCCGCGCGCACGGCCATGGCGGCCTGGTGGATCCACTCGCCCGCCAGCGGCGCGACCGCCCAGGCGCCCAGCAGCACCCGCCGCCGCCGGTCGGCGACCAGGCCCAGCTCGCCGGCGGGCTCGTGCTCGTAGGTCCACGGCCGGGTGATCTCGACGGCCAGGTCGACGGTGGCGGTGACCACGTCGTAGCCCTGCTCGCGCGCCTGCGCTTCGGTCAGGCCCACCGCGGCCAGCTCCGGATCGGTGAACACCACCCGGGGAACGCCCTGGTAGCTGGCCACCCGCGATGCGCCGAGGAGATTGGCGGTCACCACCCTCGCCTGGTACTTGGCGACGTGGGTGAACAGCGCCACACCGGTGACGTCGCCGACCGCCCAGAGCCCCTCGGCGACCCGGCAGCGCTGGTCGACCGCGACCCCGCGCTTCCCGGGGGAGACGCCGACGCCCTCCAGGCCCAGCCCGGCGGCCCTGGGCGTGCGGCCGGCGCCGACCACCACCACGTCGGTGGCGATCCTGGAGCCGTCGTCCAGCTCCACGGAGCGCTCGCCGTCGCGTCGCGACGCGCCCACGATCCGCCGGCCGGCGTGGACCCGGACGCCGTCGCGTTCCAGCGCCCGTCCCGCCAGCTCGCCGACGCGCGGGTCCTCGCGGTTGATGAGCCGCTCCGCCGACTGCACCAGGGTGACCTGGCAGCCGAAGCGGGCCAGGAACTGGCCGAGCTCCAGCCCGACCGGGCCGCCCCCGAGCACCACCGCGCGCTCGGGGATCTCGCGGAGCTGGGTCGCCTCGCGGTTGGTCCACACCGCGTCGCCGAGGCCCTCCAGCGAGGCGGGGACCACCGGGTCGGAGCCGGTGGCCAGGACGACGTCCGGGGCGGTCAGCGTGCGGTCGCCGACCTCGACGCGGCCGGGGCCGGCCAGGCGGCCGCTGCCTCGCAGCACCTCGGCGCCCCGCTCCTGGTACTCCCTGACCTGCTTGGCGTCGTCGAGGTGGCGGGTCATCTCGTCGCGCCAGGCGGCCGCGGCCGGCCAGTCCAGTGGCGGCGTGGCCACGCCCTCCGCCTTGTCGGCCTCGGCCCGCGTCTCCGGCGGGCGCAGCAGCGTCTTGGACGGCACGCACGCCCAGTAGCCGCACTCGCCGCCGATCAGCTCCCGCTCGACCACCGCGACCCGCCTGCCGGCGTCGAGCAGCCTGGAGGCGACCACCTCGCCGCCGGGCCCCATGCCGATCACGATCGCGTCGAAGCTGTCAGCCATCGGGTCCTCTCCTTGGTCGCGCGTCTCGGCTCCCGGGTACCTCGGCGGACGCGGGGCGCGCACCGCCGGCGTGTAGTCTTCGCCGGACGCCGCCCGATGGAAAGCGCGATGGGCTACCTCCACCCTCCGCCTGGGCTGACGGCGGGCGGGCGGAGGCGACGGCACCCGCTCAGGACGACACGTCGCTGGTGCTGAAGCGCGCCCAGGCGAGGCTGAGGCAGACGCCGGCCCAGGCCGCCTGCGTGGCGATGCCGAGCCACAGCTCGCCACCGGCGACAGGGTCGCGCAGCAGGTCGCCGAAGGCCAGCCAGCGGTGCGTGAACAGGTACGGGTGGATGACGCTGACCTGCGGGATCGAGTCCAGCACCTGGCTGATGATGCTGAGCGTCAAGGTGGCCGCCATGGCGCCGACGGGGACCTCGGTGAGGGTGGAGGCCAGCAGCCCGATGGCCGCCAGCCCCGCCATCGACACGCCCACGTACAGGGCGACCAGCAGCGTGCGCAGCATCGCCTCCGACAGCGCGATGGTGGTGCCCGATAGCAGCGTGACGCGGCCGATCGGGAACAGGGCGGCCCCGGTGATCACCCCGGCGGTCGCGACCACCAGCACCGCCACCAGGCAGAAGGCGAGCACGGCGGTGTACTTGACCGCCAGCAGCCGCCCGCGGCGCACCGGCGCGACCAGCAGGTAGCGCAGCGTGCCGAGGTTGGCCTCCCCGGCGATCGAGTCGCCGGCCACCACCGACACCGCCATCGGCAGGAACAGCGGCAGCACCACCACCATCGCGGTCAGCGACAGGAACAGCCCGTTGCCGGCGATCCGGTCGATGAACTGCGGCCCCTCGCCGGCGCCGGGCGAGCTCGACAGCTTGATCGCCGTGCCGATCAGCACCGGGATCAGCGCCAGCACCGCCAGCAGCACCAGGTTGCGCCGGCGCTTGAAGATCATGCCGAGCTCCGAGCGCAGCAGCCGCCCGACCGTCCGGCGCCCCGCCGCCGCGGGCGCCGGGACCTCGGTCGCCGGGACCGGGCGGTCCAGCGGCGGACTACTCGTCGACATCGAACCCCTCCCCGGTCAGTGCCACGTAGGTCTCCTCCAGCGACGGCCGCTGCACGTTCAGGCCCCGCACCGGCACGCCGGCCTCGACCAGGGCGATGGTGGCGCGCTCCGGCGCGATCCCGTCCAGGACCGCCTCTGCCGCCTGGCCGCCGGAGGCGGCGCCGTGGAGGCCGAGCCGCTCCAGCACGGCGGCGGCGCGCTCGGGCTCGGACGTCTCCACGCGCAGCCGCGGCTCCGCGCCGGCCCCCAGCTCCGTCAGGGTGCCGTGGGCGACCAGGTGGCCGCCGCGCATGATGCCGGCGTGGCTGCACACTTGCTCGACCTCGCTCAAAAGGTGCGACGAGAGGAACACGGTGGCGCCCTCGTCGGCCAGCGAGCGGACCAGGGCGCGCACCTCCCTGGTGCCCTGCGGGTCCAGCCCGTTGGTGGGCTCGTCCAGCAGCAGCAGCTCGCGCGGCTGGAGCAGCGCGGCGGCCAGCGCCAGCCGCTGGCGCATGCCGAGCGAGTAGGCGCGGTAGCGCTTGCGGGCGGCGGCGGTCAGCCCGACCCGTTCCAGGGCGGCGCCGATGCGCTGCCGGGTGGTGCGCGGGTTGGCCAGGCTGTCGGCCGCGTCCAGGCGCTCAAGGTTGGCCCAGCCGCTCAGGTAGGGGTGGAAGGCCGGCCCCTCGATCAGCGAGCCGACCCGCCGCAGGACCGTCGAGGCGCCGGCCGGCATCGGCGCGCCCAGCACCTCCCAGGTGCCCCTGGTCGGCACGACCAGCCCGAGCAGCATGCGGATGGTGGTGGTCTTGCCGGAGCCGTTGGGGCCGAGGAACCCGAACACGCTGCCGGACGGCACCGCCAGGTCCAGGTCCGCGACGGCCACCTGGCCACCGCGGAACCGCTTGGTCAGGCCGCTGGTCTCGAGCGCCGCTGCGCTCACCGCCCGCCTCCGAGCGGCTTGGCCTCCGAGAGCGGCCGGGCGGCCGCGGCCTCGATCGCCGCTGGGGTGACCGCCCCGGCGTAGACGCGGCCGTCGTCGGTCAGCAGCACCGTCAGCAGGGTGGTCCGCAGCATCCGGCCATGGCCGAAGGCCCCCTGCACCGGCGCGGCGGATCCCAGCAGCTCCCGCGCCAGCCCGGAGTCGGCGCCCGAGCCGGAGAAGAGGTCCACGTTACGGAGCACCAGCACCGAGGTCCAGCTCGACCCGAGCACGGCCGGACCGACCGAGGAGGCCGGGGGGGCCGGGGGGGCCGGGGGGGCCGTGCGGGCCGGAGGGGCCGTGGGGGCCGGGGCCTTCCCGCCGCCGGCGTGGCCGCCGCCGCTGGGCGCCTGCTTCTCGGTCACCTTGGCGCCGGGTGGCGGGGTGAACTGGAACACGTCGTCGGCCGGCGCGCGGAACTGCACCTGGGTGAAGCCGACCTCGACGGCCGGGTCCCCCTTGCCCTTGGCGAGGATCTGGACGCGCAGCGGGACCTTGGTCTGCCCGTCCACCGCCAGCACCACCGAGTCGATCAGCGACTCCGGGGCCTTCGGCCGCAGCCGGAGCTGGTAGGCGTCCCGACCGGCCACGCGCAGGTTGCGCTCGACCGAGATCTCGGTGGTCGGGCTGAGCGCCGACAGCAACTGGCGGGAGAGCTGCTGCGGGGTGGGCACGACGCCGGTCGCCGGCGTCTGCGCCTTCTCGCCCTGGTCGCTGAGGCGGTAGTGGACGACGCTGTTGTCATGGCTCGAGTAGAGCCACAGGTCCTTGCCGTTGTGGATCACGTCGGACTCGGCCAGCGAGCCGGTGACCGCCAGCCGGGACTTGTCCTCGCCCTTGAGCCAGACCCGCACGGTGTGCGAGCCGGACACCAGGTCGGTCAGCGAGACGCCACCGCGGCCGGCGATGTTCGGCAGCTCCGGCAGCCCCAGCCGGGCCGTGGAGACCACCGTGCCCGACAGGCCAGGGACCCTCGCCTGGGCGACCTCGGCAAGGAGCTGCTCGGCGCTGCGCGGGGGCAGCGTCGGGGTGGCGCTGTCCGAGCGGGACGCCGACGCGAACGCCAAGCCGCCGGCGACCACCGCCGCCACCGCCAGCGGCACCAGGAAGCGGAGCATCCCCCGACGGGCGGGCAAGAGGTTCATGCCATACCTTCTCTCTGAGACGTGTCGGGGCCCATCCTTCCCGGGCCCCGCTGTGGGGTTGCTGAGACCGGCTGAGAGAGCTCTCAGCAACGGGACCGGGGGGACGCGGTGCGCGTGCTGGTGGTGGAGGACGAGGTCCGGCTGGCGGAGGCACTCCAGGTGGGCCTCCAGGCCGAGGGCTTCACCGCGGACGTGGCCCACGATGGCGAGCAGGGGCTGCACCTGGCGGTCGAGCGCCCCTACGACGCCGTGGTCCTGGACGTGATGCTGCCCAAGCTGAACGGCTACCGGGTGTGCCAGCGCCTGCGGGCCGCCGGCAACTGGGTGCCGGTGCTGATGCTGTCGGCCAAGGACGGCGAGTACGACCAGGCGGAGGGCCTGGACGTGGGCGCCGACGACTACATGGTCAAGCCGTTCTCCTACGTCGTGCTGGTGGCGCGGCTGCGCGCGCTGATCCGCCGGGGCGCGCCGGAGCGGCCCGCGGTGCTGCTGGCCGGCGACCTGCGCCTGGACCCGGCCAGGCACGAGGTGCGCCGGGCCGGCCAGCCGATCGAGCTGACGCCCCGCGAGTTCGCCCTTCTCGAGTACCTGATGCGCCGCCGCGACGAGGTCGTCGGCAAGCAGGCCATCCTCGAGCACGTCTGGGACGCCCACTACGAGGGCGACCCCAACGTCGTCGAAGTCTACGTCGGCTACCTGCGGCGCAAGATCGACACCCCGTTCGGCCGCCACAGCCTGCAGACCGTCCGCGGCGCCGGCTACCGCCTCACCGGCGACGGAGGCTGAGATGCCACCGGCGTGGCGGGTGCCGGCGTGGTGGCGCCGACGCAGCCTGCGGGCGCGGCTCACCATGCTCTCCTGCCTGGTGGTGGCGGCCGGGCTGGCGGCGGGCTCGCTGCTGCTGCTGGCCAGCCTGCAGCGGTCGCTGGTGGCCTCGCTCGACACGGCCGCCAGGCAGCGGGCGCAGGACGTCGCCGCCCTGGTCGACTCCGACCGCCTCCCCGATCCCATCCCGGTGGCCGGCGCGGGCACCGTGCAGGTGCAGGTGGTCGACTCGCGCAGGCGGGTGCTGGCCGCCTCGGTGGGCAGCGACCGCGCCGTGCCGCTGCTGGGCCCCGCCGAGCTGGAGGCCGCTCGCGACCGCCGCCCACGATTCCTGGACGGCAGCCGCATCGGCGAGCGCGACCCGCTGCGGGTGATCGCCTGGCCCGCGGGGACGGCCCGCGACCCGCTGACGGTGATCGCGGCCGTGTCGGTCACCAGCGTCGCCGGCAGCCTCCGGATCGTCGAGGTCGGGTTGCTGGTGGGCGGGCCGCTGCTGCTGGCGCTGTTCGCCGGGATCGCCTGGATCGCCGTCGGCCGCGCGCTTCGGCCGGTCGCCAGCCTGCGCCGCGGTGCCGAGGAGATCACCGGCACCGGCCAGTCCAGGCGGCTGCCGCTGCCGGACGCCCAGGACGAGATCCACCGGCTCGGCGTCACCCTGAACCGCATGCTCGACCGGCTCGAGGAGGCCGGGCGGCGCCAGCGCGGCTTCGTCGCCGACGCCGCCCACGAGCTGCGCAGCCCGCTGACCAGCATGCGGGCCCAGCTCGAGGTCGCCAGCCAGCATCCGGAGCGGGCGGACTGGCGGCGCCTGTCGGAGGGCGTGCTCGCCGACACCCTGCGGCTCGGCCGCATGGTCGAGGACCTGCTGGCGCTCGCGCGGCTGGACGAGCGCCCAGCGGCCACCCAGTCGCGGGAGCTGGAGCTGGGCGAGGTGGCCCGCGAGGTCGCCGGCCGCCTGGCGGAGGCGGGCGCCGAGGTGGCCCTGGACCTGGACGGCGGCGCCCGGGTGCGCGGCGACCGCCAGTCGCTGGACCGGGCCGTCCAGAACCTGCTGGACAATGCCATGCGCCATGCCGCCAGCCGGGTGGAGGTCTCGGTCGCATGCGAGGGTGGTCTGGCCGTCCTGGCGGTTGCCGACGACGGTCCCGGCATCCCCGCGGCCGACCGCGAGCGCGTGTTCGAACGCTTCACCCGCCTGGACGACGCCCGCAGCCGCGAGCACGGCGGCGCCGGCCTGGGGCTGGCGATCGCCCGCGAGATCGTCCGCGCCCACGGCGGCGAGCTCACCGCCGAGGATGGCGCCCCCGGCGCCCGCCTGGTGATGCGCCTGCCCGCGGACTCCCAGCCGGGCATCCCGACCCCGGCATGAGCGGCCACCCCCTCCTACTCGGCGGCGATGGCGGTGAGGACGTCGAGGCGGGCGGCGCGCCGGGCGGGTGCGATCGCGGCGATCACGCCGGCGACCGCGGCCATCGCGACGTAGAGGACGAGCTGCCCGCCGGGCAGGACGACCACGGCGGCGCCGCTCTGCCCGGCGGTGAGCGCCGCGGCCAGCGCGCTGCCGAGGCCGACCCCGAGACCGGTCCCCAGCGCCGCGCCGAGCACCGCGATGATCACCGCCTCGGCGGCCACCATGGCGCGGACCTGCGAGCGGCGCATCCCGATCGCGCGGAGCAGGCCCAGCTCCCTGGTGCGCTCCACCACCGACAGGGCCAGCGTGTTGACGATGCCGAGCAGGGCGATCAGCACCGCCAGCGCCAGCAGGGCGGTGATCAGGTTGAGGATCGCGTCGAAGGTCGCGCCGCTGGAGCGCTTGAAACCGCCCGCGTCCAGCACCTTGGCGCCCGGGTAGGGACCCAGCAGGCCGGCGACGTGGCCCCGCGCCGCCGCCAGGCTCGTGCCGGGGGCGAGCTTGATCATCAGCAGGCTGTCGGCGTGCTGCCCGGTCGCCCGGGAGAAGCTGTCGAGGCCGAGTAGGTAGTCGCCGAAGGTGCCCTTGTTCGCGTAGGTGCCGGCCACCCGGAAGGTGCTCGACCCGGCCTGCCCGAACTGGATGGTGACGCGCTCGCCGAGCCTCCAGTGGTGGGCGTCGGCCGTGGCGGCGGAGACCAGCAGGCCGTCGCCGTCCAGGGCGCCGAGGCTGCCCGAGCGGACGTCGAGGTCGGTGAGCCGGGAGACGGTCGCGCGGTCGACGCCGTCGACCTTCTGGAAGGCGGTCCCGGCGACGGTGGCCTCGGCGACGCGAGCCCGCAGCACCGCGGCGACGCCCGGCTGCGCGGCGACGGCCCGCGCCAGCGCCGGGTCGAGCACCCCGTCCTCCTCGCCCGGCTGCACGTACAGGTCGGCCTTGCTGCCGCGGTCGACCGCCACGTCGGCCGTGTGCTTGACCGATGCGGTCAGCACGGCGGAGGCGGCCACCAGCGCGAGGCCGACCATCAGCGCGGCGGCGGTGGCCGCGGTCCGCTTGGGGTTGCGCATGGCGTTGTCGCGGGCGAGCCGGCCGGCGCGGCCGGGCAGGCGGGACAGCGGCGCGCCGATCACCCAGGCGAGCGGGCGGGCGACCAGGGGGCCGAGCGTGGTCACGCCGAGGAAGCTGGCGAGCGCGCCGCCGCCGACCAGCGCGAGGCTGGCGCCGGTGTGGCCGAGCAGCCCCGCGGCCAGCGCGCCGGCGCCCAGCGCCAGCACGGTCATGCCGGCCGCGAGCCGCCGCGTCGAGAACGGCGCCGGCGTGGGGGCCGCCTCGCGCAGCGCGGCGAGCGGGGCGACGCGGGTGGCCTTGCGCGCGGGAGCGACCGCCGCCACCACGGTGACGGCGACGCCGACCCCCACCGCGATCGCCGCGGCGCCCGCGTGCAGTTGCAGGTCGTCGGTTGGCAGGTCGATGCCGGCGGCGCCGAGCAGTGCGCCCAGCCCCTTGGCGGCCAGCGCGCCGAGCGCCAGGCCGGCCAGCGACGAGCAGGTCCCGACGGCGACCGCCTCGACCAGCACGGAGCGCAGCACCTGCCCCCTACGGGCGCCCAGCGCGCGCAGCAGGGCCAGCTCGCGGGTCCGCTGCGCGACCAGGATCGAGAAGGTGTTCCAGATGATGAAGGAGGCGACGAACAGCGAGATCAGCGCGAAGGCGAGCAGGCCGTTGGTGAGGAAGCCGAGCGCCTGCCTGAGCTGCTCGGCCTGGGCCGCCGCCGCGGAGGCGGCGGTGACCGCCTCGGTCCCGCCGGGCAGCACCGCCGCGACCCGGTCCCGCAGGGTCGCCGCGGCGACACCGGCGACCGCCTTGACGTCGATCTCGTCGAAGCGGCCCTGCTTGCCGAACAGGTGCTGGGCGGTCGCGGTGTCGAATACCGCCAGGCTGAAGGCTCCCGGACCGTCGCTGTCGCCGAACCCGGTGATGCCGCTGATGGTGTACGGCCTGGCCGCGCCGGCGCTGACCACGCGGATGCGGTCGCCCACGTGGAGGCCCTGCGCACGGGCGGTGGCCGCGTCGACCGCGACCTCGCCGGGGCCCGCCGGCGGCCGCCCCTGGCGCAGCTTGTACGCGCCGGCCAGGGCCGGGTCGGCAGGCCAGCTCGCGGCCACGCCGGACCGTCCGTTCAGGACCCGGCCGTCGCGCCCGACCATCCCGGCCCGGTCGGTGACGGCGCCGTCGGCCACGGCCACGCCGGGGACCGAGCGGACCCGGTCCAGCAGGGTCGCGGGGACCGACGGCCGGCGGGAGTCGCCGCCGCCGGCGGGGTTGGCGGCCGCTGCGCCGTGGCGCACAACCACGTCGGTGCCGGCGCTGGCGGTGTCGAACAGCCTGGTCAGGCCGTGCTGGACGGTGGCGGTGAAGATCAGGGTCCCGGCCACGAAGGCCACGCCGAGCGCGGTCGCGCAGGCGCTGAGGAGGAGCCGCACGCGGTGCGCGAGCAGGCTCTTGAGGGTCGCGCGGAGCATCGTCAGCCTCCCAGTCGCTTCATCCGGTCGAGCACGCGCTCGGGGGTGGGGTGGACGAGCTCGCCGACGAGCTGGCCGTCGGCGAGGAAGACGACCCGCTCCGCGTAGCTCGCGGCGATCGGGTCGTGGGTGACCATGACCACGGTCTGGCCCAGCTCCCGCACCGAGCGGCGCAGCAGGTCCAGCAGCTCGGCGCTGGCGCGGGAGTCCAGGTTGCCGGTCGGCTCGTCCGCGAAGACGATCTTCGGCCGGGTGGCCAGCGCGCGGGCGACCGCGACCCGCTGCTGCTGCCCGCCGGACAGCTCGCTCGGCCGGTGGTCCAGGCGCTCGGCGAGCCCGACCGCGCCGATGATCGTCTCCAGCCACGCCCGGTCGGCCTTCCGGCCGGCGATGTCGAGCGGCAGGGTGATGTTGTCGGCGGCGCTCAGCGCGGGCAGCAGGTTGAAGGCCTGGAACACGAACCCGACCCGGTCGCGCCGCAAGGTGGTCAGGCGCTTGTCGCTGAGCTGGCTGATCTCGACGTCGCCGATCCAGACCTGGCCGCCGGTCACGGAGTCCAGGCCGGCGAGGCAGTGCATGAGGGTCGACTTGCCCGAGCCGGAGGGGCCCATGATGGCGGTGAAGGTCGCTCCCGGCAGCTCGACGCTGACGTCGTCGAGCGCGGTGACCGCGCCCGCGCCGCCGCGGTAGACCTTGGTGACGCCGACGGCGCGGGCCGCCGGCCGCGAGGCGGCGGGCTCGATGGCCGCGGCGGAGACGGCTTGCTGTGGCATTGCATCGCTCCTGTGGAGGCGTTCAGCTCGGGAGCAACGCTATGGGCCGGGGCCCGCGCCGTCGTCGACCGCGCGATCGGTCTTCGAGATGCATCCCTGGATCGAGGCGGGCGCCGCCTCCATCCTGAGATGGAGGGGGATCCTCGGCGCGGCGTCGCCCGTCAGGCGGGCGATCCGGGGCGGATCAGGCCCGCCTCGTAGGCGAGCACCACCAGCTGCACCCGGTCACGGAGGCCCAGCTTGGTGAGCAGGTGGTGCACATGGGTCTTCACGGTGGTCTCGGTGACCACCAGCTCGGTGGCCACCTCGGCGTTGGACAGGCCGCGCGCGACCAATCGCAACACGGCCAGCTCCCGATCGGTGAGCCCCTCCAGACTGGCCGGCGCGGTTGGCGCCTCCCCCGGTCGGCTCGACGGCAGGCGCTGGGCGAAGCGGTCGAGCAGGCGCCGCGTCACCGCCGGCGCCACCACCGCCTCGCCGGCGGCCACCACCCGGATGGCGGCGGTCAGCTCGGCCGCCGGCACGTCCTTGAGCAGGAACCCGCTGGCGCCGGCGCGGAGCGCCTCGACCACGTACTCGTCGAGGTTGAAGGTTGTCAGGATCAGCACCCGGACGCCGTCATCGCGCGCCAGCTCACGGGTCGCCAGCACCCCGTCCATGATCGGCATGCGGATGTCCATCAGCACGACGTCCGGTCGCTCGCGCCGTGCCAGGCGCACCGCCGACTCCCCGTCCCCCGCCTCGCCGACCACCTCGATGTCCGGCTCAGCCTCCAGGATCATCCGGAAGCCGGTGCGCAGCAGCGGCTGGTCGTCGGCGAGCAGGACCCGGATCGTCACGCCGGCGTGTCCTCCAGCGGCAGCCGCGCGCGGACCTCGTACCCCCCGCCCGGCCTGGGGCCGGCCGCCAGCTCGCCGCCGAACAGCTCCACCCGCTCCCGCATGCCGACCAGGCCGTGGCCCGACCCGGGCACCGGTCGGCCGTCGAAGCGGGCGGAGCCGCCGCGCCCGTCGTCGGAGACCGTCAGCTCCAGGTCGCGCGGGTGGTAGCGCAGGACCACCTCGGCGCGCGCCGGGCCGGCGTGCCTGAGCGCGTTGGTGAGCGCCTCCTGCACGATCCGGAAGGCGGACAGGTCCACGGCGGCCTCCAGCGGGCGCTCGTCGCCCTCGACGCGCAGGCTCACTGGAAGGCCCGCCGCGTGGAGCTGCTCGACCAGCTCGCCGAGGTGCGCCAGCCCGGGCTGCGGCCCGAACAGCCCGTCGCCCTCCGCCTCCCCGTCGCCGGACGGCTCCCCGGCGCGGAGGACGCCGAGCAGGCGCCGCATCTCGTCGAGCGCCTCGCGGCCGGTCCGCTCGATCGAGACGACCACGCCACGTGCGCGCTCGACGTCGCGGTCGAGGATCCGCTGCGCCGCCTGGGCCTGCACGACCACCACGCTGAGGTTGTGCGCGACCACGTCGTGCAGCTCGCGCGCGATGCGCAGGCGCTCCTCCGCGGCGGCCCGGGCCGCCTCCAGGTCGCGCTCGCGCTCCAGCCGCGCGGTCCGCTCGGCCAGGTCGGCGACGCCGGCGCGGCGGTTGCGCATCACCTCACCGACCAGCCATGCGCCCGCGCCGGCAACCAGCAGCGCGAGCGAGTTCCCGCGATCCCAGCCACTGGAGACGGGCAGCGCCAGGACGATCAGCGCGACGCCCGCGCAGGCCGCGGCGATCAGCCGCACCCTGCGGCTGCCGTACAGCGCGACGCTGTAGGGCGCCACCAGCTCGGCGGCGAAATTCGCGCCGGGCGCGATCCCCAGGGCGATGACGCCGATCTGGAGACCGGCCACCGCCGCCAGCGACGTCCCCGGCAGGCGGCGGCGGATGAACAGCGCCGGCACCAGGGCGGCCAGCAGCACAAGGCCCAATGTCGGCACGTTGGCGCCACGACCGCGGTCGCCGAGCGCGCTCGACACCGAGAGCAGCCCCAGGCCGAGCGCGAGCAGCCCGTCCGCCAGCAGCGGCGGGAGCGGCCGGGCCCATCCCGGCCGGCGCCAGCGCCCGACCGCGCCTGTGCTCCTGGTCATCCTCGCCCCTCGTCGCCCGCCATGATCCACCACCCGGCGACCAGCGTCACCGTCCGGGTCGACCCGCCGAGCCGCCGCCCGCTAGCCCTCGCGCCCGCGATGGTCCCGCCGACCACCCCGGCCGCCATCACCCCACCCGGGAGCGCCCAGAACAGCTCGTAGGCCAGCACCAGCGCGGCCGGCCGGTCGGGGCGCGCCAGCGCGTAGACCGCGAACGCGACCCCGGCCGCCAGGCCGATCAGGAAGAGCCAGTCGCGGTGCAGCGGCCGGTCGAATACCCAGAACGCCCGGGGACGCTCCCGGGCCGGAGGATCAGCCATCGCGCATCGCGCCGATCCTATCTCAGGCTCGAGCTCAGCCTGAGACCTGTCCCTTCCGCCCTCCCCACACAAGTTGGCAACTGATTCAGCTTTCATTACGGTCCCGGCAGGGGCGAGTGGCGGGAGGACGATGGGGCGGACGGAGTATCCGGCGGTTCCGGTGACAGCGCGGGGGCAGGCGACCCGGCGGCGGCTGCTGGACGCGGCGGAGGAGGTGTTCGGCGCCAAGGGGTTCGAGCGCGCCTCGATCGTCGACGTCACCCAGAGCGCGAGGGTGGCGCAGGGACCTTCTACGTCTACTTCCCGAACAAGCGGGCGATCTTCAGCGAGCTGGTCAGCGAGCTCGGTCACGACCATCGGCGCCCACCGCAACCTCTACCGCATCGTCCGGCAGGCGGAGTTCGTGGACGAGGGGCTGTACCGCAGCTACTACCGCCGCCTGGCGGCCGGCTACGCGAGCGGCCTGGAGGCGGCCATGCGCGCCGGCGAGGTGTCGCGGCTCGACGCGGAGACGCTCGCGTACTGCCTGATGGGCATCGGCGACTTCCTCGGCATGCGCTGGGTGCTGTGGGAGGAGCGCGACCCGCCGGCGCAGGTGCTCGACACGATGACGGCGCTCATCCACCACGGCATCGCTCCACCACACGAAGGGAGTCGACGTGCAGGCACTGATGGTCAGCACCGAGCGGGTGGCCACCCAGGTTCGCCGGGTCGGTGACGCGGGCGCACGCCCGTGGTCTTCGTGAAGATCGCCCGTTCGCTGCCACACGGCCACGTCGCGGCCGCGGCGGCGAGCTGCACGACACCCGGGGGTCTGGGTCGGCGACACCAGCGCCTTCCCCACGGCCGTCGGCGTCAACCCGATGGTCACCTGCCAGGCGCTGGCCCGCCGCACCGCCCAGGCGATCCTGCGCGCCTCCGGCGCGCGGCCCTGACGCCGCGAGCCGACGCGCAACGGCGACGCGGGATCAGCGCGTCCGCGCGGCGGAGGGCAACGGCTTCGGCGGGGTCTGGCGGCGCACCCAGCGGCCGGCGGCCATCACCGCGGTGACCTCGAGGTCGTCGTCGAGCACCACCAGGTCGGCCGCCTTGCCCGGCTCGATCGAGCCGGCCCGCTCCCCGATGCCG
>WNGR01005518.1_pt1 | contig 13548 bp, 9 predicted proteins | sample 5407581 | NCBI WGS metagenome assembly WNGR01 (sample SAMN13153383, study PRJNA577476) | soil metagenome | isolation source: 80 cm soil or saprolite under Garry oak tree replicate 2 | place: USA:California | collected 2016-06-15 | reverse complement strand
GTTGAACTTTGCCGGCCATAGATGTCCTGGAATGACTGATAAATGCCGGCATGCACCAGGATGATGTCGCCGGCCACGACGCGCGGACGATCCGCGAAGGATTCATCGCCGCCCAAGCAGTGATAATTGTAGGCGCAGTTGAGTCCGATATACGAATTCGGTTCGCGCGGTCCTTTCCAGCCCAGCGGATAGACGTGATAGGCATGCCCGCCGGTGGCGGGCTTTGGCTCCCGCCGGGTCGAGACAGTCGCCATATGCGTGGCGCTGCCGCCATCGGGATCGCTGAGGACGAAGCGGGTTTCGTAGGTCGTGCCGGGTTCCAGGTCCAGAATGCTGCCGGCAAACATGTTGGGCTGGACGACATTGATAATATGGTCGTCGTTCTTGGCGCTGCCCCAGTAAGTGTGCTCATGATAGATGCGCATCAGCGGCATCGCGGACTTCCAAGTCGTCTCGCCCTTCTTTCGGTAGGAGACCTCGACCTTGGCATTGTGATTGTCGTCGCCGGATATCACCCATTCAAAGCCCAGATTGATCAAGGTCGGAGGATCGACCACGAATTCGCCCGCCTTTACCGGGCGCACGTCCGGCGTCTTGGCGGGCTGCGTCTGGGCGCTGGCCGCAAAGACACAAAGTGCGAGACTCAGAAGCGGCGCCAATAGCTTGGTATTCACTTCAACATCCTCCCGGAATCCTATCGTGTCCGCATAATGGCCATGCGCCACGGGCCCTGTTTTGTCCAAGGCCACGCGAACCTTGAATTGCCTGAAAAACTGCGTTTCTCCCAATGGACCGTCAACCTGGAAAACGCGTCCTGTTTCGCGTTGCGGAACAAACATTGTCGCAATGCGTGTCGACAGCGGCGTGATGGCCCGGCATTTCGGCACCTTTATCGGGTCGCATCTGTTCGAGATTATCTCCTTGCCACCGGAACGGATGCCCCAGCTTGCCGTCGGGCTGGTCCCGCTCGAACCGGGTGCGGCTTTTGCAGGAATTCAGCGGCTCAAATTTGGTACCTTTTGCAAATGCAGTTCGGGTGGCGACCTTTTCTCAAACACTTCGTAAAGGTTATGGACCGCCGAGCTTGCCAGGCTTTCCGTCAGGCGCTCGGAAGGGGCCGTCACGCTGATCGCAGCAATGGGCGTATGCCCGCGCAAAACGGCGACCGCGACGCAGGACATACCAATCTGGCTTTCCTGCTCCTCAATGGCCCAGCCGCGCTGTCTGGCAATAATGACTTCGCGCCAGATTTCCTGCAGCGAACCCAGACTGTGCGGTGTGCGCTGGGGCACCGGACCGGGAAACCGGCTCGCAAAACTCTCATAGTCGAGGAATTTCTGGGATGTTATTGCCCTGCCCAGCGCCGTTGCCAGCGCTGGGTTGCGCCAGCCGATGTCCGACCAGGTGCTGGCAGCCCCTTTCGGTTCTACCTTGTCAACATAGACAACTTGGTCGCCCGAGAGCACCCCCAGGTGGCAAGTTTCGTCGATCCGGGCGCACAAGTTGCTGATCCCCTCATGCAAGAGACCGCGCAAGCGCTTGCCGCGAAGAAATGAGTCCGCGACGTCCAAATAGGCCGCCCCGAGCACGTATTTGCCAAATTCGTTTTTCTCGACGAAGCTCCGGCGTCGCAAGGCTACCAGAGCCCGATGAACGGATGCCTTGGGAAGGTCCAGGCCTTCCGCAATTCTGGTTAAGGCGATACCGTCCGATCCGGCATCACCCAATCGTTGCAGAATTCTCAAAGACTTGTTTACACACTCCAACGCCGCCATTACGAACCTATCGTTGCAGCCCCCTCACGCAGCTTTCGTCGCGAAGCGCCCTTGCTTTCGCGACATTTCCGACTTCACCCCGAACTGTTGTGAACGAGACTGAAGCAGGGCAGAGCTGTCAATTTCCAGGACTGGCAACGCCCCAGCACGTGAGGGTGCGATGCAATATGAATCGCCACGGCGTGGTGGAATAGCGGATGCCTTCGGGACGATCGTGTATGGGCGCTCCGGAAGGCTCGCTCGCAGGGCCGGCTGGGGCCTTCGTGCACTTCCTGCGTCGAACCGACTGGGCAAATCGTGACGAAAGCTATGGTAATCTAGAACGCTGCCGCCCTCTTTGGAAGCCGGCCGGGAAAGACGCGTTGCGTGAGCGCAATGGCCGCTTCAAGTAGAGCGGACCGGATGTCGGATTGCCTGGGATAGTTCATTCGCTGTGCGTAGTCGGCCGCCGACATTGCGGCCATGATATTTCCGCCGGAGTCATAAACGGGCACCGCAACGCAGCAGATATCATTGCGGCTTTCTCTGTTATCGATTGCAAATCCAAAGCGGCGAACGTCCTCTATGGTGGCCCGCAATGCATTCCGGTCGACGATTGTGAAGGGCGTAAGCGGAACGAGTTCGCCATCAGAAAGAATGGCATCTAATTCTTCAGGAGACAGAGAAGCAAGTAACACCTTGCCGAGCGCCGAGTAATACGGCTCAAACTGCCCGTTCGGAATTGGATAGGTTGGTATCGAAGCCGGTGTCCCAACCTTCGCAACGTAGGTTACCATTCCGGCCTGAAGACATGCCAAGTTCATTGTAACGTCGAGGCGGGATGCTAAATCGCTAAGAATTGCATGCGCCGCCTCTTTCAGAACCTCGCCGACAACAACATGTTGGGATAGCGAGACCAACACCATTCCTGGCCGAATTCGCGCATGAGGGCCGCGAACAACCGCGCCGATTTCGACCAAAGTTTGGATAAATCGATAAGCAGAGGCCTCTGCGATTCCGGCTCGGCGGCCAAGCTCGGCGGCCGTGACCCATTCGTCCGAACTCTTAAAGGCCTTCAGCAGAGCAAAGGCTCGAAATACCGATCGATTAACCGTGGCAGTCATCTCGATCTCCGACTAGCTCATGCTTTCGCATCAAATCGCCGAGTTGCGGCCCTGACAGGTCCATGTTATCGTTTACATTAGCAGACAAGGCCTCGACCTATAATGCCAGGCAAATCCCTAGCGCAAAAAAATCTGACATTTTGTCTTTTTTGACGGTTCAAACATCCGCAGCGTGACCGGCACTGAAGCCCCCATCCACCGCTAGCGCTTGACCGGTAATCCATTTTGCTTTCTCCGAGAGAAGAAAGACCGCAGCGTCCGCCACGTCGCTGGCGTCGCCCAAGCGGCCCAAGGGATGAAGCGCGGTCAATTGTGCCATCCGGCCGGGGTCTCGTAGCAGACTTTCCAACAGAGGCGTTTTTATGAAACCCGGGCAAAGGCAATTGATGCGGATACCCCTGTGCGCATAGTCGAGCGCCATATTGCGGGTTAGTGCGACGAGGCCTCCCTTACTCGCGCTATACGATGATCGCCTTCGCATACCTGTTAAGCCCACGACCGACGCTAGATGCAATATCGAGCCGCCATGGTCGGCCAGATGAGGTAACGCGTATTTCGACGTTAGAAATGCACCGCGCAGGTTGATGTTGAGCACCATGTCGAAGTCTTCCAAGGAAGTATCGGCAACGGCGGCGCGCCTGACGACGCCGGCGCTGTTTACCAAAGCATCTATTCTTTCGAGATCTGCAAATGCGCTTTGAACCTGCTCTTCGTTGCTAACATCTGCAACGCGGGATGGGCAGAACCCGGTTTCCTTCAAATCTATGCTTGTCACCTCGGCGCCCTCTTCGAGGCAGGCGTGAGCAATTGCCGCGCCCAGACCCGACGCCGCTCCAGTTACGACGATATGCTTGTTAAGAAGCAGCATTGGAAGACCTCATGTCTGTGCTTTGAACCTCGTTAACTGCCGAAATCTATGGAAGGTCTCCGTCCGCTCGGCAAACCGTTCGGGACTGGGGACGGCATGGTCAATCAACGGTCCATCCTTCCTTTCACCTGTTGGCTGTGCGGTGCAGCAAAGGCACAAAGTGGCGTCTTTCGATGTATGAAGGAGCTATTGTCTGTCATTTCTGATCAAGACCGCCGTGTGGCCCATTGCTCGACAATCCGCGCACCAGATGTTGCAGCGCACACCCACGTACCGAAGCCGCTGAGGTGTCTGAGTTTGACACCGGTTTCCTCTTCATTCTCCTGCTGATGCAATTGGAAAAGGGCATGAATCATGTCTGTTATTTTGCGAAGGGAGCTTTTGGCAGCGAGCATCGCGATCTTGGCTTCATCGGCAGCGCGCGCCCAACCTCAACGAAACCGCAATATTCCGCGCGGTGTTGCCAGGACAACAAATCAGTTTAAAGCGCCATCTGGCTTTCCTAACGCGCTCGCTGCCTCGCCCGAAGGCTTGTGGATTGGAGAGCAAAAGCTCTCTGGCGCAGCCGCCAGAACATTCGCGTTGCCGGAACCGGAAGATCTTCACGAAGCCGCTTGGCTGATGGACTGGAACGGCAAGCTGCTCAAAACAATCCAAACAAATTCCCGCAACACCTCCGGCATGGCATATGGCGACGGCTGCGTTTGGATGGTGGCCAACCAGGAACCGGAGGGTGTGTTCCAGGTCGACTTGAATTCAAATCAGTTAAGCCACCGACAGATCCCATTGTTCCTTTCAGGTCAAAACGGGGGCGGAGGCCACGGCGCCCAGTGGCATCAGGGCAAGCTATGGATTGTTGCCAACCGCATGCGTCTTATGCTCAGGGTTGATCCAAAGACTTGGACGCCGGAAGCTGCAATTCCGATCTACACCAGACCAGAAATGCCTCGCTGGCATGACATGACTTTTGACGCCGACGGAAACATTTGGCAGGTCGTCGGCAATGATTCCCGCAGTTACCAGGAGGGCCGCGCGGGATTGGTCAAATATGACGGCAAGACCGGCGAAGTTTTGGCGCTTTATGACTTCGAGCCCGGTTCCAGCGATCCTCACGGATTGGAATATCATGACGGCACCCTTATCAGCTGCGATGCCGGTATCCACCCAGGTTGGCCTACCGGCGATAGTCCACACCGCGGCTATATCTTTAAGATCCACCTCTCCTGACCAATCGATATCAGGCGGGCATTGGGATCGCCTCGCAAGGACCAAGCGAACGGCATAGCTCAGCGCCACGGTCGCGTCACTTGGTCGATCGCAGGAAGCGCGGATCGGTCCACAGCGATACCCCGCTGACATCCACGCTGTCGTTCAAGCATGAGGCTATAACCTGAGAGCGGTCTTTCGTTCCCCTTAGCGCCGGGATGTTGCGCTGCACCCTCACGTGGTGGGGTGTTGTCAGTACCCGAAATTGACAGTTCAGCGGCCCGCCACAGTGTCTCAGTCGTAACGGCGTTCGACAAGCCGACGTGTCTTGGAGCCGAACGGAGGCTTCGGGGAAAGCTCGAGGGGAGCCCGCAATGATTAACGCTTACCGGCGAATGATGATGACTTGCTGTCTTGCTGCCGCCCTCAGCCCCTTGGCCGCAACGGCGGCCGCGGCTCAGGCGGCTGCACCCCCCGTCGAGGAAGTCGTCGTCACCGGCACCAGCATTCGGGGCGTGCAGCCGGTCGGCGCGAATCTCATCTCGGTCGGGCGCGTGGATATCGATAAAACGGCCGCGCAGACAGTGCAGGATATTCTCAAACAGGTTCCGGCCCTCTCCAATCTCGGCCAGGCGGCACAGGGCAACACCACCCCGGCCATTCACAATTTGGGCGCCGTCTCCAGTTACAGCACCCTAGTCCTGATCGACGGGCACCGCTTCTCACTGGGCGGCCAGACGTCGGCGCTGCCAGACCCAGGCATCCTGCCCCCCGGCGCTATCGAACGCGTCGAGGTGCTGGCAGATGCCGCTTCGTCGGTTTATGGATCCGACGCAGTCGCCGGCGTCATCAATTTCGTGACGCGCAGAGACTTCAGCGGCCTCGAAATCAGCGGCCAGCGCGGCTTCGGCGACCATTACAACACAATGTCGTTGAGCGCCGTCGCAGGCGCCACTTGGAACCGCGGCTACATCATGGCGACGGGTGCATATTCCTATCGCAGTCCGCTCTTTGCGCGCGACCGCGACTTCCTGAACCCCGATCATCGCGCGCAGGGCGGCGCCAACTTCGCCAACAACAATTGCGAGCCGGCGGCATTCCAGCCGGGGGGAGCGGGCTCGGTTTTCCTGGGCAATTCGGCCACAAGCCCGATTACCACCTCAACCTGCAGTACCTACCCCTATGCCACCATCCTGGCGCGTGATGTGCGGACCAACGGCATGCTGAAGGCGGCCTATGACGTTACGGACAAGCTGAAAGTTATCGCCGATGTCGACATCTCCGATCGCCACTCCAAGAGTCCGGTGCCCCGCGGCGCCATCACTGGCGTGACTGCCTTTATGGCCGGCTCAACTCCCGCGGCACCGGCGATCGCCACGCAGGACAATCCGTTCTACACCTCCAATCCCGTGGGCTACGGCGGTGCGGCGAAATTCGAGAAAGTCAGCTGGGACGGCGATGCGTTGTTGGGACCGGGCGCCTATGCCACAAATTATGCGCTGAATTGGTTTGCCCATGGCGAAGTCGAGTACGATATCACCGACAATTGGCGGATTACGGCCCTGGCGCTGTATGGCTACGAATCCGACCAGAATGGCAGCTACGGCACGCTATGTTCAAGTTGCGCGAATCTGGCGCTGAACGGCACCACCAATGCCGGCGGCAATCCGCTCACTGCTTCGATCTTCGGCACGACCAACACCGTGTTGAACGTGCCGCTCACCGCGGCCAACGCGCTCGACCTGTGGAATCCGCTGGCCAGCAACAGAACGTCCGCGGCGACGCTTCTGAATCTGGTGAACAGCAACCAGCTTGCCACGGAATTTTACACCACCACTCAACTGAGGCTGGGAACAGACGCCAAAGTTTTCTCGCTCCCAGGTGGGGATGTCAGTGTAGCCGCCGGCGTCGAGTGGGTCCGCTATAATCTCGAACTCGACAAGACGGCCCCGAACAATACAGGCCCGTCCACGATCGGCTCAACGTTCATCTCCATTCCGCTGGAACGGCACGTGTCGTCGATCTTTGGCGAGGTGTTGATCCCGATCATTGGCGAGAACAACGCGCTTCCTTTCGTCCAGAAGCTCACGCTCAATGGATCGGCGCGCTATGACAGGTACAACGATGTCGGCGACACCACCAACCCGAAGGTCGGAATTGATTGGCAGGTAGTCGATGGTATCAAGCTGCGCGCGGATTTCGCCACCTCCTTCGTGGCGCCGCAGCTCACATCCGTCGGCGACCGTTCCCGCGGCGGCCTGACCAATTTTACCTGTTACGGCTCGGCGTGCCCGGCCGGCGGCATCAACGTGAATTCAGGCACCTTCAATGTGAGCGTCGCCTCTTTCCCGTCGGTGGTCGGCGTACCGCTCGCGGCCGGCGGAACTTGCTTGGCGACAGCGACCACTTGCACCATAGCGGCGACCAGCGGCACCATATTCAACAGCGGTCCGGCTGACCCCAAGCCTTCCAAGGGCGAGAGCTGGTCGTTGGGCTTTGATGCCTCGCCTTCCTTCCTGCCGGGCCTGACGGTGAATTTCACTCTGTTCAACGTCCGGTACATCAACTTCATCACCGGCACCAGCATGATCAACGCGCTAAACACGCCGTCACTGAACTTAATTCACTTCTATCCCAACGGCGCGACTGCGGCCGATCTTGCCGCCGTTCTACCCCCGTTCGCGCAGCTAACAGGCAGCCTACCCGCGACCATCAATTACCTGATATCGGGACGTCAGGGCAATTTCAACAATGTCTCCACCCAGGGTATCGATGCGACGGTAGAATATGTCTTGCCCACCGATGATCTGGGCACTTTCCAAATAGGCGGCGCCATCACGGAATTCCTGCGCTTCAAACAGCATTTGGCAGGGGGGCAGGCGTTCTACAGCATCCTTAACACCACCGGCGCCAACTCGACCTTCGGCGCTGTTCAGACTCAGTTCAGGCTCCACCTGGGCTGGCAGCTTGATCCCTTCAGCTTCGAACTGTACGACAATTTCGTGGGCAGCTACCGTAACTGGAGTTCGAATTCCGTGGCTGCGATACTGGCCCGAGCGGACGGCGCACCGATAGGCGGCGGAGACAAGGTTGGCGCCAACCACATCCTTGAGCTCAATGCCCAATACATGTTGCCGAACGAAGGGTTCTGGGGCAGCAGCGCACTGGGCAGCAGCACGGTTTTCGTTGACGTCACGAACCTGTTCGATACGGCTCCTACCTTCTACAATAGCGCCAACGGCTTTGACGGATTCACTGGCGATCCGACCGGGCGGGTCGTCACTCTTGGGTTGCGGATGAAGTTGTAGTGGTTTGAGACGTGCATCTGCTGCCTTTGGCATGCTCTGAGGGCTAATGGGCCCTTTTGTCGTGATCCCATGCGCAGGCGGGCCGCGCGCTCTTCCCTGGTCATTGTCCATTTGATGCCTTCGACCGCGCGGAGGCCGGCTTGCCTCATTCGGCGAAGCGCTATTTTCATCGAGCCAGGACACCCAATCATCGTTCGCAAGAAACGCCGGCATGCGTTCGACCTCCGCGTTGGCGGACGCGGTCACCATCACACAGGCCAGTAGCGGTGCTGGCAGCGCAGCAATTTTAAAAAGGTCATACAGCAGGGCAATGACGCCGGCGGGTTCGTCGCCGAGCATGTGCCGGTTAGATCGGACATAAGCCCCGCAGCAGCTCAATTTCGCCAGTACAGACGTCCATCGGGCATTACCGATGTCCACCATCCAGACCATGGAGGGGTACTTCATCCGCCCGCGCTGCTGGATTGATAAAGCCGCGACCAGGCGCTCGCAACGCCGGGCGTGTGAACCTTACGAGCATTGCAAATTTTGTCATCGATCAATCCACGCTTTGAATTGCTCCCGCGGAGACCATTTGGCACCGTCCTCGGAGTGCGAAACAGATCATCGACACGACGATAACCGGCTGCATCGCATGGTGGCCGTCACGGGGCAAGCCGAGTTGACGATCAAGTAAGGCGCTAAATGCGCGCGTCGCTCAACTCAATCAGGAGGGGCACCATGGTAAGAAGATATTCTTCTCTAGTTCTTTTTGGCTCGGCCAGCATCTTGGCGCTATGTGCCGTGGCACAGGCTCAGGAAGTCGAAAATGTCACTGTTTCTGCCTCGCGCATTTCGATCGCGGGCTATCAGGCGTCCACACCCGTAACGGTGCTGGATTCGGCCGCCCTAAACCGGGATGCCAAGGTCGCCATCGGCGATTCCATCCGCGAGCTTCCCGCCGTCGGCATCTCCGATTCGCCCAATAACGCCGCGCGCAACGCCAATTCGGGCCCGGGCGATGCGGTTCTGGATACCGTTAGCCTGCGCAGCTTGGGCACAGCCCGAACTCTGGTGCTGTTTGACGGCCAGCGCATTGTGACCTCCAACCCCTCCAACGGCTCTGCCGGTGGCGGCGGGGGCGCCATCGGCACCGGCGGCGGCGGCGGCGTAGATCTGAGCACCTTGCCCACGAGCCTTATCCAGCGTGTTGACGTGGTAACCGGTGGCGCCTCCGCGGCCTGGGGTTCTGACGCCGTCGCGGGTGTCGTCAATCTTGTACTCAACAAGACCTTCGAAGGCATCAAGGGCAATGCGGAGTTCGGCGATACCGACAAAAACGATCATCGCGTTTACAAGGCGGAGCTCTCCGTGGGTACCGGGTTCGACGGTGATCGCGGCCATCTCATTTTGAGCGGCGCGCACGTCATGAGCGGGGATGCGGTCTTCGTCGCCCAGCGTGACTGGTGGAGGCCCCAAGCTCTGTTCCCGGCCGGGCAGTCGCCAACCCAAAGCTTTGCGTCCTGCGGCGGCGGCACGCCAGCCAGCCCGATGTGCGTGCGGACCTATATCAACGGCAACTCTGTCTTCACCCAGGGCGGCCTGATCACCGCCAGCGCAGCCGCGCCACCGGGAACCGTGGTCGGCGTGAACGGCGTTACCGCGCTTGCTCCAGCCAATGCGCTGAAAGGCCTGCAGTTCGGCCCCAACGGCACCGTCGCCCCGTTCAGTTTCGGCACGACCTTCGCGAGCAACTGTGCCAACTGTTCGGCGACCAACTTCAGCGCCAACAACCAGTATTATGTAGCTGCGGTGCCCTATCACAACACGACATTGTTCGGATATGCGAGCTACAAGCTGACCGACGATATCAAGGCGTCGGTCCAGCTCAATTTTGGCTCCAACTACGGAAAAATCGATAATCCCCGCGTAACCAACGTCACGGTCAAGCCCGACAACGCGTTTCTCGATCCGGCACTTGCGGCGCAGATGGTGGCGGGCGGCATTCCAAGCCTCACGGTGTCCAGCACCAATGTCGTCAATCTACCCGACGCCAATACCTTCCGTCCGACCTTCGCGGCTTTACAAGGCAGTCTTGGCGAGGCGGTCACCGAAACCCAACGCCAGATGATGCGCGGCGTCTTCACTCTGGAAGGCACGCTCGGGACTGACTGGTCCTGGAATGCCTATGCGCAGCACAGTGAGGTCCGCGAGCGCATGCACCTCATCAACAATACCGTCACCCAAAACTATAACAACGCGGTCGATGCGGTGCGTGTGACCGCGGCGGGGCCTAACTCCGTAACGCCCGCGGCGGTCGCTGCGCTCACCGCGGCCGGCGCTCCCGTGCCGCAGGTCGGCAGCATCGCCTGCCGTTCCAGCCTGACCTCGACCTCCTGGGGAGTCATCCCCCCCGCCACGCCGGGTGGCCAGCCCAAGATGTCGGCGGGGGGATTGAGCCCTCTCTGCGTGCCGCTTGATGTTTTCGGCACCAATGTGGGCTCACAGGCGGGGATAAATTACGTTTCCCCCGGCCGCACCAATCCCGGCATCGCCGATCAGGTGAGCTTCGTCATGCAGCAGACGGTGTTTTCGGGCTCGGCCCAGGGCGTACTGCCTTGGGGACTGCCGGCCGGCAAGGTCGCTGTCGCGCTCGGCGGCGAGTATCGCCTCGAACAGCAGACCGATACACGCGATCCGCTTCAAATCGGGGCAATTCCGGGATGGGGAGGCGGCAACTTCGCCCAGTTCTCCGGCGCGTACCACGTTGAGGAAGGCTTCGTGGAAGTGAACGCGCCGCTCCTGAAGAACAATTTCGTCGAGACGCTCGATTTCAATGCTGCCGGCCGCATCACCAGTTATTCGACCAGCGGCACGGTCCAGACCTGGAAACTTGGCGTGACCAGCCAAGTCAACGACGATATCCGTGTGCGCGCGAGCTGGTCGGATGACATTCGCGCACCTTTCATCTCCGAATTGTTCACCAGTCAGCCGCCGCAGTTTAACGTCCCTTCGGCTCCGGACCCGCACAACGGAAATGCGCAGACAACCATCACCGCCACCGTTCAGGGCAATACCAACCTGAAGCCGGAAAATTCGGTCACGGTCTCTGGTGGCGTGATCCTGACGCCGCGCTGGATCGAGGGCCTAACGCTGTCGCTGGACTGGTATTCCATCAGAATCAAGAGCGCGATCTTCATCGCCAATACTTTGCAGGTCATACAACTCTGTGCAGCCGGTTCGCAGCAATCTTGCAGCAATATATTCTTCGGCTTTGGCGCGTCCGGCGGCGCCATAGCAACTTCCGAAGTGGACGGGAATGGTGTCACGCGGACGGATGTCGGCAAGTTCGCGACACAAAGCAACGGAGCATTGAACCTCGTTGTCGGCGCACCGCTGAACGTGGCGGCCGAGACAACTTCGGGCCTGGATTTCCAAGCCGATTACCGGATGGATCTGTTCGGCGGTCTGCTCGATTGGCACCTGTTGGGCAATTATAACGACCAACGCACGATCACCAGGTTGGGCGTGACCCTGGATGGTGCGGGCTCAGTGGGCCTGGATTCGCCCATCATCGCCGGGCCCAAGTTCCACTCCACTCTCGCCGCAACCTATAGCGAAGGGCCATGGACGGGGACCGTCCAGGGGCGCTTCATCGGCAGCGCCAGACTCGTCAATACCTGGGTTGAAGGGGTAAACGTGGACAACAACGCGGTTCCTGCTGTCGCCTATGCGGATTTGCGCCTGTCGTACAATTGGAGCGACGGTGTCAATTTGTATGGCGCGATCGACAATGTGTTCGACACACCGCCGCCGAGCCTCCCCAACTCCCTGGGTGGCAACAACGGCGCCACGAACTTCAATCTCCAGATCTATGATGGTCTGGGCCGCCAGTTCCGTGTCGGCCTGCGCTTCGACTTCTAAGCCAAGACTGAAGGTGTGCGACCTCCTCCCTGTTTTCCGTTACCTGTCATTTCCCTGTTTATCGCGGATTTAGGCGGGAGCTGAGTTGGCCCCGGACTGGGCGCCCAGCCAACCAGTCCCCGCAAGTCGGCCAACTGGGAAGGCTCCAAAATTCTGCGACGGTGTCGAGGCTTGCGCGGCGGTCTCGCTTCCGGAGACCGGCTAACAGCGAATTTCTCGGATTTAGGTCTTTTCCTGCCAGACAAAGCCGTCTGGCACTATGGTGACGGTGTGGCGGGGTACCGCCGAACTCCCGCACCAGCACCGTGCCGGCCTTCAGCCGCTGGCAGCGTTGGTTACCCACCTTCTTTCGCCATACGACTCCAGAAGCCTCAGTGTGGCCTTGTCGTGGCCGCCAAAGGCCTGTTCCTGGATCCGCCAGACCAAGTCCTCAGCAGCAGATCCCGCCACAGGCTCTTCGGCCGCTCGTGGCGGAATTCCGCCGTCCAGGCGGCTTTCAGCCCCTTCAGCGGCAGGCCGGCAAGACGGTCAATTTCAGCGGCTATCGACTCCGGCAAAACGGACCGGGCGGCTTTTTTCGGGGCAACAGGCATGCCCCGAGCATGCCCCGAACCACGCTCCATTCGCGCCAGAAGTCCAGTCGGATTTGATGTCGCGGTGCGACATAGGAGGTCGGAGGGCCGTGAACGAGTTCGCGCTCCTTCGCCAATCACCCTTGAGCCGCGTTGGCAATCGTCGAGGGGGCTAAATAGTAATGCCACCATCGACTATGAAGGTCTGCCCTGTGGCGAAAGCAGAGTCGTCGCTGGCCAGCCACAGCACAATGGAGGCGATCTCCTCGGCGGTGCCCAGCCGGCCCATGGGCTGGCGGGCGGTAAAAGCCTTGCGCGCAGTCTCGTAATTGCCGGTGTCCTTCAGGCGCTGCTGCAAAGATGGGGAATCCACCGTGCCCGGACAGACCGCGTTGCAGCGGATGCCCTTGGTGACATAATCGATAGCCACCGACTTGGTCAGGCCGATCACGGCGGCCTTGCTGGCGCCATAGATGCAGCGATTGGGCACGCCCTTGATCGAGCCGGCCACGGAAGCGACGTTGATGATCGAGCCGCCGCCGCCTTGTAGCATCGCCGGCAGGAACGCCTTGATCATCCGCGCCATCGCATAAACATTGATCTCGAACGATTTCTGCCATTGCGCGTCGTCGTCGTCCAGGATGGTGCCGTTCTCGACAAACCCGGCGCAGTTGAACAGCACGTCGACCTTGCCGACCATCTTGGCCATGGCGGTAACGGCGGCGCTGTCGGTCACGTCCAATTCACGATTGTCCGCGGCCAAGCCGTCCAGGCCTTTAAGGGCCCGGTCGGTGGCGATTACCCGCGCGCCCT
>WNGR01005713.1_pt1 | contig 13550 bp, 14 predicted proteins | sample 5407581 | NCBI WGS metagenome assembly WNGR01 (sample SAMN13153383, study PRJNA577476) | soil metagenome | isolation source: 80 cm soil or saprolite under Garry oak tree replicate 2 | place: USA:California | collected 2016-06-15 | reverse complement strand
CGACAAGAAGTACCCTCAGGAGAAGAAGTACGATGACAAGAAGTACGACGACAAGAAGTATCCTGAGGAGAAGAAGTACGACGACAAGAAGTACCCTATGGAGAAAAAGTACGACGACAAGAAGTACCCTGAGGAGAAGTACGACGACAAGAAGTACCCTCGGGAGAAGAAGTATGATGAGAAGAAGTACCCTGAGGAGAAGAAGTACGACGACTTTTGTACACGCACACGCCCCTTTGTAACCCGGTTGTTCCTATCGGCGTAACATACCGCTTCTACAAATATAATTCGCTATAATATTCTACCTGGCGCTGGATTTCTCTTGGAATCTGAATCGTCGTTTCGACATGAGCGTTAATACCTTCAATTGGACTCACACATAACTCTGGGTCGTACACGGAGGTGCCGGGTGTACCCTTGGTGGGATCTCTGTCGTCCAACTATTTGTATTTGTGGGCATCTTTCGCATGTATGGCGTTCATAACTTACCGCATCATAAGGGAGTAATCGAGAACGGATATACCGGTCTCTCATGCTCACTAGAGGCTAACCGTCCACTTAAGTTCGACTCGCAAGCTCTGGGTGGGTGTTGTGGCCCTTTGGAACTAGTACAGGCTTAAACGACTTATATCCTTGATAGTCACACGCACACTCAGACTATCGTTGTAGCTTCAAATTGGGGACACTGGGAACGCTCCCTCCTTTCAATGTTCTTACCACTTGTTGTGCATCGACATGCTCTGTATGACGAGCTAGCTGATTTGCGGCTCGTGAGCATTTTCCGATAATTAGTGCACTAAATCCGGTTTGTTGGTTTGACTAGGAATATGTAATAACTATGCTACAGTGATTGCGGTTTGCGTGGTACACAAACTCGAAAGACGAGTCTGGTGTTGTCGTGAGTATCGTAAGTATCGTGGGGAGAAGCGTCCTCGGAGTCATCACGAAGAGAGTGGCCGAGGGTCGCATAAGGCGAGCAGCGTGCGCTTGATCCCTTCGAGTTCTTCCCGGACTTGGATGAGACGGGCCTTGTTGTATTCGTGGGCTGCTACCTGTTCTGGCGAGGCGACGGCACGCCGCGCGGTATGACGCACGCGCACGCGGTACTTTTGTTCGACTCGAATGTGGTGAGCGAGCTATAGGAGTGCGTTTTAAGCATGCGATATCAGAAGGAATGAGGTAATTGATATGCGCACCTTGAGACGCAGTGCGATATCCTCAAACTTGGCCACGAACTGCGAGATGCGTTCGTGGACGTTGCACCTGTACGCGGCGTCTGGGTCTTCGCGGACACGTTGTGCGAGAAGCGCGAGGCGTGTGAGATTCCTGTTGTGGTGTCCGTGCGTGGTCAGCCAAAAAAAAAAAGTGACGAGGACGGCGAAACGCACCGCTGGAGAGAGGTAGTGAACTCGTGTTGCTTGAGGTACCACTTGCGCTCCGCGTCGCTCATGTGCTGCAGCTGCAGCTGAAACTCTGCCGTGGGCGGCTGCCCGCCCTCGGTACCAAGCGATGGCTGGCGTGCCGGGGGCCACGTGAGCGTGATGACGGGCGCGAGATCCGCGAGGGCGTGGTAAAGCATCGCACAGGCGTCGTCGATGACGTCCAGCGCGACACCGTCGGGCATCACCGTGATGTTCTGCCATTTGCGGGCGATGCTGCGCAGGGCCTGCTCGTGTGCGGGGTCAGCGCTCCGGTGTACAAGGGAAATTGTGGTGGCGCGGGAATACGTACGCTACGGATCATGCTCACATGGCTCTCGCCGTGCGCGAGCTGCTCGAGGATCGGGCTACTGTCAAGCGGGCCCGGGAGCTTGGACTGAGGGTGCCGCCGCTCGCTAAGAAATGCAGAAGCGCGCGGGGATGGGCGTTCCGGCACGCCGGCGCCGGTAATGGGCATGCTGTGACTTGTTGGCGTATGGAGAAGCTCGGGGATCGGCGTCAGCGGGAGGTCGCTCAATGGTGGTGCGGTAGACGGGCTGCTCCCAATTGTCACAACGGATTGCGACGACTCGCTTAAGACCTCCCAGGGATCCGCCCTTTCCGCCGCCACGGGTGGTTCCCAGAGTTGCACAGACTCCTGTCGGATCTCTGGTGCGGGGGCTTGGTTCGACGACAAGGGGAAGTGGGGAGGTACGGATATAGACAGGTTATGCAAGCCAAGCCCGTCCAGAGAGAGGTCGAGCGTGAGCGCCATCTTGTCCTGGCGTAAATTCGCGACCCATTTCCCTCCGAGATTACCTGAGCGTGTTACGGGTGGGTTCGTGGGTTCCTATAAGTGTCCGTTAGTTAGGGTGACGATGTCCGGGAAACAATTTTATACCTGTGCAGGATTGAAACAGCAGGGTTGGGTCGCCAAGTTATACCGCAATTCTTGACCGTCTACCCCAATGGCCACGGGCATTGACGGCAGTGGGTCTGCTACAACGCGATCGGTGTAGAGATCTGAGACCGAATTGACCACGCTTCCCCGGCGATCGGTGGTGTGAGCGTCAGCTATACTTGTAAGTCCGTCATGACCCATGACGTCGACATTGACGGGATGGATGAGATCTTCCGAGGGACCAAGAGGAGCTGAGCCTGCCGCAGTAGACACCCTACTTCCTTGGGAGAATGCGGTGCCATGCAAAAGAGTATCATTAGCATTTGACCAGGTGTTCAGCTGCTCTTCGAGGTCCAGTTGAACATCGTGCACGGGACGAGAGAGCGGAATCACAGTTCGGATGCTACGCTCCGAGGCAGTGTAAGAGGGCGAATTGGGAAGTGAAGGTAGCGGACCGAGAGCACTAGGCCTCGAGATATCCGAACATGCACCGTCAGAGGTGGGCGACTGAACGAGTGGAGTACCCGAATCGGGACCAAATAGGGATTGCTCGGAGATGGTGCTCAGCTTCAGAGCCGCTTTGCGGGACGACGATGGCGGATCGAGGAGCGAGGGCTCAGTAGGCAGGACCGTGTTGTAAGGGTTTGAGGTGTTTTCGGGGCCCATTGGGGGTGTGTGAAACGTGTCGTGTGAGTCGCTGCTAGGACTCTGAGAGCGCCGCCGCATAGAAGCAGGAGTCGGAGTGAAGGGGCTTCCCAACGCGTCAACGGATGTCTCTGGAACCTGCGCCTCGGATTCGCTGCCCAGGGGTTCGGGATAAGAGGGTGAAGGCGTCATTAGTGTCTGCACCACGATCAGGGGCGTCGGGGTGGGCATGGCTAGTCGCCGATGCGCGCCAAATGGTGACTTTGGAGATGGGTACAAGTGACTGTGGTCTCGAAGATGCGCTCCACCACGGAAATGCTCGGGGGTTCCTGGGAGCTTGTGGCGTGGGGAAATCGGATCGTTGCAACTGCAGGGATGGACATCGAGAACACCTCCATGGGCATCGATTGTTCGTCCAGACAGAATGGGTGTTCCAGAGGTCGGGTCAATACCTAGGTTCAAGGACATAGAAGTTCCGGCCGAGTCTTTCATCAAGATCGACGCGCCGCCCGGTACTGAAGCCTGAAAGGTGCCGACGCCTTGGTCACCGTCCCGGTGGGGATGAGTATCTTCTCCGTTTGTGTGTGACCTGGGGCTCATGAGAAACCGAGCATCAGGTTGTCCCAGAGTAGCAACGTCGATGTTGAGGGGCCTCAGAAGAGCGGAGGCGCCAGCGTCTTGTTGGTCGTGATACATAGTGTTGATTAATGGTAATATAGAATTCGTATCTGCAGTTGTGATGAAGGAACACAATTGTAAGAGAGCAGCGGAGCGGAATGGTGTAAAACGCACGTAGTAGAGACTGCAGCTGGTCGTAGAGAGGAGCGAGCAGAAAAGGAGGAACTTAAGAGAGAGGAGGATAGGATACTCGTGAGGTCGATCCACGACGCCACAAACCGGGAAAACACAGGAAGAGGCTGCGGAAGCCAGTGAAAGCAACTCCGGTACTTATACGGGCCAGCGACACTCCGAGCCGCACAAAGACCAAATCTCTGGGCGCTACTCATGAAAATAGAACAATAGAGACATAAGTGAACTTCCGGTCGGCACAAGAACAAGGACGCTGCCGATGAAAGAAGACGACAACTCTCCTATCAAAAGTCATCGAGAACAACTGAAAGGAAGCTTAAGTACGTGTATTGGTCCTTGTGTTTTGTTCTTGTTGCTGTCCACAGAACAATAAGCCTGTCGCCAATTACTACCTTTACACGCGGGCACGTGCCATTGGGAACGAGACGTCGCGTTGTTTGGTCCCAGCCAAACAAGTTTGTATTCGCGTGCGACGGTGCCTTCGCCGCTCCTTCAAGTTCAAAGTTCACTCCCATCAACTCGCCTCATGTTTCCCTTTATTCTTGCCTTCATTCTTGCTATTGGTATACCCTTTCTGCCTTCTAGCTTTCACAGAGCCCTCCACCTCCCGAGTCTGAGGTTCAACTTTCTATCGGCTTCTTATGCGCCTGAGCGAGCGTTTGTCCCTTCTTCAGAAACATCCCTGCTACTAGAGAACAGTTACTCAAGAGACAGCAGTAATTCCGACAAGTCTTCGCAATACTTGGTCTTTTCTCATGTTTCCAGTCCCAACTACGAAGCCGACTCGGATGTGCTTGCATACATGTCGTTCACAGAGAAACTAGAGTTGAATTATCCTCAAACATCTATCTGGTTGATCATATGCGCTCAACTTCTGTACCAGCTCGTAGAAGCTATGACTGTTATGACACTCTCATTCCTCTTCGCCGCTACATTTCTTTCTCGTCGCTCTCTTTCTACACTCATAGAACGCTTCTGCACTGCTCTCTTTATCTGTGGGCATTATACTCCGAAAGCCGCCCTTTCCACCTTCCTCCAGGACGTTCTCCTTTGTATCCACAAGTATTGGATGGATAACAGCGTTACCTTGGACCAAGCTCCAACCACGGCGACCAACATCTCCCAGCACGTCCCACTCGGAGTTTTAGCCGACAGCACACTCAGTACCGCAACTATCTCAGAAAGCCTCGATCTCATAGCATCGAAGGAGGCTAATTGCTGGTCTGAAAACTCTTCTAGCGTCGCATTGATTACTCCCCCTCGCTCTAGGGAAACCTCGGCTCCGTCGGAGCCGCCTTCGATACCGCTTGGGCAACCCATCTACCCTCTTTCCACCAGCAAACAAGACACACAAGTAAAACCCATTTTCCCTACATATGGGCCTAGCATGAACGTTTGTTCGCACTCTCTTGGCGGTGCTACAGGGCTCTCCCAGCACGAGCCATCTTCAGATGTTCTCAGAACTCCTATTGGACGCCACCTTTTTCGCTCTACATCTTCGTCTATCATCACAAGGGCCACGAACCAGAACTCTGACTACACAGGTACCGGCACCTCTAATTCAAAGGCCGATCTATTAGGTACCGAGGAAGTCGCGGCATCTCTCGGCCATAGCTCTACGCCGTCTTTCGTCACTATTTCAATGCAGGATCTGTATAACGCAAACAAACCCGGCTCCGCCTCAATCTCTCTCTCAGCGCCTCCTGGTGAAGACCGTGAAACCAAAGCCTCTGATGCGATATCCAGTTCCTCCCTCGATGACGGCCCCATTACGAACATCAATGGCACCACCTCCAACCCAGGACCTAACGAAAGCCAAGTCGAGGGCCTTCGTCCATCCTCGTCAGAAAGATCCTACAGCGGACGCAGACGATACAAGTCGGACGGAATTCAGGTTCGCTCCGCCCGCTGTCACCCCGGGGACTCTGCTGCGCCACCTGGTCCTGCAAAGGTAGATGGAACATGTGCGTTTTGGAAGAGTGCCATGCAGCATGACAAAAAGGGGGGCGGAGTATTTGAGAAGCAAGTACTCGCGCCTGGATTCCTCTCAGAGAGCTCGTCACTCGAACGCACCATCAGATCAAAGCCAGACCAGGTCGTGGCCGCGGGCAGCGTTGGTTCCGCTGATGCTGTTCTCGCGGGGATAGTTCTAACGCCTGAGGGCAACATGATGGTGCCCGCAAGCCAGAGAGCCGACGGGAGGTACGTCGCCCAACCTCATTTTTGTGCCCTGATTCTAACGCGGCGCGGTCTTTGCAGCATGCGCAGGGAGATTAAAGTCCGCCCTGGCCATCTCTTGAGAGAACCTCTCGCCGAAAAATATCGCCCACCGGCAGCGCGTGTAAGGACGCCAACATGGGACCCTCGGTTGCACGAGTACTTGGCAACGCCTCCTTCATTGCCGCATGCGCCATTCACGCCGAAGAGCGTGCATCAGCGACTCTTTGGGCGTCAGTGCAACTCTATTGCGTCGCTATCCAACAATTGGCGTCGGTCAAGCCCCAGCCTGACCGTCGTGGAAACGCCACTGGAAAAAGAAAACGATCCATTTACACTGCCACCTCCAGTAGAGAAGGTAAGCTCATCCCCGACTAGATTGCGACCTATGAGTTTGACGCATCGCCGAAGTTACCAGCTCCAGCGTTTTCAACACCTTCGCAGACGGAGGCGATGGTCCCCCCGATGTCCGCGCGGGTATTGGCCCCGGTCGACAACCAAAGTTCTCTCGTCCAGCCAGGGGCCCAGCTTCTATCTCGTCCTTCCGAACTCGAGTGTGCCGAGAGAGTGACGGTACCTGCCCCCGATGACAGCACTGAACAAACCGAGTCAAGCAAACCCGTGCGTGCAGCCGCTAAGTTCTGGGACAAGGCGAGCTCTGCTGCATCAATCGATGCGGAAGAGGAAAGTCGCATTCCCTTACGGGATATCACAACTTCCTTGCTCGTCTCGGAGGCCATCGATCGTCTGAATCCCCCTTCGACGCCGACCGTCCTGGCTTCGACGACTGCAGGGACGTTCACCCCGTTACAGGTCGTGAACGTCATCCAGCGAGATCCTGAGACGCCGAGTTGGACCCCCGTCATGGAGTCCCGAGAAACCATCCTTCCAAGCCCGTACCGCAAGCGGAAGCCATCTGGAGAGCCTCACACTCAGTGCGCCGTCAAGTCGGCCATGCTTTCTCCAAGCGAATCTCCGACGCCTGCATCGCACCGCCGCCCACGTTCCCGTCGCTCCGCCCCGCATCTCGGAAAGAGCACCGGCAATAAGCGGCAAGTAAATACGCAGACGCCGGAGGGCTCGGCGAAGCGTCGGCGCATGTGGACGGCGAGCGGGCTTGGTATGAAGAGCGTCCCCGTCGCTGTTGCCGCGGCGGCCACGGCGGTTGATCGCAACGGACAGATTGTCCTCCCGGCTGGGACAGGTTGGAAGGGACGTTCTTTGATGGCGTCCCAACTACCGGTGGCGCAGCGCCAGAAGCAACCGACGCTGGCGTCGGGTGCCACCACATAGGCGTAAAGTGTGTCCCATTCCCATTCTTCCCACGTCACACTTGAATCTCTCGCTTTGTAACGAATGATACGACTGGTCTATAAATAAATGTGATATGGTTCGCGTACTCTACAAATGTGTATTCGATAATGAATAGCCCAATAGCCATCACGGGCATCACGGGCATCATAGGAAGCAAGGCGCAAGCAGATGCATTCCCCAAGCCCAAGAGAACGGCGGTACGACACCCTGATAGGGGATGAACGGCAATGGTGTTATACCCACCTTCTCTCCTGGAGCACCACTGTCTCTCACGGGAATGCATACGCTATAGAATAACAAAAGAACCCCAAAGGCCCATCAAAGCGTTGCGCTATCAAACAGTCAAGTTGGTGGGTCTGCGCAACCACGGTTACCAATATAATATATACGGCCAAACCCGGACGATGTCGCGAAATGCTGTAAAAATTAGGGTTGCTCACTCGCTCCCTTTCGACTCCTGCCGGAGCCTGCCAGGGGAAGCATCACGGTTTTTTTTTGCAGACGACGCAGCCGGTTCGAGAGCGATCAATTGAGGTGCTCCTCGAGCAGCGCGCCCATACGTCGCGGGAATGCAGGGGGGTCCGCCCATTTGCCGGCCCGGCCAAACTCGACAGAGTCGACGAGAGAGAGCACGCCGGGCCGGAGGAGCGCGTCAACGTCGGATCCCCTGTTCCCGTTCCCGCTGTCATTGTCAGCAGGCGGAGAGCAGACGATGCTCTCGATTGGGATGCCGAGGACCGCGTGGCGCTTAAGGAACCGCAAGAGGACTTTTTCGCCGTTCGGGCCGTTGTTGCCACCGCCGCCGCAACGGAAGAGGTACAAGACGCGGAGCGTGGGGAGGTGTGGTGCGGAGGTGTGGTCTGCGCTTGCGAGCGCGGAGATGACGTCGACGGGGCGGTTGACGTATAGGCGGAGGACGCGGACGGCGGGCATGCAGCGGAAGAAGCGGTTCCAGTGATAGGGCAGCTCGCTGGTGAGCGTGAGCTGGGTGAGCTGGGTGAGATCGGCCCGTACGGAGGACGCGAGGAGCAGCCCGTCGCCGCTGCAATGGATATCGCCCCAGCCGCGGCTACCGTCGACGCTGGGCGCGGTGCCGCCACACATGGATTCGATCAAGGCGCGGTGCACTCGCACGCTAAAAAGCGTCTCGTGGTTGTGTCGTCTGTGGAAGACAATGTTGTTGCGGGCTGTCGAGGCTTGGGAGGACGAGGTGCTCGAACAGCTTGACGGTCCCGAGCACGTTGTCGTAGACGCAGCCCTGGAACCAATGGAACTCTTTGAGCCCATTCAGTGTGACCACGGGTCTTGTGCTGGGGTCGAACATGTGCGGTACCGAATCCAAGAGCGCGAGGTACTCCAGGTTTGGTGCAGCGGCGAGGCAGCGGAGAAGCTCGTCCAAGTCGACGACCCTGTCCGCCAGAGTCAGCGGACGACAGGTGGGTTTGCAACGCAGCGGGAGCGCGCCTCTGAACGTCAGTTCTGTGAGGAATTCGGACTCGTCGAAGAAACTCAGGGGACCGTCGACGCGGCTGCCGTTGGGGAATCCATACTCGATCATCATGCATCATGATCGAGAAATGCTCAAGCGCCGGCATCACGAGGTCGCACGCGGCGAGGGAGCGATAGAAGCCGTAAACGCGGTCGCCGTTGACGACCACATGCAGACGACGGATGCGCGAGGCGTGTTGTGCGACGGCAGCCTGGAAGCCTAGCCCTTGATGCCCTCCTAGTGCATAAAAATGTCGCAAAATCGGGAAGGATTCGACTCGTGATAATTCTTGATGGACATAAACTTTAATAATAATATATTTATAATTATGGATAATGAAATCTTCTTAGGTATTAGTCACCGCTTTTTCCCGGTTCGTGGACAATCGGGGTCGGACAAACGGAGGCAGACAAACGGAAAGACACGCGTCAGTGTCTGTTCAGAGTAATGTACTCCTTCGACGTTTCACGGAGTCGATTATGATGGGACACTGCCCTATGCCGATCGTTGAATGTGAAGACTGCACGAACTTGAAGACTGCAACCGTTCTTTGGCTGGGTAGATCTTGGGGTAGATACCCGAAGTGCCTTAACTGCACTCAGTGGGACCGCACTCCTCCCTGTGGGACCCGATCCACAATTCCTATTGGGGCTTATCGCCCTTATCCGGGCCTTGTGCCACAACCTCGTGTCTAGGCTGTATGCCCTACCAATCCCTAACTCTTACCCCTGGCGTGCCTCATCTCTTTCTTAGGGGCTAGTGTTCTAGTTATTTCTTCATACGCTACCCTAGCCTCCTCTGGGGCGAACTTTCCACGCTTCTTTCGATACATTTTTACGCTTACTTATTGTCATCACGTCGTGTCCTCCAGCTCAGTCACCTTGTAGGCCCTGTGGCCCGGGCCAACTACTGTACTTTGCTCGACTTTGGCTTCAGATAGACCCAGGAAGCCCTTCCATAGTACGTTCTATTATGGCTTGGGAGTTCAGACTTTCAGGGACGGGGAAGTATGGTAGGGCGACAGAAGAAGCTGGCAGGGTGCAGGAAAGGATCGAATTACAGTGGCCCTATACGTACAAGATTACCAGGGCCGGCATGACGACCGGTCTTGATCTTACGGTCAGTCCTGGAATATAAATGGTTTCAAAAAAAACGCCAATACCAATACCAATACCAAGTTGTCCAGCCGTAATGCATAATGCCACAATGGGCTCTTATCATCATCACTGATTCATCAGACTTACAAGGAAAAGAACATCGTCGCAGTAGTTCTATCTAGGTGTTAATACAAGTACTCCAACTGTGACCAGGTAGGAAAGTAGAAAAATCCAGGCGAGTTTTGTGTTCACCTGAAACCCAGATATTACTTGGGAGGTGAAGATTTGCCCTATGTAACGGTGGGATCCAAATTAGAAGTTCATCGTCGCTACCACATACCCATCCCTCATCGTTTATCCTGGGTTGGTTGGTGGGATCAACAGGTCCAGTAGTCTCCGGCGTCTCCCCTGTCATGGCGTTCCACAAACGAATAGCTTGATCGGCCGAACCTGAGACGATGTGCTGGCCATCTGGAGAGAATGCCACAGACGTGACCAAATCCGAGTGCCCACTAAATGGACCTGACACGGTCTCTCCAGTCGTTGCGTTCCACACACGAATTGTTCCGAGTCGATCGGCCGAGCCTGAGACGATGTGCTGGCCGTCTGGAGAGAATGCCACAGACGTGACCATCGACGAGTGTCCAATAAATGGGCCTGCCATGGTCTCTCCCGTAGTGGCGTTCCACACACGAATTGTTTGATCGGAAGAGCCTGAGACGATGTGCTGGCCATCTGGAGAGAATGCAACAGACCAGACGCAAGCCGAGTGTCCACTGAATGGGCCTGCCACGTGCTCTCCGGTAATGGTGTTCCACACACGAATTGTTCGATCGTCCGAGCCTGAGACGATGTGCTGGCCATCTGGAGAGAATGCCACAGACTTGACCGAATCCGAATGTCCACCAAATGGGCCTGCCGCGATAACTCCCGTAGTGGCGTTCCACACACGAATTGTGTGATCCTCCGAGCCTGAGGCGATGTGCTGCCCATCTGGAGAGAATGCCACAGACCAGACGCAATTCAAGTGTCCACTAAATGGGCCTGCCACGGTCTCTCCCGTCATAGCGTTCCACACACGAATTGTGTGATCCTCCGCGCCTGAGACGATGTGCTGGCCGTCTGGAGAGAATGCCACAGATATGACCGTCGCCGAGTGTCCACTAAATGGGCCTGCCATAGTCTCTCCCGTAGTGGCATTCCACACACGAATTGTTCGATCGGAAGAGCCTGAGACGATGTGCTGGCCATCTGGAGAGAATGCAACAGATAAGACCCATCCTGAGTGTCCACTAGTAGGACCCGCCAATGTCTCTTCCGTCATGGCGTTCCATACACGAATTGTTTGATCGTAAGAGCCTGAGACGATGTGCCGGCCATCTGGAGAGAATGCCACAGACATGACCCAATTCGAGTGTCCACTAAATGGACCTGCCACTGTCTCTCCTGTCGTGGCGTTCCACACACGAATTGTTTGATCGTAAGAGCCTGAGACGATGTGCTGACCATCTGGAGAGAATGCCACAGATATGACCCAATCCGAGTGTCCACTAAATGGACCTGCCACTGTCTCTCCCGTAGTGGCACTCCACACACGAATTGTTTGATCGTCCGAGCCTGAGGCGATGTGCTGGCCATCTGGAGAGAATGCCACAGACATGACCCAATTCGAGTGTCCACTAAATGGACCTGCCACTGTCTCTCCCGTAGTGGCGCTCCACACACGAATTGTTCGATCGTCCGAGCCTGAGGCGATGCGCTTGCCATCTGGAGAGAATGCCACAGACCTAACCCAATCCGAGTGTCCATTGAATGGGCCTGCCACTGTCTCTCCCGTTGTGGCGTTCCACACACGAATTGTTCGATCGGAAGAGCCTGAGACGATGTGCTGGCCATCTGGAGAGAATCCCACAGACGTGACCGAATTCGAGTGTCCGCTAAATGTGCCTGCCACCGTCTCCCCGGTGATGGCGTTCCACACACGAATTGTTCGATCGTTCGAGCCTGAGATGATGTGCAGGTCATCTGGAGAGAATGCTACAGATGTGACCGAATCCGAGTGTCCACTAAATGGGCCTGCTACGGTCTCTCCCGTCATAGCGTTCCACACACGAATTGTTCCATCCTGCGAGCCTGAGACGATGCGCTGGCCATCTGATGAGAGTGCAATGGAATTGACCATACCCCCAATTTCTGAAATCACCATCTCTGATGATGGCCAGCGGGACAATCGCCCACTTTTGACACGTGGTATTCGAGGAAACAGACTTGAATAATGCAATGAAACAAGAGAAGTAGTCGGTGCAAATGGCAAAGTAGAGAGATAGACATGCGGAGCACTCTTTGCCATGGCCATCCCAAAATACCGCACGAATGCAGACGCATCTTGGATGAACCCAGTCAATTTCTCTAGCTCTGTCTGAGAAACCTGTTGCGATTGTGACCATTAGTTATGTGTCTGCCTCACAGAAATAATGTTCCGACTTACACCTCGACCAGAGGCTAGCCACACATTCACAGACAACAATGCTGGCAAAGCAAGACCCACACTGCTCGTTAAGCTAAGGGCCTCTAGCCAAAAGAGGAATTTCGTCTCGAAGAAACCTCGGAGTTCCCAAAACAGATTGGCCTCAAAATCGAGGTGTTCTAGATGGTCGTCGTAAAAACGACAGGCATACGACAAACCAGGTGGGAGGTGTTTGGCAACCCGGGCCTCAAGGTCTTGAATGTCTTCATTAGCAAGATATGATGACTCAATTTTGCAGATGTTGAACCTGAGGTCGCGGAGCACTAGACCGAGGCAGGAATGCGCCAATCCACGGTGGGCATCCCGAAGAACAATACAAAAATCACCGCTTTTCTCTTTATTTATCAGGAAGTCGCGGAATGAAGTATGGAGAGGAATGATGGGAAGGGTGTCATCAGGCGAGTTAACATTGCTGAACAACGAGCCCAGGCGACGAAGCATTATAACAACAGAATCGGCATCGTCGTCGTCACTGGAGGCGTGTCCTCGCAAAGTGATTAGGGAGCGGATGGAGAGCGGCTCGAATGCAGTAATGAGCTGTCCCACCACAGAGCGGAATAGAAACCGTGTTTCCGGGTGTGTGAAGTATCCTTCAAGCACTTCTTTGTATAACTCGTCCAACGGATCTTGTCTATCGTGATCTGTAGTGACTTTCAAAAGATGGTTTATGCACTTCTTCTTGCTGAACCCGAAGCACTCAGGGGGATCAAGGACGAATCTACAGGCAACCGCTGCCCACTGAAACAATCCCTCTGCCTTTCTTCCCAATGCAACGCCATGCTTTTCGAACTCGTCTGAAGGGAGCAAGTTCTGAAGGAAGGTGAGTATATCGTCCTCCGTTTGAGCTGCCAGCTCAGAATCGTTCATATATTTGATCCTGGTTGACGGCGCTCCATTGAACGCAGACTGGATGCCATCCTCCGGCCGCGAGGTGATAACCACACGAAACTTCGATGGCAGTTTGGAGAGGTTTTTCGCGAGAAATGTGTGCAACCCATTTCTGCCAGTTGTGTCTCCGCTCTCGTCCAAGGCGTCGATTACAACAAGAATAGGACCGATGATGTGCAGGTCTTCAAGCGGTTTCAGGATAAGGGATTCAAAGAGTGTCGGATAGTCACGGGTACGAACTCGA
>WNGR01009841.1_pt1 | contig 13551 bp, 11 predicted proteins | sample 5407581 | NCBI WGS metagenome assembly WNGR01 (sample SAMN13153383, study PRJNA577476) | soil metagenome | isolation source: 80 cm soil or saprolite under Garry oak tree replicate 2 | place: USA:California | collected 2016-06-15 | reverse complement strand
GTCCGGTTCGGACTGTTCCACATCGTGCAGGCCGGTGCGCGGGCCGAGCGGCGCGCGGTGCCGGCCAAGGGCCTGACCGGCTCCGGCTACGACGGCCACTGCTTCTGGGACAGCGAGGTCTTCGCGTTGCCCGTCCTGGCCTACACCCTGCCGGACGCGGCCCGCGACGCCCTGCTCTGGCGGCACGACATCCTCCCGGACGCCATCGCGCGGGCCACCGAGCTCGGCTTCCGCGGTGCGGCGTTCCCGTGGCGGACCATCAACGGCCCGGAGTGCTCGGCGTACTGGCCGGCGGGCACGGCCGCGTTCCACATCAACGCCGACATCGCCGACGCCGTCGTCCGGTACGTCGACACCAGCGAGGACGACGAGTTCGCCCGCGGCCCCGGGCTGGACCTGTTGGTCAACACTGCCCGGCTGTGGGCGTCGCTCGGCCACACCGACGCGGACGGCGGGTTCCGCATCGACGGCGTCACCGGCCCGGACGAGTACAGCGCGATCGCCGACAACAACGTCTACACGAACCTGATGGCACGCAAGAACCTCCTGGCCGCGGCCCATGTGGTCGACCGGTTCGCCAACCGCGCGGCCGAACTGGACGTCGACGCGGCCGAGGTCGCGCAGTGGCGCCGGGCGGCCGACCACATGGTCGTGCCCTACGACGAGCGCCTCGGCGTGCACCCGCAGGCCGAGGGCTTCACCGAGCACGAGGTGTGGGACTTCGAGTCCTGCGCGCCCGAGGACTACCCGTTGATGCTGCGCTACCCGTACTTCGACCTGTACCGCAAGCAGGTGGTCAAGCAGGCCGACCTGGTGCTGGCGATGTACCTGTGCCCGGACGACTTCACGCCGGAACAGAAGGCGCGGAACTTCGCGTACTACGAGGCGTTGACCGTGCGCGACTCGTCGCTGTCCGCGTGTGTGCAGGCGGTGCTCGCGGCCGAGGTCGGCCATGCCGAACTGGCCGCGGACTACCTGGGCGAAGCGGCCATGATGGACCTGGAAGACCTGGAGTCCAACACCCGCGACGGCCTGCACATCGCGTCGCTGGCCGGCGCGTGGCAGGCACTCGTGGCCGGGTTCGGCGGGATGCGCCACCGGGCCGGCGAACCGCTGCGCTTCGCACCGACCCTGCCACCCGGCGTGTCCCGACTGGCGTTCCGGCTGTACTTCCGTGGCCGTCTGCTGAGCGTCGAGATCACCGATCACACCGCGACCTACACGCTGCTGGCCGGCAAACCCATGACACTCCGGCATTACGACGAAACGTGCACGGTGGACATCGACCGACCGGCCACTGCCGGCGTGCCGGCCCGACCGCACCTCGACCCGCCCCGGCAGCCCGCCGGTCGTGCGCCACGCCGGCGCACCCTAAAGTGAGCAGCAGCATCGACCGGCCGGGTCGAGCATTGGCGCGAGGACGGTCACAAGCGGCAATGGTGGCTGGGAACATCTTGCACAGCGGTGCGCCTGGCGACGACGATCGGTCCAGCCCGCTGCCGGTGCTGCTGATCGAGGACGACGACGGTGACGCACTGCTCGTCGAGGACCAACTGCTGGGCACGACGGCGACCATCCACGTGCACCGCGTCCGCACCCTCGCGGCCGCCCGGCCGCTGCTGTCCGACGTGGCCTGCGTGCTGCTGGACCTCGGCCTGCCCGACACGTTCGGCCTGGAAGGCGTGCACTGGCTGCAGGCGAACGTGCCGCACGTCGCCGTCGTCGTGCTCACCGGCATGGCCGAGGAACACCTCGGCCAGGAGGCGGTCCGGGCCGGCGCGCAGGACTACCTGGTCAAGGGCGAGGTCGACGGCCACCTGCTGCACCGCGTGATCCGCTATTCGGTGGCACGGCAGCGATCCGACGACATGCAGCGCCAGCTCAGCGAGGCACGGATCTACGCCGAGGAGAACGCCCGGCTGGAACGCGGCCTGCTGCCGTCGCCGCTGGTGTCCACACCGGACCTGACGGTGGCCGCCCGCTACCGGCCCGGTGCCCAGCGAATGCTGCTGGGCGGCGACTTCTACGACGTGGTGCAGTCCGCGGACGGCTGGGTGCACGCGCTGGTCGGCGACGTGTGCGGGCACGGGCCGGACGAGGCAGCGCTCGGCGTGTGCCTGCGGGTGGCGTGGCGCACGATGATGCTGTCGGGTCGTCCCATGCCGGAGACGCTGACCGTGCTCGGGCAGGTCTTCGAGCACGAACGGCACCGGGCCGGTCTCTTCGCCACGCTCTGCACGGTCTCGGTGGCGCCGGACCGGACCACCGGCCGACTGTTCCTGGCAGGTCACCCGCCACCCCTGCTGATCACCTCGACCGGCATCACGCAACTGCCCGCGCCCGTACACACCCCGGTGGGCATCGGCGACATGCGGGACTGGCCCAGCGGCGAACTCGCCCTCGGCACGGCGTGGACGATCCTGATGTACACCGACGGGCTGATCGAGGGCCGGATCGGCAAGGGCAACGAACGGCTGGAGACCGAGGGCCTGATCGGGCTCGTCGAATCGTTCCGCGCCGGTGGATCGGACGGCCCGGACGGCTCGCGTGACGAGCGGATGCTGGACACGCTGGTCGAGCAGGTGCGCGTGCTCAACGGTGGCGACCTCACCGACGACCTTGCCGTCCTGGCGCTGAGCCACAACATCGACAACCACGGCGGCTGACGTGACGAACCTCCTAGCCCCGCCCTCGGTGCGGCCGCACGCACCGCAACGGCCGTTCCGGCAGTGGCCGCTGAGCCGGATCATCGGCATGTCGGTGCTGATCATGGCGCTGTTCTCGGTACTTGCGGCGGTCTTCGTCGGCATGGCGCTGACGAACCTGGCGCAGGTCCGGGACCAGGTGGTCAACCAGGTCGATCCGGCCGTCCAGCAGGCGCTGCGCCTGAACGCGGCGCTGCTGGACCAGGAGAACGGCGTGCGCGGCTACGCCCTGTCCGGTGGCCAGTCCGACTTCCTCACCCCCTACACGTCGGGCCTGGCGATCCAAGGGGACGCGGTCAACCAGCTCAACGGGCTCCTGGCCAACCTGCCCACGGTGGCCGCCGATCTCAGGCTGGTGCTGAGCAGGGCGAACGCGTGGCGCTCCGCCTATGCCCAGCCCACCATCGACAAGGTCGACGCGACCAAGGCGCCGGTCTCCGGCACCACATTGGATCTGGGCCGGGCATCGTTCGACTCGCTGCGCGCGGCGGTCGGCACGCTGCAACACGATCTCGACCTGGCGCGCCGGCATGCGGCCGCCACGCTGGACGGCGCAGCCAAACGCGTGAACACGGTCTGCATCGTGCTGGGCGTCGTCCTCGTGCTGATCGTGGTGGCGTTGGCACTGGCCCTGCGGGCCGCCGCGATCCGCCCGCTGTCCCGGCTGGCCGGCGAGGTGAGTCAGGTCGCGGGCGGCGATTTCGAGCATGCCGTCGAACCGACCGGCCCGCGCGAGGTCCGCGAGCTGAGCTGGCACGTCAACGGGATGCGCGAACGCATCCTGCACGAGCTGTCCTCGGCGCGGGCCGCGCACTCGGTGCTCGACGCCCGCACGGAGGATCTGCAACGCTCCAACGCCGAACTGGAGCAGTTCGCCTACGTCGCATCGCACGACCTGCAGGAACCGCTGCGCAAGGTGGCCAGCTTCTGCGAACTGCTGCAACGCCGCTACGGCGGCCGGTTGGACGAACGGGCCGACCAGTACATCGGTTTCGCGGTGGACGGCGCCAAACGGATGCAGGTCCTGATCAACGACCTGCTCGCGTTCAGCCGGGTCGGCCGGATCGCGGGCGACCGACAGCCGGTGGCCGTGGGCACCCTCGTCGACCAGGCCAAGGCGAACCTGGCCGACGCGCTCGAGCGGACCGGCGCGACCGTCGAGGTCGGCGACCTGCCGGTGGTGCTGGCCGAGGCACCGCTGCTGACGGCGGTCTTCCAGAACCTGCTGAGCAACGCGCTGAAGTTCCACGGCGACCGACCGCCGCACGTCACCATCGCCGCGCGGCGCGACGGTCCGGACTGGGAGTTCTCCTTCGCCGACACCGGTATCGGCATCGGGGCCGAGTACGGGGAGCGGATCTTCATCATCTTCCAGCGCCTGCACCCGAAGGACGAGTACCCCGGCACCGGGATCGGCCTTGCCATGTGCCGGAAGATCATCGAATACCACGGCGGCAGAATCTGGCTGGACGATTCGGCGGAGGTAGGCTCCCGATTCCTGTTCACACTCCCGGCCCTACGCACCGAAGCGCCTGCCCCGCCCATCGAAGAGGACGCATCCGATGACTAACGCCTTTCTCGACGTGATCGACATCCTGCTCGTCGAGGACGACGAGGGCGATGTCCTGATGACGCGGGAGGCCTTCGAGCACCACAAGATCCGGAATCGGCTGCATGTGGTGAACGACGGCGAGAAGGCGTTGCAGTTCCTGCGCCGGCAGGGCCCATACGGCGACGAGCCCCGGCCGGGCCTGATCCTGTTGGACCTCAACCTGCCCCGCAAGGACGGCCTGGAGGTGCTCGCTGAGCTGAAGGCCGACCCGGAACTGTGCGTGATCCCGGTCGTCGTGCTGACCACGTCCGAGGCGGAGGAGGACATTCTGCGCAGTTATTCGCTGCACGCCAACGCCTATGTCAGCAAGCCGGTGGATTTCAGCCGGTTCATCGAGGTGATCCGTCAGATCGACGAGTTCTTCGTAACGGTCGTCAAACTGCCGTCGTGACACGGGACCGCCCCGGCCGCTCGAGGGGGAGGTGCAGCCGGGGCGGAGTGTGAGAGGTCGGTGTGGCGGTCGCCTCGCGGCGGTGTCCGAACGCGGCTCCAGCATGACCTGGTGTTCCGCGACGGCGTTGGTGGGTCCGGGGGACTCGAACCACACCGACCAATCTAGTCAACGGGGAAACCCGGGGATTCGTTCCCTGACGTCGTGTGTTGGCGGTCACCCTCTGTGTCGTCGGTCGTGTCGTCGGGCCGGTTCACGTCGGGCAGGTCCGTCGGCGGGTACTGGGGGATCTCGTCCGGCGGCAGTGCCGCTTCGACCAGGTCGCGCGGGTCTTCAGGTTTGGTCATCGTGGCCTCCCACTTGGGGTGTACCCAGCCGTGTCGAGTTTCGAACCTGACCGCTCGGGGACTCCAGCCGCTTGAAACGTGCCCTGATCCTGATGACCGGCGCCGCGATCGCGGCCGCCTACGCCAGCCGCAACGAACTACGCCGCTACCTGAGAATCCGACGCATGTCAGCGACCCATCACTGGTGGGGGAGAGCGTCACCCCGCAGGGCAACCGCAAACCCAGGCACCACTGACCCCTTGATTCAACCAGCCGGTCGCGATCAGCACGAAACCGGCCAGCACCAACGGATCCGCCGCGCGCCGAGACGAGCGTCATGCAGGATCGCCCCCGGCAGGTGCACCAGCCGGCGCCCCCAGCGGACATCGACCAACCAGCGCAGTCCGTGCGGGCCGCGATCGCGCACGGCACAACCAGGATCGCCGCCGCGGCCAGTTCCTCGTGAGGGGCGCCGAGCCACACCAGAACCGCCCACCGCACAAGCACTTCCCGCACGTGGCCGTCATCTCGGCGGCCCACCCTTCGGGCACTCAGAACGGTGAGTCCACACTCACGTTTAGCTACGCGCCGTGCTGTCTACCCCGATGGCGACCGACAGCCGCAGCGCACGTAACGGAGCCGGGGTACATGCCAAGTCTGCTGGACGCCACCATGATCGACACCCCGGACGAGTTCGCCTTCGCCAGAGGGCTACGCGGCTACCTCGCGGCAGTGGCGACCGGCCTCGGCGTCGGACTGGAGTCGTGCGCGATCGACTCGTTGTCCCCCGCAGCAGCCTATGTCGCGCTCGACGGGCGGGTGCAGCGCTTCCCCGAACGCGACCTCGCGCTCCTGTGGGAGGAACGTTTCGGCTGGTCAGCGGCTGTGGAGGTGCCCTCAGACCGCAACCTGATCGTGCTGACCTACCACGGCGGCGACCTGGTACCCCCACCATCGGAAATCGGCGCTTTCGTCGCGGCGGTCCGGTCCGGCGATCACTCGATGGGGCAACCGAACCCGCCGAGCCCAGCCGTGCCCGTGGCGCGGCAGGAACTCACCTTGCGGTTGCAGATCTATGAGCGCCCGCGTTGAGCCCGGCAGGGGTTTGACCGGGCCTGATCGTGTCGGTGATGCCGCAGAAATCCGCTGTGTGTCGCGGGATCTACGAACGCACCCGGTGTTGCGGATCTACGAACGCACCCGCCGAACTGGCAGGGTTTCCGGCTCAGCTGGGTGTCGCCAGGATCACGCCATCGGCGGACACCACACCGACACCACCGTGGCGCGGGCGCCCTGCGGATTATGTGGGGGCGCCGGCGGCGTTGCCGGTGGTTGCGATAGACGAACGCGCCCGCTGAGCCCATCGGGTTGGCCCCGACGAGCCGCTGCCTCCGTCGCACGGGGCCGAATCGTTGGCGCCGCATGCGTTGCGGGCGTGGCTGGACGGATTGCTCGAGACGCTGAGTGGTGGCTGGGGGCTGGAGACTGGGGGAGCTGAGTGCGCGAGAGCTGAGTGGTGGCTCGGGGAGTTGAGTGTGCGGAGCTGAGTGGTGGTCGCGGGAGCTGAATGGCGGTCGCGAGCCGGGGCTGTTTTCTTCGCTCAACGAACGGGACCGGGTGGTTTGCTCCCGAGTTCGGGGATGATCACCCGGTCGAGTGATCACTGGGTGGCCGTGTGCCGGGATGGGCAGTCCGGTAGGGACAAGTGATCATATGCCAACACGCGATGATGTGGCCATCCGATCTTCCGGGCGAGGGCACAGGAACGCCGTCGGGACAACTGGCGTCGGGTGGCGCGCGGGCGGTGGTAGTGGTCAGACCACGGTGGCCTCGGCTGGCGTTGGTTCGGCGTAGGCCTTGGCCACTGTGGCTCGGTCGAACACCCGCCATGTGGCGGCCGCGACGATGACCGCGACCACGAAGCCCACCCAGTAGGGCGCGGTCAGTCCGAACCGGCTGGCCAGTACGCCACCGAGCAGTGCGCCCACACAGTTGCCGCTGGCCGCGAGAAACAGGGTGCTGCTGCCGATCCGGCCCAGCATCTCCGGCGGCGCCAGGCGTTGGCGCAGCGAACTGCCGACGATGCCCCACAACGAGCCGTGTATGCCGAAGGCGAACAACGCGAACCCGATCAGGTACGGGCTGCGCGACGCGGCCAGGGCCAGGTGCATGCCCGCCTCGATCAACAGGCCGACTCGGATCGTCCACGTTGCGGTGAATCGCCGGATCAGCCGGTCGCCGACGAGGGAGCCGAGGATGCCGCCGACCGCCAAGCACGTGAACAGCAGGCCGTAGCCGACGGAGTTCAGGCCCAGCCGCTGTTTCGCGACCAGCACGAGCACTGCCGTGGCCGCGGTCAGCGTCACGTTCAGCAGTCCGATCAGGACTGCCATGGTGCGCAGCAACCGTTGGTGCGCAAGCCAACGAAGCCCGTCGACCACCTCTTTGCGCATCGATCGCTTCGGGCCTTCTTGTTGTCCACCTGTTGCCCGGTAGGCACCTGCGATCAGCCCAAGAAGTACCGCGCTGGCCGCGTACGTGCCCGCGTTGACGAAGAACGGGATGCACGCCGCCACAACGAACAGGAACCCGCCCAACGGGCCCGCGATCATGCTCTGCATCAGGGTGGCGCCGCCGAACAGCCAGCCGTTGGCACGTTCCAGCCGGTCTCGCGGCACGACCGCCGGAATCATCGCCTGACTGGCGCTGCGGAACACGACCTCGCCGGTGTTGATCAGGAACAACACCACGTACAACAGGGCGATGCTGGCTCGGTCGGTGAGGATCGCGACGGCCAGCACACCGACCGCGCCAACCCGCACGCAGTCGATGACGATCATCAACCGACGCCGGTCCAACCGGTCCACCACCACGCCGCCCGGCAACGCGAACAGCAACCACGGCAGCCAGGACACCGCGAACGACGCCGACACCACCACCGGATTCGTGGTGCGCGCGGCGACGAACAGCGGCGCCGCGATGGTCGCCAGTCCGCTGCCCAACGCCGATGTCGTGCTTGCCGTCCACAGCTTGGCGAACCGTCCACCCAGCCGTTCCCCGTCCCCCGTCACTCAATCGACGCTACCAGGAGGGATAGTCACCCGACCTGCGAGTTCTCTGTCGGCGGACGTCTTACATACAGCCGCGTTGACCGGCATCCAGATCTCGATCTCGTTGTGGCGGCGGTAGAACTCGACATCGTGACGGGCGTCGTCGGCGGTCGCCAGCGTGTGCAAGTGGCGGCAGGTCGGGCCGATCCGCTCGTAGATCGCCGGTGGTTCGCCCAGCAGTACGATCCGTAGATACGCGCCGCCGGCCAGTTCGCCGGTTTCCAGGCCGAAGTGGTCCGGTGGAATCGTCGTCGCGGATCTTGGTGCAGACGTGGTATTCGCCGGCCTTCTCGTCGACAACGCCGTAGAACTTCCGGCCGCGCAGGCCGACCAGGTTTTCGAACTGCGTCCAGCCGCGCTGAATCGCGGGCAACTCATCGGCCACCCGCATCAGCATGATCGGGCTGGGCTCACGGGTGAAACGCTCGACATCGAACATGTGTTCGATCATAGCGATACGACGGGCAGTGGTCGAGGCGACACGGGCGTCGACACGACGATCGACGTGATCGTCTGACCGTGCAACAGGAACCGGTCCAACACTTCCTCCAACTGCGACACCCCGGCGGCATGGACCTTGATCAGGAAGCAGTCCTCGCCCGTCACGCGATGGCACTCGGTCACCTGGGGCAGCGCCACGGCCAACTCGGCGATCCGGGGCAGTTGCCCGGCCGCCGGCCGAACCCGGGCGAACGCCGTCACGGGCAGCCCGAGCGCGGCCGGGTCGACGTCCATCCGATAGCCGGTGATCACACCGGCCCGCTCCAGCCGCTGCACTCGCTCGGTGACCGCCGGCGCGCTCATCCCGACCCGACGCGCCAGGGCCGACATCGTGATCCTGGGATCGGCATGCAGTTCACCCAACAGCCGCCGGTTCACGTCGTCCAGCAGACCAGCAAAGGCAGCAGCGTCATTCTGCCTTGGTTTCGTAGGCAAATCATCACCTTTACCTTCGATCGCCCATGTACGAATCGTTCGCAGGCTACAAGCATGACACCATGCCACCGGCATTCTTCTTCCTGATCAGCGCCGTGTTCCACTACCTCGGGCCGTCGCTGGCCGTGCTGCTGTTCGCGCACGTCGGGGTACTCGGGGTGGCCTGGCTGCGCATCGCAACGGCCGCGGTCGTGTTCGCGGTGTGGCGGCGGCCGTGGCGCAACGTGACCGACGCGAGGGTGCTGGCACTCGGCGTGGTGCTGGCGGCCATGAACTCGCTGTTCTACCTGGCCGTGGCCCGCCTGCCGCTGGCCACGGTCGGCGCGATCGAGTTTCTCGGCACCGTGGTCCTGGCTGCTGCCGGTGCCCGCACCCGCCGCAACCTGATCGCGCTCGTCCTCGCGGTCGGCGGGGTGGCCGCGCTTACCGAGGTGCGGCTGGCCGGGCAGCCACTCGGGTTCCTGCTCGCGTTCGGCAACTGCGCCGGCTTCATGGTCTACGTCGTCCTTGGGCACCGGGTCGCCAACAACGGGCCGTCCGGGATCGACCAACTCGGTGCCGCCATGCTGGTCGCGGCGATTGTCGCCACGCCGGTCGGCATCGGTGGCGCCGCACCCGCGATCCGGCATCCCGTGTGGCTGTTGTGGGGCGCCGGTGTCGGCGTGTGCTCGTCGGTGATTCCTTATGTGTCCGACCAACTCGCGATGGCTCGGCTGTCCAGGGCGACGTTCGCGCTCATGCTGGCCCTGCTACCCGCCACGGCCACCGTGATCGGCCTCGTCGTGCTCGGCCAGGTGCCCACGCCGCTGGACCTGCTCGGCATCGGACTCGTCGTCGCGGGTGTCGCCCTACACAAGGATGCACAGCACAAGGACGCACAGCATAAAAGCGAAATCGCCCAGGCCGATCAGTGACCGGCCTGGGCGAGTCCGAAACCGTCAGNNNNAGATCACCGGGGTGGGGAACGCGACCGGGCTGTGCTGCCCAGCCGTGTTCACCGCGCGCACGCCGAGGAACACGTTGTCCTTGGCCAGCGGCACGGTGAACGTGGTGACGTTGCCGACCGGGACGGCGTGCGTCCAGTCGGGTTCGGTGCACGGCCGCCACACGATCTCGTATCCGGCGATGTCCGGATCCGCGTTGGCGTCCCAGCGCAGCGTGCTGCTGTTGGACAGCGCGCTGTCGTCGAGGACCGCGTTCTTCGGCGTGCCGGGGCCGTTCGCCAGCGACCACATGGCGGCCGCGTTGACCTTGGCGACCCGCTGGATGAAGTCGAAGTCGCAGAACTCGATCAGATCGCCGAACTGGACGCCGTTCTCGACCCGGGTGTCCTGGTGTTGGTGCGCGAAGTTCTCGTGCGGCTCGGTGAACCGGGCCGCCGGGTAACCCTGTTGCAGGAACGCGATGTGGTCGCCGCCGCGCAGGTAGCGGTCCCGCCGGTAGATGATGTGCACGGCCATGTCGGTGGCGTTGTTGCTGGCGACGCTGGTCACGAACCGGGCTAGTTGCCGGCCCGGCGAGTCGGCCTCGCTGCCTTCGGCCTGTCGGACCGCGGTCTGGTGCGGGGTTTCCGTTGTCGGCACGCCCTCGGCGAACAGGCGCAGCGCGTGCGGGTCGCGGGTGCCGTCGTCGGCCGTGGAGCTGCCGACGATGTCGTTGGTGAACATGCCCTGCACGTCGGCGTTCGCGGCGCGGAACTGCGTCGCCATGAAGTTCGCGCCGAACAGCCCCTGCTCCTCGCCGGCCACGGCGACGAACACGATGGTGGACTTGGGCTTGTGGGTGGCCATCACGCGCGCCATCTCCACCGCCGCGGCCACGCCGGAGGCGTCGTCGTTGGCACCGGGTGCGTCACTGGTGAAGTTCATGATGTCGGTGACGCGGGAGTCGTAGTGGCCGGACACCACGTAGATCCGGTCCGGGGTGACCGAGCCGTGCAGGGTCGCGACCACGTTGGTGATCGTCGTGGGCGTCGGGATCCGGGAGGCGGGTGGTTGGACGTAGGACTGCAGCGCGACGGTCATCTGGCCGTTGGACGGCGCGGCGTTGGCCGTCATCTCGGCCAGCAGCCAGTCTCGGGCGGCGCCGATGCCGCGTACCGGGTCGGTCTGGCTGGACAGCGTGTGGCGGGTGCCGAACGTGGTCAGCTTCGCCACGGTGGCGCGTATCCGGTCGCGGTCCAGGTGTCTCAGTATCTCCAGGAGTTCGCGGTCGGGCGCCTGTGGGCGGATCGGTTGGCCTGGTCCGGACGGCCAGCCCTTCGTGAGGTCCGCGGTATCCGCGAATGCGGTGCCGGGGGCGGCGATGCTCGCCGCCCCTGCTGCCGCCGCGACCGCTGAAGCGGCGAGAAAACCTCGCCGATTCGGCCGTAACGGGGAGGACTCGTTGGTGGACATGGCCTCGGGTCTACGCCGCGCCCGATGCGCTGTCCATCCTCCCTAAGTACGAACTATTTGCCATGTCATCTATGTCAGCCGGGAGTTCGCGACTATTCGGTCTATTCCGGTCGCGGATCCCACCGGAACCGCCGCACCGCGACGGCCGCGCCGATGATCCCCCACGCCAGCAGCACCGCGAGGTGTGCCCAGTCGAAGCCGGTGTGCTGGGCAAATGGCCCAAGCAGGGCCTGGTTGAACGGTCGCACCGGCAGCACGTCGGCGATGCGGTTGAGTATGGCCGAGTGGATCGGGAAATAGGTGCCGGAGATGAACACCAGTGGGAAAAGAATGAACTGCACGACCGCCGGTGCCGCCTCGGAGTTGCGCACCAGCGAGGCGACGGCCACCCCCAGCGCGCAGAAACTCGCCGCGCCGAGCACCAACGTGACCAGGATCGCCGTCCAGTGCGTCGGCATCGGCACGCCGTAGAGCCCGCCGACGCCGATGATCAGTGCGACTTCGACCACGCTGATCACGATGCAGTGCGCCAGCAGCCCGACGAAATAGGTCCACGCCGGCAGGGGAGTGGCCCGCAGCCGTTTGAGAATCCCATTTTGACGTCGCATGGCGAGCACGATCGCCAGATTGCTGTAGCAGGCACCGAGGACGGACAGCGCGGCGATCGTCGGAATGTAGTACTGGAGACCCGACAGGCCGTAGAAGAACGAGCCGCCCGAGTCGCCGTTGAACACGGCCCCGAAGATGATGATGATCACGACGGGGAACACGAACGTGAAGAACGCGCTCTGTGGGTTGCGCCAGAACGACAGTTGCTCGTAGCGGACCTGATGGACGAGCAACGCCAGGTCGTTGCGGCGCCGCGCGGGCGCGGTCTCGGTCGCGGTGCTCATCGGCCGCTCCTTGCCAGTGTGCGACGCCGGCGCGGCTTCGCCGGTTCGGCTTCCTCGGTTTCGGGGCTGCCGGTGAGTCGTAGGTAGATGTCTTCCAGGCTGGGGCGGTCCACGGACAGCCGCGCCAGCGTCGTGCCCTGGTCGATGGCCCAGCCGGTGAGCTGGTGCAGCAGGCCGGTTGGTTCGTCGGCCTCGATGGTGACCAGGCCGTCGGTGCCGGTTGTCACGGCGACGCTCGCGGGGACCGGCAGGTCGGCGACGGTGCTGCCGGCCGGCAGCATGAACCGGATTCGCGTCAGTGCCGAATCGCGCCCGCCGATGGTGGCCGGGGTGCCCAGCGCCACGATCTGCCCGGTCGCGATCACCGCGACCCGGTCGGCCAGCACCTGCGCCTCGTCCATGTAGTGCGTGGTCAGGACGATCGTGGTGCCCGCCGTCCGCAGGTTCTCCACGACCTCCCAGGCGCCACGGCGGGCGTTCGGGTCGAAGCCGGTCGTCGGCTCGTCCAGGAACAGCAGCTTCGGGTTGCCGACCATGCCCAGCGCCAGGTCAAGGCGGCGCTTCTGCCCGCCGGAGAGGTCCTTGACCTTCTGCTTCTGCTGCCCGTCCAGGTCGACAAGGCCGATGACCTCGTCGATCCCGCGTGGATTCGGGTAGTAGCCGGCGTTGCGCGCGATCGTCTCGCGCACCGTGAGGTACGGCTCGACCGCGATGTCCTGCAGCACCAAGCCGATCTGCTCGCGCAGCACTCGGCCCGATGCCCGGTTGCCCGGATCGTGGCCGAGTACCCGCGCGTCCCCGCTGTCGCGCTGCCGGAAACCCTCCAGGATCTCCAGAATGGTCGTCTTGCCTGCGCCGTTCGGCCCGAGCAACGCGAAGATCTCACCGTCCTCGACGGTGAAGCTCACCCCTCGCACCGCGTCGACCGGGCCGTAGCTCTTACGCAGGTCTGTCACAACCACCGCACTCATCGGGCACCCCCTCCACTATCGATCCCCCTCCACTATCGACACTGTCCAGCATTCACCCGGAACCCGGTCGGCGCCTAGCGATCTTTGGTCGCGGGCTTCTTCACATCTGTGTCAAGTTTCAGGCTGCCGCTTTCAGGCGTGCCCGGTCGATGTAGCTCTCGACGTGCCGGTCGAGGGTGCGTAGCGCCTGCCGTAACTCCGGTGGGGCTTG
>WNGR01008417.1_pt1 | contig 13551 bp, 9 predicted proteins | sample 5407581 | NCBI WGS metagenome assembly WNGR01 (sample SAMN13153383, study PRJNA577476) | soil metagenome | isolation source: 80 cm soil or saprolite under Garry oak tree replicate 2 | place: USA:California | collected 2016-06-15 | reverse complement strand
TTGGACTTGCCCCCAGGTGTTCCGACCAGAAAGGGAGTAGGGGGAGGATGAGGCCAAATCCGGCGAAGTCAATAAAAAGAGTCAGCGCCATTAAGAATATGGGCGAACGTATCATTTTGTGCATACCTCTGCTCCTTTGTCGGCTCCCAGCACTCGACCACGATGCCACTCAACCACTAGGTAGCTGCACTATCTGCACCTTCGGTTATGTCAGGGGCTTTCACCTCAGCAGGCGCAGCTTTCGCAGGCTCATTGCGGGAGTAGTTTGCCAGCACAAACACCGATAAAAGCAGCACTATGATCAAAAACAGTGGCACAGATATGATGAGAATGAAAAATTCCATCTCTTTCCCTCCTCGTTACTTTGCACACATGCGAACGCGTGTGTGCCTTCTCTGCGACGCGTGAGAGCGTGCATCTTGTTTCCCTTACTCCGCAGCAGGCTCAGCAACATGATTCTGCGCCACACCCTCACCCACGTCCGTCACTTTCTTCAGCTTAAAGACGTAGTACAGGAACCAGAGTGAGGGCCCAACAATAATCAGGGCGATAATAACGCCAACCAGCAAGAGCACCTGGGTGTTCTGGGGGCTGGAAGCGTTTTCCACTTTCACATCCGGTGGGATCAGATAGGGAAATTGTGCCACCCCCCACGAAAGCAGCAGGCATGCCGCTTCAGCGACGATCAACACACGTGCCCACCCGTAGCGCCTGAACCACAACGCGGCCGCCGCTGCCACCCCGACCAGCATGGTCACAATCACCACCGGGATGGCTTTATCCAGCAATCCATTCCAGAGAAACGTTGCCTCCGATGGCGCCAGGATCAGGCCCAGCAGACCAAGAGCGGCGGTCAGCGCGACCGCAATCAGCCCGCGTCGACGAAAGGCCTCGACCAGTTCGGTATCTCCTTTCGCGGTGGCCTCCACAGTCATATAGATCGCGGCGATGGTCACACACAGCGTCAATGCCATAGCTCCGATGGTCACGGTAAAAGGCGTGAGCCAGTCCGATCCAGTATTCGTGACAATCTGGCTGGTGTTTTGAATCTGGACGTGGCCGCTGGCAATGGATGCTGCCGCCAGTGCCAGGAAAAACGGGGTCATGGCGCTGGCCACACTAAAAATGCGGCTCAAGATCCTGACGTTCTGACTTCTTCTAATAATGCCATGCATTTTAAATGCGAAGGCCGAGCCACGCAAAACGATGCCGATCACCGCCAGCATCAGAGGGATGAAAAGCACCACATTGATGGCAGCAAAAGCCGGTGGAAACGCCGTGAAAAAGACCACCAGCAGGAAAATCAACCACACATGATTGGATTCCCATACCGGGTCTATGGACTCATCGATCAAGGCGCTCTGGCGTGGCCCACTCTCTCCAAAGGCAAACAGCTCTAACATCCCCCCACCGAAGTCGGCGCCTCCAGTGACCGTGTAGATGATTAAGGCGAGCCACAGTATACTCAGCAGCACATCAGCTATTGTCATAGCAACACCAACCTTTCCTCAAACGGCCGATGGCTCAGCGGGGTTCACAGCTGTGACTGTGGCCCATTCCATTTTCGGTAGCGGCTGCCGCGCCAGGCGCAGTAGCAGGACAATCAAGATGATCGACATCAGGATATAGGTGATGGTAAAGACTCCAAACGTGAAATTGAGATACGGGGCCGTGGTGACGGCGTCACTGGTGCGCAGGAAATTATAGATGACCCAGGGTTGACGCCCTTCCTCGGTGACGACCCAGCCACATTCGACAGCTATGAAGGCCATCGGTCCACACAGGATAATCCCCCATAATAACCACCCGTATTCAGGAATTTTGCCTCTGCGCACGAAGAAGAGGATCCAGAACACGAAGGCCACGAGCATCATAAACGTCCCAAACAGCACCATCAAATCAAAGGCCAGATGGATGATGACAATCAAGGGATCGCTGGGTCGATCATTGGCAGGAACGGAGTTGAGCCCTTGAACCGTGGTATTCGGACTGAAGCCCACCAGCAGACTGAGGCCATCAGGAATGACCAGCCCATTGGTATACCAGGATTGCTGTGGGACATCGGGGATGCCCATCAGGTGCAGAGGAACGTCGTCGGAGGTGTTGTAGACGGCCTCCATAGCCGCAAGTTTGACCGGCTGCTGCGTCTCCAGGCTGCGCGCAATAGCGTCCCCAGCGATCATCTGCAAGGGGATGGAAACCAATCCAAGGGTCAGGCCGAGCAGCATGGCTTTACGGTGATATTCATCCCGCTTGCCGCGTAAGATCGCGATGGCATAGACGGTGGCCACCCCAAAGCCAATGCCGACAAAAGAGGCCAGGATCATGTGCACGACCTCGTAGGGCTGGGCGGCGTTGAAGATGGCCTGGAAGCTATTGATGCCGGTAAGTTTCCCATTTTGCACCTCAAAGCCGGCGGGTGTGTTCATCCAGGAGTTCACCGTGACGATGATGAGGGCGGCGAAAATGCCAGAGATCCAGATGGGGAAGGAGCAGATCCAGTGAACACGCGGCGAAAGACGATCCCAGCCGTAGAGGTAGATGCCCACAAAGATAGCTTCCACGAAGAAGAAGATGCCCTCAATGGCAAATAAGGGACCCACGATGGCACCGGTATAGTTGATATAGGACGGCCAGAGCAGACCGAGTTCTTTGCGCCAGAGAGCGAGACCCTCGGCGATGCAGAGCATCAACGGCATACCCATGGCCAACACGACGAAAACGATATGGAATGCCAGTGAATTGCCCATCTGGATACGTGCAGCGGTTAAATTCGACATATACATTCTCCTTGTGTATGAAAACGCGTATTCGGCGCCGGTTCATCGACGCATCTGGCCGACCTGGCAATAGCCTTACCTTACCACTTAGTCGAATATTTGGAGGCTGTTATCTATGTACGTGCCTCCATACGTAAAAAACACTCAGTACCATTATTAGTGTACTGGCCTGGGAACAACTAGTCAACACTCAAATACACTGTTTTGCTCGCTTCTACAGATAACGACATGAGACCCGGTCGGGTTTTACCGGTATGTTTTCACTAGTTCATTTGTTCGTTCTCTATGAGTGGTAGAGCAAAATAGTGTCAGTAGTGTAAATACACTATATGGGCCAACTACATCATCTAATGGAAGAAGCACTTTGCTCAAAAATAGTGTGTTCATGGGATGTGTTTCGCTCCTCAGATCATTATACTGTAAGCAAGGATTTACATTGTTTTTCCAGCGAGATCATGTGACCGTAAGGGAACAAGAGTGAAGTTGAGCAGTGTTTCACTGAGAAAGGTAAGAGGAGCAAACATGGTACAATCTCTACCCCAGGCAGGAACCTACCTGCCCATTGAGGACCATGGGATCATTGGTGATCTTCATACGGTCGCTCTAGTCGGCAAAAATGGCACAATCGATTGGTGCTGCATCCCCGCTTTTGATGCACCCAGCATCTTTGGAGCCTTGCTCGATGCTGAAAAAGGCGGCTTCTTCAGCATCGCACCACAGGCCACGCCCGAAATGCGGCACAATCAGTACTATCTCCCAGAAACCACTATCCTTATCACGCGCTTTTTCACCCTCGATGGTGTCGGTGAGATCATTGATTTCATGCCAATCCAGCCTGCAAAAGAACACACGAGGCACCACCGCATCATACGCGCCGTGCGCGTCGTGCGCGGTCAACTCACTTTCGAACTGACCTGTCGTCCTGCCTTTAACTATGCGCGCGATACACATACCGTACATCTTTCGCAACGAGGAGCGGCCTTTCGGAACGCAGATTTGAGTCTAGGGCTTTTCTCTTCTATCCCTCTTGAGGAAGATGGCCACGGCGGTGTTGCCGGCACTTTTACGTTACAGCAAGACCAATGGGCCTATTTTCTCTTAGAAAGCACAGGCGAGCAAGCAAGTGAGTTACCACATCTCTCGCATGCAGGGTATCAGAAGATACTGGACGACACGAAACACTATTGGCGGACCTGGCTCTCGCAGTGCCGCTACCAGGGCCGGTGGCGCGAAATGGTGCAGCGGTCTGCCCTGACCTTAAAATTGCTGACGTATGCCCCCACCGGCGCCATTGTTGCCGCGTCCACCACGAGTTTGCCAGAGAGTATGGGGGGCGAACGCAACTGGGATTACCGCTATACCTGGCTGCGGGATTCCGCGTTAACCATCCACAGCCTGCTCACGCTCGGCTTCCACGAGGAGGCAGAGGCGTTTGTAGCCTGGCTTCTGGCCAGGGCTTCTGAGATGAAGGAAGATGGCTCTCTGCAAACGATGTACACCATTCATGGTGGCCACGACATGACCGAGATCACCCTGGATCACCTGGAGGGCTACCGTCACAGTCGCCCAGTACGCATTGGCAATGGCGCATACACGCAACTGCAGCTCGATATCACCGGTGAATTCCTGGATGGCATCTACGTGTATACGCGCAAAAGGGGCGTCTACTACCGTGGCTGGGTCTATGCACTGCGTCTGCTCAATTGGCTGGAGAAGAACTGGCAGGCCGGAGATGAGGGCATCTGGGAGGTGCGTGGAGGCAAGAGAGCGTTCGTGCACTCCCGCGTGATGTGTTGGGTGGCCTTTGATCGGGCCATTCGCATTGCGCAAGATCAGAGCCTCCCCGCCCCACTGGACGAATGGAGGGCCACCCGCGATACCCTGTACCAGGAAATCATGGAAAAGGGATGGAGTGAAGAAAAGCAGAGTTTTGTCCAGTCCTATGGCAGTGATGCGGTCGATGCGAGCGCGTTGTTGATCTCGCTGACCAGATTTACTGCTGAGACCGATCCGCGCATCGTGCACACCATCGAGCGTATTCAGCGGGAATTAATGCACGAACCCCACGTCTACCGCTACCGTGAAAACGCAGCAAACGATGGTCTCAAAGGAGTTGAAGGGACGTTTTCCATCTGCAGCTTCTGGCTCGTAGAGGCTTTGACGCGCGCGGGAAAACTGGAAGAAGCCAGGCAGAACCTGGATCAAATGCTCACCTATGCCAATCACCTTGGTTTGTACTCAGAGGAGGTGGGTCCCTTGGGTGAAGGATTTGGGAACTTCCCCCAGGCCTTTACGCACCTCGCCTTGATCAGTGCCTGTCACGCCCTGGATCAAGCATTGGATGGAGTCTAATCCGATCGGTTGTGACTCGTGAGAATGCACCGGAGCGCTTGTTGGGAAGTCGGCACCTATTCGAGACGATGATGAAAATGCAGCTAGAAACGAGGTTGCGCCTCTACCGCTGCGCGGTCATCTGGCTGCATGGAACGACTTGCCAACGACGCTCGTGCGTCTAAGCAGAGTCGTTCGGACAACGAGGCTAGCGCCTCTACTGTTACGCAGTCAGTCCCGACGAGCAGCGTGCGCTTCGCACAGGCAAGACGAAAGAGAGAACAATCTCATGACAGAAGAACAGAGCCAGATGCCTTCTACCGGAGAGCAGTCTGGCAGCAATTGGCTTTACACAGCAGAAGTGGGCCAGGAAGTGGCGCTACATACGACCACTCTTTCGCTCTCTTCTACTGATCAGAGCAACTCCTCACGCAATATACTTGTCTGCATTGCCCCTGAGTTCGGCAGCAATATGTACCGTTTTCGTGTCGGTGAGCATGATCTTATGTACACTGACCAGGTACTACTCAAAAATAAGAACTATACTGGTAACTTTGTCCTCTGGCCGTTTCCAAACAGAGTACGTGACAAGCGCTACACCTATCAGGGACAGATGTACTCGCTTGAAGATGTACAGAGGCCAGGAAACAGTGCCGCGCTCGTTCACGGTTTGGTCTTTGATAGATCCTGGCAGTATACTCAGCCTGTCATTGGTCCAGATGCGGTAAGCGTCACCACCTATATTGATGTCAATAATGAGAGTCCTTACTATTCGGCATACCCCTTCGATAGCCGGTTGTCCCTGACGTATACGCTCTCCGGAACTGAACTAACCGTTACCTATGAGGTACACAATAAAAGTTCTCGTGCGCTGCCGTTTGGCTTTGCCTTGCATCCCTACTTTTCTACTTTTGCAGACAAGCACGACGTTTTCATCAGCATTCCAGCGCAAGCTGTCATGGAAGCAAATGACGAGATGCTCCCGACAGGGAGAGTCTTTGATGTCAATAAGGTGATGTATGCCATGTATGACCTGCGTGAGCCTACTCCGGTGGCCTACCTCAAGCTCGATCATGTCTATACGCGTCTCAACAAGCCTGCGCTCAGCATTTTAGACTACAAAAAGCTTGCGATGCAGCTTCACCTATCGGCCACAGACGACTTCACGCATCTGGTGATCTATACTCCTGAACAGCTTCCCTCCATCTGCATCGAGTATCAAACATGCTCGACAGATGCCATCAATCTACATCATCAGAGCCCCACTCTTCGAGAAGCAGCTCATCTTCTCGAGGTGCAACCTGGCGCAACATATAGTGGAGCTCTACATTATACCATTGTATTTACTACATAAGTAGCAGTAAATACGACGGGTTCTCTATCCTTCCGGGGGAAATTCCATTCCTGTAGGGGCGAGAGTGGTGAGGAGTGGCCGGGTGGGCCTTTATGGTCGCCCGCCGTCCCCCTAAAGGATGGAGATCCGAAAAATAGCGCACCTGGACAGCAACGATGGGGTGTGGTAGACTCAGCAAGAGCCCAAGAGTGTAAGTGACGAACGACAAGTTCGAGCGTGTTTCTCAAGATCTGAAGCCAGTACAGGTTTCATCACGCGAACAGCAGAACAAAGGGCTCAATCTTTTTCGTTCCCGCTAGAGGCTTGCTCCAATTGGAGTGTGAGAGGAGGCTGTAATGTCCGGGTTAGATGCAAAACGGCATATGGACCACGTCGTCGTCGTCATGTTCGAGAATCGTTCCTTCGACAATCTGCTGGGCTATCTGTACGAGCCTGGAGAGGTCGCGTCCTTCGAGGGCGTTGCGGGCCGCAACCTCTCCAACCCGATCCCGGACTACGCGCCCGACGCCCACCGCGGGATCGTCCCGGTGCACCCAGCCGAGAACATGGACACACCCAACCCCGACCCGGGGGAAGAATACCAACACGTCAACACCCAGTTGTTCAGGACGGTGTCTCCACAAGACAATCGCTTCAAATTGGCCGAAGCGATGCAAGCTCCGTTCAACGCGCCCGATGACCCTGCTCGCCAGCCGACCATGGACGGGTTCGTCACTGACTACATCAATGCCTTCCACGCCGAAACAGGCCGTATGCCGCAGTACGACGAATACGCGCAGATCATGGCCTGCTACACCCCCGAGCTGATGCCCGTCTTCTCGACGCTCGCGAGGGGGTTTGCTTGCTTCGATCACTGGTTCTGTGAAGTGCCGTCGCAGACGTTCACCAACCGCTCGTTCTTCCACGCCGCGTCGGCGTCCGGTTTCGTCGTCAACGCGCCCTACGAGAACTTCCCAAAGTACAACACTGCGGAGACCATCTTCGAGCGGCTCGAAGCGGCAGGTGTGCCCTGGCGTGTCTACGTTGATCCCGACATGCGCATCAGCTTCACCGGATTGATCCATTCGAGCCGACTGTCCCCGTTCTTCAAGACACACTTCTCCTCGATCCACGACTTCTACGAAGACGCCGAGCGGGGAACGCTGCCCGCCTACGCGTTCATCGAGCCGAACATGGTGCACGGGCACAACGACATGCACCCGCCCGTCAATGCGCTCTTTGGTGGGCTCTCCGTCGACCCGCCCTCCTCGCTGCTCGGTGGCGAAGCCTACCTGGCGCAGATCTACGACGCGATCAGAGCATCCTCGACGTCCGGCGGTTCGAACTTCGCGAACACCCTTCTGCTCGTGACCTTCGACGAGCACGGCGGCACGTACGATCACGTCCCCCCGCCGCCAGCACCCTCACCCGACCCTGCGGCCCCTGCCGGCCAGATGGGGTTCCGGTTCGACCGTTCGGGTATTCGCATCCCCACGCTGGCGATCTCCGCCTACATCGACAGCCGCATGGTCGTCAACAAGGAGTTCCGCAGCACCTCGCTGATTCGCACACTGCGTGAACGCTGGTCGCTTGGAGGCCCGCTCACCGCCCGCGATGCGATCGCTGCAGATATCGCCCCCATCCTCAAGCGCGAGACACCGCGTCCTCAGGAAGACTGGCCAGACGTAGTCGCCCGGCCCGTTCCGCCGCTCTCTGAAGCGCTCGTCCGTCTCGACCGGCCACTGCCACCGCTGGGCAAATACCTCCTGGGCACGGCGCTCGCCTTCGAACAGTTGATGATCGGCCGGGCGCCTGCGATAAACGTGAACGAGGCGACCGGCAGAGAGGCGCTCGCGTACTTCGATCAGTTCCAAGCGGCTACCTTCCCCGGCATCGCCAAGGGGAGAGCAGTGTGAGGACGGCCGCCATGATGCGGGCTTGCTGAATGTCGTTGCAGAGACAAACCGGACTCACTCTTCCAGCAGGTGGACCTGTGCTGGCTATGTGGTACGTTCGTTCACCAGGGAGAAAGTTTTAGTGCTTGTCCAAGCACACATTGCGTGAGAAGTGAGACGAAACGAAGGAAATCTCTTCTTCACCAAACGCATCGTCGGAGAGACACGTTACTCGATGCTTGATCCAGTTCCGCATCAATCACCGCTTTGCGCTCTTTGATCTCTCGTCGCAGTAGGTGATCGGCCATCCCTTGCATCTCCAAGGTGGTTTGGTGCAGACACAGTTCCCGGTACAGCGTATCAGCACGACTCTTGATATCACGTCTCGCCGAGCGGCCGTTTTCTGCTGGTGGCCAATCAGGAGAGCGACGAGGTGGTGGTGCTGCCCGTGCTGGATGGTGTGGAAGCACTTGGAGCACCGGTTGCACGCACCATCGTTCCGGGAGCGTCGTGCGTGCATTTCGTACAAGCATGAAGAATAGTCTGTGAGAAACACAACTTGGGACGGGGCGCGCAAGCACTGTGGTATTGCTAATATACGGGAAATGCGGAAGAGTCAGCACATCGGGTACAAGACAGAGCGAGGGCAAGCCATACCAATTCCCTCTCCGGTACAGCTTACCCCTCGTCCACACACGACCGCTCATTGTCTTACTGCATGCCCATGCGCAAGCGTCTCATTTCAGGTTGCCGCACTACGTCGTTTACGCGCTCGCTTCAGCCAGTTGCTTCTTCCGGTCGACGTCCATGTTCCCCTAAGCAGATACCTCGGTAAGTGGTCGTGCGACGGTCTCCAGCGATTGGCCCTCGGCGTTGATGCCGAAGAACACCTCGACCAGCCCGCCCAGGATCATGAGGCCGCCCCCGATGAGGTATCCAATCGTGAGGCCTGTGCGGTCCGTGCCATTTCCAATCAGGGCCCCGTAGAACACCGGTCCGAGCGCGCCGAACACCTGGGCGATCGCGAAGAACACCGCGATGGCTTCGGCGCAGATCTCGATCGGGAAGATCTCGCTGACCGTGGGCCGAGCTCGCCCCTGCTGAGGCAAAGAAGAAGATGACGATCCACACCATCGTCTGAGTTCCCGCGTTCAGTAGGCCAGCAGAGAACAGCCAGGCGCTCACGGCCAACAGAAGCCCTGACAGGATGTACGTGCCGGCGATCATTTTCTTGCGCCCCAATGTGTCGAAGAGCGGTCCCAGCAGTAGAGGACCGGTCAGGTTACCGACCGCGAACGCGAGACCGTAGGCCGGCACCTTGTCGGCACTCACCCCGTAGAAGTTGGTCAGCACTAGCGCATACGTGAAGAAGATCGCGTTGTACAGGAACGACTGGGTGATCATCAAGGCTGCGCCCAGGATTCCGCGCTTCGGGTATTTGCGGAAGATCAGCCGCAGGAGCGTCAGGTATCCGTACTCCTTCTCCGGTTTGAGCAGGATCGCGTCACTGTCGTCGACCTTCGTGAGCACTTGCCCGTCACTCATCGCCACCTCCTCGATCCGTCGCATCGCCTCTTCGGCCTCTTCTACGCGGCCGTGCGTGATCAGCCAGCGAGGGCTTTCGGGCAGGTTACGTCGCACCAGTATGATCACAACTGCGAGGACTGGACCGACCAGGAACGCTATCCGCCATGCGGCGTTCGCCGGCAGCGAGTTGAGTAGTAGGAAGGTCGCGAACGTGCCGATGATCGATCCGGCCCAGTACGTGCCGTTGATCCAGATGTCGACGCGCCCCCGGTAGCGTGAGGGCATCATCTCGTCGATGGCCGAGTTGATGGCCGCGTATTCACCACCAATGCCGGTGCCGGCCAGGAAGCGGGTCGCATAAAAGTAGATGAGCCAGCCCGTGCCCTGGCCCAAGGTGAATGCCGAGAGCCCGCTGCCGATCAAGAACACCCCCAGGGTCACCATGAACAGGCTGCGGCGCCCGAGCTTGTCGGACAATTTTCCGAACACCAGCGCTCCGACCACCTCACCGAGGAGGTAGACGGTGCCGATCGCTGCTGAACTGTGACGGAGGCTCTCCCGCGTGCCTCCTGTCCTGAGGCTCCAATGTCGGCCATGGTTACGTCTTCCTTTCTTCATGTACTTCAATGCACGCGCCCGAAAAAATCGGACAGCTAAAGAGACACCGTTCCATCGTGTAGGATGCGCAAAGCTCATCACTTCTAGTCGACGCACTACGTCGTTTACGCGCTCGCTTGAGCAGATTTCGTGGTCTGCGGCCTGATCACCAGGAAGGCAAGCACGATCATTGCACCAGCCACGAGGCTGGCTCCCGCGTAAATGGTCGACAATTGCACACCAGTTAATTCCTGGAGTGGTCCGACGCCAAACGCGGCGATGCCATAGCCTACCTGGTAAAAGGCGATCAATTCTCCGGATACGACAGCGGTCAAGCGGGTAAATTCTTTCCCGCCAAAGCTGATGCTGAGCGGAAAGAATGCTGAACAGGCCAGGCCGGCAAAGCCGAAAGCGACGACACCACCGATTGCTGTGCTGACCTGCGAAATAACCAGGAACGCCACGACGAGGAGCGCAGGCAACCCAAGATAAATCCAACGTGCTGGCACCCGTGACGATACGACAGCGGCAAGGACACGTCCGATGGTGACCATCGCCCAGAAGGCGGTCAGCGCAAACGAGGCCCATTGGGTGGGCACGCCGCGTTGCTGCGTGAGGTAGAGCCCTGACCAGTTGCCATTCAACGTTTCGACGATACCATAAAGCAATACAACAGCAGCATACAGCCAGAAGCGGCGTGGCAGCCCGCGCAAAAAGCCCGTACCAGATTGCGCGCCGCCAGGTGCGCTGCGGTCAGCAGCTACCCGGAGGGGCGCACGCGCGCTGAACAGCAAAAGCACCAGGAGCGCAACCCCTACCACCACCGGCAGCAGCCACCAGGCACCCAGCCCTACAAACACGGCCACGAAGACTGGCGCGAGCGCCGTGCCTGTACCGAGCAAGGCATTGAGTGCCAGCACAGCGCTGTCCGCACGACCGGGGAAGAATTCCTCTGCATAGGTGTTGCACGCCATGACGGTCGCGCCGAATCCAAGGCCAAGCGCGGCGGTAGCAAGCAGCAGGATGCCATACGCGAGGCTCGAAGAGGATATAAACAGATTGCTGATGGCGAGCAAGGCCATCGAGACCAGGTCGCTGCCCAGGCCAAGCAGGAAAACTCGTTTCAATTTCCAGCGCCGGGCAAACGCCGACGCCAGGCTTGAAGCCAGGATGGCAAGAACCACCTGCGGCAGGAACATCGCCCCGTACTGGCTGCTGCTAAACCCGTAGCCCTGCGGATGCGGACTGGTAAAGATGGAACTGGCGGCCGGGAAGGTGACCAGGGCCAGGCCCTGGATGAGACCTGCCAGGTACACCATGCCGATTTCGCTGCGCTTTGCTATCACGTACTCCTGCGTTGGTCAATCTCCAGTAGCTGTAGAGCTCGTGGTCTTCATTATAGTCGCCCTGGCCGAACGAAGAGAAGATGGATAGTGCACGTCTGGTTTGAGCTTCACCAGCTTGAGTTGACCGTCTATCGTCGAATCACCCAATCACCCTGGCTAGCGGGTGATCAAGTGATCAAGTGACTTGAGAGTCCTTCACCGTTTACTTTAGTCTTTCGAGGAGATGATCTCCTACGCGCAACGCGTTGGCTATGGCTGTCAAAGCCGGGTTGACCGCACTGATGCTCGGGAAAAAGCTGGTATCGACCACGTACAGGTTATCCAGTTCGTGCGCCTTGCAGTTGACATCCAGGGCAGACGTCTTTGGATCCTTCCCGAAGCGGCAGGTTCCGGCCTGGTGTGCTACCCCGGCAACCGGGATGTCGTTCTTCATGTACATATTGCGTGGGATCAGGTGGTCGGGATGCATGCCCAGGTGATTGAGCATGGACTTGAGTTTGTCGTACAGCTTTTGCTTGGGTACGTCGTTATTGGGCGTGTAGCTCAAGGTGACCTTCCCCTCCTTATCGACACTGACACGGTTGTTCGGGTCCGGCAGGTCTTCGGTGGAGAGCCAGAAGTCGACGGCGTGAAGAGCGATATCGTTCAGCGTAAACATCGGTGCCAGTTTCGTCTGGATGGGCTTTTCGCCTTTGTACATGGATGCCTGGGACTTGCCGACCATCTGGATGTTGCCCATCGGGTACTCGAATCCCTCCATGCCAAAGTAAAAATCGTTCAGCCCGAGGGTCTTCTGGAACTGGGTCGGGTTGGGTTCTCTCGAGACTGCAAGCACCGCCACGCTGTTGTGGTACATATAGTTGCGCCCAACTTGATCGGAGCCGTTGGCAAGCCCATTGGGGTGCCTATCATTCGCGGACATCAGCAACAGATTGGCCGAATTGGCAGCGCCGCACGAGACCACAACGATGTCGCCCTGGTAGGTTTCGGTCTGCCCGCTGTGCCCATTGCGCTCGACCACCACCTCGGTCACAGTGGTGCCGCTTGCGTTAGTATTGAGCTTAATGGCCCTGGCGTTGGTCAGCAGAGTGACGTTCGGATACTCCAGCGCCGGACGCACACCCATCACCTCCGCATCCGATTTAGCATGCACCAGGCATGGGAATCCGTCACACGTTGCGCAGCGGATGCAAGTACTGAACGACCTCTGTTGTTCATTCAGCATGATCCCGTTTGGCGAGTGGAAAGGGTGATAGCCCGCCTTTTCCAGGTCGTCGGAGAGCTGTTGAATACGCGGTTCGTGCGAAACCGCAGGGAAGGGATAGGGCGCACTGTAGGGCGGCTCGGTGGTGTCTTCGCCTCGCGCTCCATGTACCTGATAGAGTTGCTCGGCTTTCGTGTAGTAGGGTTCCATCTCGTCGTAGCTGATCGGCCAGGCGGGAGAGATACCGTCATGATGGCGCAGTTCGCCGAAATCTTCCTTGCGCTGGCGGTAGAGCGCGGCTCCGTACAGCTTGGTTGCGCCGCCAACGCAATAGTGCACCTGGGGCTGAAAAGCCTTGCCTTCTTTATCGTACCAGGTGTCCGGCGAGACATAGCGATTCTGGACGAAGACAGCTTCGCCATCCCAGTTCTGCAGCTCGCGCGGCAGCCAGTCGCCACGCTCGAGCAGCAGGATGCGTTTGCCCGATGGCGCCAGGTGACGGGCGAGCGTCCCGCCACCAGCCCCAGTCCCAATAATA
>WNGR01013410.1_pt1 | contig 13552 bp, 11 predicted proteins | sample 5407581 | NCBI WGS metagenome assembly WNGR01 (sample SAMN13153383, study PRJNA577476) | soil metagenome | isolation source: 80 cm soil or saprolite under Garry oak tree replicate 2 | place: USA:California | collected 2016-06-15 | reverse complement strand
ATGCCGCCGCGCACCGCATAATCGCCGGGCTCGCGCACGGTCGAGGCGCGCGCGAAACCGTTGAGCTCGAGCCAGCGGGTGATGCTCGCCATGTCGAGCACGTTGCCGGGCGCGGCGGAGAGCGATTGGGTGGCGACCAGGGTCCTCGCCGGCACCCGCTGGAGCGCGGCATTGACGGTGGTGAGGAGGACCGACGGGCGGTCGCGCCCTCTGACCCGTGCCAGGCGCGACAGCGCGGTCATGCGCTGCGCCACCACGCCGGCATGGGGCGAGACCCGGTCGTAGGGCAGGCAGTCCCAGGACGGGAATTCCAGCACCGCGAGGTCGGGCGCGAAGAAGGCGAGCGCACGGGCGAGCGCCGCCATGCGCGAGCCATCGCGGCAGATGACGAGGAGGCTCGTGGCGGGCGCCTCGGCGCTAGCGGCGAACGCGCGCGCGAGATCGGCCGTGACGAGGCCCTCGGCGCCGTCGGCGACGCCCGCAAGCGTCAGCGGGCGGCCAAGCGCCAGAAGATCGGCGGGGGATCGCGCCATGCCGATCACCACTCCTTGCCGCGCAGATGGAAGTCGCGCAGGCGGCGGAACAGCGCGGTGTCGTATATGGCGGGCACGTCAATCTCGCCCGTGATCCAAGCGAGAAGGTCACGATCCGGAACCTCCAGCAGTCGCTCGAACTCGGCAAGCTCGGTGTCGTCGAGCTGTTCGAGCGCGCTATCGGCGAAGCGACCCATGATGAGATCCGTCTCACGCATGCCGCGATGCCACGAGCGGAATAGAATCTTGCGGCGGCGCACATCAAGTCTCTCGCTCGAACGTGTCGTGCCAGTCATGGGTTCCTCGTTGCCAAACGCGCAACGCCAAAAGCCCGGACAGGCCGGGCGGGGCTTCTATAGCGGGAGCCGGCCGCGCTGTCAGCGGGTTCCGGTTTCCTGGCCCCCCGGTCTGTGGCCTTCACCGAATGAAGTCGCTGTGCTAAAAATGCCGGTGTTGGCGATGTGTGGGGAAGGGTCGGGGAAGGATCATGGCAACGCGTCTGCTGGCTCCTCAGTTCATTGTCCTTTATTGCTTCGCGGCGTCGGCTCTGGCAGTGCATTTCCGTGGCCGGGTACGGCTTGGTGTCATGCGGCAATTGACCGACCACTCGACGATCATGGCGCCCTACAACGTGCTGATGTACCTGTTCTCGGCGGTCCCCAACCGGCCGGTGCTGTCGCCGCGGGACTTTCCCGAACTCAACACGTTGCGCGACAACTGGCGGACGATCCGCGACGAAGCTGTCGCCCTGTTCGACGAAGGCCGTATCAAGTCCGCCGACAAGTACAACGATTGGGGCTTCAACTCGTTCTTCCGCAGCGGCTGGAAGCGGTTTTACCTCAAGTGGTACGAAGACCCCCTGCCCTCGGCGAGGCGAACGTGCCCACGCACCGTTGCTCTGCTGGAGTCGATTCCGACCATCAAGGGGGCGATGTTTGCCACGCTATCGCCGGGCGCAAGGCTGGTGCGGCACCGCGATCCTTTCGCCGGGTCGCTGCGCTATCACCTCGGACTGGTGACGCCGACCCATGCGGGCGTCTGCCGCATTTTCGTCGACGGCAACGAATATTCCTGGCGCGACGGCGAGGATCTGCTGTTCGACGAGACCTATATCCATTACGCCGAGAACACGACCGACCAGACGCGGATCATCCTCTTCTGCGACATCGAGCGGCCGCTCAAGAGTCGCAACATGACTGCAGTCAACCGCTGGGTCAGTCGCCACATCATCAAGGAAAGCGCCACCGAGAATGAGGAAGGTGAACGCGTCGGCGTATTCGACAAGATATTCGGCTACGTCTATCACGTCCGGCTCCTTGGCAAGCGCATGAAGGCCAGGAACAAGAACGTCTATTACGCGGTTAAATATTTGATCGTTGCTCTGATCATCGGCGGCATCGTCGCCTCCGCCTTCGCCTGAAGTCCCGATCCCTCCGAGTCCCGGCAATGGCGCGCCTCGCCGTGATTGCGTTGCACCGCGCCAGAGGTCAGCATGGACCCCGCGCGCCCGGACCAACGCATGCGACCCAACCTGCTCAACCCGTTGTTTGCCTCGCTGACGAGCCTTGCCGGCATCGGGCCGAAACAGGAGAAACTCTATCGGCGGCTGTTCGGCCGCGACGATGTCCCGCCCCGCATCCTCGACCTCCTGTTTCATCTGCCGACCGGAACCATCGACCGGCGCGCGCGTCCGAAGCTGCGCCAGGTCGAGCCGGGGGCCGTCGTAACTGTCGCGGTGACAGTCGACCGGCACCGGCCGCCGTCGCCGCGCCGGCCGCGTGCGCCCTATTTGATCTATGCCAGCGATGACACTGGCGATGTCATTCTCACCTATTTCAATGCGCACAAGGACTATCTCGAAAAGCTGCTCCCGGTCGGGGCGTTGCGCTACGTGTCGGGCACGGCGGCGTTCTACGACGGCATGCTGCAGATGGTGCATCCCGACCGCGTGGTCGACGAAGCGGGCCTGGCACGGCTGCCGCTGGTCGAGCCGGTCTATCCATTGACCGAGGGTCTCGGCCTCAACCAGCTGCGCAAGGCGACCGAGGCGGCGCTCACCCGCGTGCCCGAACTGCCCGAATGGCAGGACCCGAGCTGGGTCGCGCGCGAGCGCTATCCCGCCTTCGCGGTTGCGCTCAACGCGCTGCATCGTCCGGGTGAGCCCGCCGATGCCGCGCCCGCAAGCCTGGCGTGGACACGGCTCGCCTATGACGAGCTGCTCGCCGGGCAGCTTGCGCTGGCGCTCGTGCGCGCGCATTTGCGCCGCCCGGCCGGCCGCGCCACCTCGGGCACCGGCCACCTGCGCAAGAAGCTGATCGAATCCCTGCCCTATTCACTCACGCATTCGCAGACGCGCGCGGTTGCCGACATCGTCGCCGATCTCGCCAAGCCCGAGCGGATGCTTCGACTGCTGCAAGGCGACGTGGGCTCGGGCAAGACCGTTGTCGCGCTCTTTGCCGCCGCGACTGTGGTCGAGGGTGGCCGCCAAGCCGCGCTGATGGCGCCGACCGAAATCCTCGCGCGCCAGCACTACAACACCATCGCGCCGCTCGCAGCCGCGATCGGCATCAATGTCGCGATCCTGACCGGCCGTGAACGCGGGCGCGAGCGAGCCGCGACGCTCGAGCGGCTCGCCTTCGGCGACATCCACATGCTGGTGGGCACCCATGCCCTGTTCCAGGAGGAGGTCGAATTCCGCGACCTTGCGCTCGCGGTCGTCGACGAGCAGCACCGCTTCGGCGTCCACCAACGGCTGGCGCTGGCGAAGAAAGGCCAGGCCGTCGACGTTCTGGTGATGACGGCGACGCCGATCCCGCGCACGCTGGTGCTCACCTATTTCGGCGACATGGACATATCCGAGCTGCGCGAGAAGCCGGCCAACCGCCAGCCGATCGACACCCGCACCATTCCGCTCGGCCGGCTCGCGGAGGTGGTCGAGGCGGTGGGCCGCGCGCTCGCGGAAGGCCGCCGGGTCTACTGGGTCTGTCCCCTGGTCGAGGATTCCGAGAACACCGATCTCGCCGCTGCCGAGGAGCGCTTCGGGGTGCTCAAGGCCCGCTTCGGCGAGCGGGTCGACCTCGTGCACGGCCGCATGAAGGGCGCCGACAAGGACCGCGCCATGGAACGCTTCGCCGCCGGCGAGACCCGGCTCCTGGTCGCCACCACGGTGATCGAGGTCGGCGTCGACGTGCCCGAGGCGAGCGTCATGGTGATCGAGCATGCGGAGCGCTTCGGCCTCGCCCAGCTCCACCAGCTGCGCGGGCGCATCGGGCGCGGCTCCGAGCACTCGACCTGCCTTCTCCTCTACAAGGCGCCGCTCGGGGACACCGCGACCGCCCGTCTCAACATCATGCGCGAGACCGAGGACGGATTCCGCATCGCCGAGGAGGATTTGCGGCTGCGGGGCGAGGGCGACGTGCTCGGCACGCGGCAATCGGGCATGCCGGGCTTCCGCGTCGCCCGCATCGAGGTGCACGGCAAGCTCATCGGCGCCGCGCGCGACGACGCCTCGCTCGTGCTCGCGCGCGACCCGACGCTTGCGACGCCGCGCGGAGAGGCGTTGCGGCACCTGCTCTATCTGTTCGAGCGCGACGAGGCGATCAGGCTCATCCGGGCGGGGTGAGCCGCGTTGCTACCAAGCACGGCGAACAGCTCCGGCTAAATCACCATGGCGACTTTATAACGCTTCCATGGAACCGCATTCCTGTCGACCGCGCACAATCGGCCATGCACGATCGCGGTATCGCCGAGAGTAGGAACGAGCTTCTGAGGCACGAAACCGATTTTGCGACTGCCAACAAAAACTTCGTAGCATCGCTTACTTTGAAAGAATCCGGCCCTGATCGTCACCGGATGTCCTGTCATCACATTGCGAGGCGGCCGATGAAAGCGGACTCCCGCCACGAAGAACAAAAGTTCATCTTCCCTATCGGTCCGACAGGCGGCCGAAACATTCTTGCTGACGGTCAATGCGCCCAAACCAGCGCCCGCTAGCCCCAGAAACGTTCGTCTGCGCATCGATTAGGCTCCATAGAGACGCTGGCCGCGCTCGATATAATTGAGTGCGTGAAGTTCCTCGATTTCGGTCCGCGATTTATTGGTGTTGGGAAAGTTCGGCATATTGGACGCCCACAGGCGGCCGATCCTGGGAATCTTCGAAGTTTGCCGAATGCGCTGCAAAATGCCGATAAGCCGCGCCTGCAGATTCCTGCCAACTACAAGTTGGGGTCGCACATCCTTGCACAAATATAACACCCAGACCAGCCGCCATATGTGGGCCTGATCGCTTGAATATTCGTCCAGGAGGTCACACGTTCGCTTTATCAAGTCGACATCTTCCGACATGAGCTCGCCAAACCGCTCCGCCGGAGAAGAGGCGAGATCCTTTTGGTCGGAATACATACCGTACACGCGCATCCGCCGTATGGTCGCCATCTGCAAGCGGCCATATCCCTGGTGGAGATAGTCCTCAGGCTTTTCCAAGCAAGCTTTCACTAACGCCACCGTATCTTCTGGCTCAAATACGGCGGGCTGAATTGCTGCGTCGATATTTCAATGTGGAGATTGCTTGCAGATAGTCTTGTCCCGCTCCCAGCCAGACTTTGTTATCGCTGATCTCAAATCCAATCTTCTGCAACTCGCCACGAATGGCGGCGAACTTGGTCTCGAGAGTGGAGCGCGACCTGTCAAAGATCTTGTAGTCGTCCACGTACCTGATGAAATTCGGTGCCTGCTTGGCGACGATCTTGTCGACCTCGCTGAAATACGCGTTCCCGAGGAAGAAGAAGGAGTCGTTAAGGAAAGGTAGTCCTGGGCTGATCGCGGAAAACGACTTCAAGAACACTTCAAGCAACCTCGCCGCCGTGGGATCAACACCGGCGCGCTTGATGAAGGCGCCGAATAAGGGAAGCTTGATGCTGTCAAATGCATCCTTTAAATCGATCTGCAGCACGCACATGTCGGTAGCGCATAGCTCCTTCAGCCTGGCCTGGAACAGCGCCCAGGCCGTAACTTGGTCCTCTAGGAAGGCGAGGCGATTGGGGTCGCGATTAAGCCGGCAGCTGAAGACCTTTGTGCGATCGATGAATTTTTGCTCGATGGTGTTGGCAATGGCCGAAACGCACGCCTGGCAGATGATCTGATCGTTGACGGAGGGTACGACCCATACGTTCGACTTGCCGTCGCGTTTTGGAAGGGTAATGTCAAACGGCTTTTGCGGCTGTGCACCGCTCAGATATTGCTCGATCGCTTTGCGAACCCGGGCTTCGCGACCAACGTAGTTGATCATCAAAGGCTCAAACCACTCCGGCAGCGCGTTACTGTAGGATACGCTGTCCATCAATAGTCGAATAGCCAGTTGGACTGGAAGTGCGGACCCTGGCGCGTCAGCCATGTTGCGGCTTGTCCTTGTCGAACACCTCTTTTGGATTCCAAGTCACGATAATGGGAAATGCAATGGCGAGCACTACCAGGATAACAATCTGGACCAAGAGTTGGGCTCCGGCTCCTTGCTCAACGACCAGCGGCGCCACCCATTTGCCCGCGCTAAATCCCAATGTAACGAAGCTCAACGCTATGATGACAAAGTTCTTTAGAGTGTATGTGGCACTAAAACTGCAAGCCAAAAGGCAAATCACAAGCGCACACAGCACCAGCCTAATCTCGCGGCGATAAAGGACATAATCGCCTTCGGCGTCGCTCACGCTGAGTTTCCACCTTGTATTGAGCGCTTCCGCGGTTTCTTCCAATTGAAATGTCGGCCAGGACTTGTAGAGCGACAGATAGATCCTGTCGGGGTGATCTGCCACCGGAAGACCGCCGAAAAAAGTATCGAAAAAATCCGATGGGGACAAAGCATTTTTCCCATGATCGTCCCAACGCACGGCCAAGGTGGGGACGATGACATTCGCCAGCCGTTTGCGCTGAGACACAGTCAAGGCTTGAGCGAGCGCTGCTTGCAGATTTTTTGGATCAGGATGTCCTTCCGGCAACGCGACGATCAGCAGATGATCCACTGGAAAACTTCGAAAATTGCTCGCGGGGACATGCAATGCCAAGTCCGTCACTTGCCAGTTCGATGGTTTTCTTAACTTGGCCAGTTCATCTGTCAATCGAATGTGATCTTCCGACGACAGTCTCCGTAACCGCGAGAGCACTGCCCCCAGCAACGCCCCGTCAGCGTTCGTCTGCGTCCCGTCGCCGGCGATATAGGCGGATATCACGAGCGCAGTGGCTCCAGGCGGCAAAAGGGACAGGTATTGCGGATCCGCGATGTCATCGATCGATACGTAAAGGTGGTGAGCCCGAAACACGCCGAGTTCGACGGCCTGTTTTTGTAAAACATCGACGAGGCCGGCGCTTCGCTCAATCACCATTCTGCTGAACAGCAGCGGAAAGAGGTACAAGTCGATCCCCAGTACCGCCAAGGGTACCAGCAGGACCACGGCCAGCCGTATGAGACTGTTGCGGTTCGTTCGTTCCCCTCCGGTTCTGCGCGCGCAATGTTGGCGACGCGTCACGAAATTGCTTCGGACTTACCCCACTGACGCTGGAAAATGGCGCCGATCGAAATTTGATCACATATCGTTAAAATCGTCAAGCAGTGGATGGTACTACGCAAAGTTGAGGCGGCGAACCGCGATAGCCTCGCTCCTGGTTGGCGAGGAGGGATGTGAAAGTAGTAGTCCGCTATTTCACGGTCGCGGTCGGGCTCCACCTCCGAGTAGGGGTAGCCGGCGAGCGCGAAGAGCGTCACTTCGCCGGTGCTGCGGTAGGGTCGAGCTGCGCCGCGTGGGCCACGCGGGCGGCGTCGGCGAGCGCCGAGAGCTTCTTCTGCTGATCGGCGGCGGCGCCGGGCTGCGCCATTCCCGCCGACATCAGGAGCGTCATCGCCGCCTCGACCGTGATGTCGAGCTCGATGAGGTCGCGGCGCGGAACATAGAAGAAGAAACCGGTGGTCGGGTTCGGCGTGCAGGGCATGAAGGCGGCGACATGTTCGGTATCGGGCAGATGGGCGGCGATGTCGGCGCTCGCGGACTGGGAGAGAAAGACCAGCGACCACATGCCGGGGGAGGGAAACTCGACCAGCGCGACCCGGCGGAAGCTCGAGCCGGTCTTCGCGAACAACGTCTCGAAGATTTGCTTCAAGCTCTTGTAGATGGGCCGCACCACCGGCATGCGGTTGAGGAGCTTCTCGCCGGCCTCGACCAACTTGCGCCCGACCAGGTTTGCAGTGAGAAAGCCGAGCAGCGTCAAGGCCGCGAACGCGATGATGAGGCCCGAGCCGGGGACATGGACCGGCAGATAGGTGTCGGGCCGGTAGGCGACCGGAATGAAGGGTCGCACCAGGTCATCGACCCAGTTGATGAACCACCAGGTGAGACTGATGGTGATGTAGAGCGGGCCGACCAGAATCAAGCCGGTCAGGAAATAATTGCGCAGCCGGCTGACCAGAGCGTGATGAGATGGCTCAGGCTTGACCAGCGCCGGCCCCTGCGGGCCGACGACGGATGTTTGCGCCGGCGCCACCGGCACGCTTGTCAGATTCGGTTCGGATTCGTTCATTTGCGCCAGCGAGGTCATTCGCAACCAGAGCAGGATGTGGTCAGTCTACCCGTTTGCGCCAAGGCCGGCGAGAGCGACCAAGGTCGCACCAGGGACAGCCATTGCCCGGGAATCATTCAACCGTCACCGGAGATTCACTCGACCGTCACCGACTTGGCAAGATTGCGCGGCTGGTCGACATCGGTGCCCATGGCGACCGCGGTATGGTAGGCGAGGAGCTGGACCGGGATCGCATAGACCAGCGGCGCGACGCTTGCGGCCATGTCCGGCAGCACCAGCTTGGCCAGCGATTGCGAGTGCGCCTCGTGCGCCCCCTTGGGATCGGTGAGGAGGATGATCCTGCCGTCGCGCGCGGCGACCTCCTGCATGTTGGAGAGCGTCTTCTCGAACACGCGGTCGTAGGGCGCGATCACGATGACCGGCATTTTCTCATCGATGAGCGCGATCGGCCCGTGCTTCAATTCGCCGGCGGCATAGCCTTCGGCATGGATGTAGGAGATTTCCTTGAGCTTGAGCGCGCCTTCGAGCGCAAGCGGATAGCTCGTGCCGCGTCCGAGATAGAGCACATTGCGGCATTTCTGCAGCTCGCGCGCGAGCTGCTCGATCTGCTGCTCGAGCTTGAGCGCCTCCGCCATCAGCCGCGGCACCCCGATCAGCGCCCGCACCAGCTTGTTCTCGTCGGCCTCGGACAGGACGCCGCGCGCTCGGCCGGCGGCCACCGCAAGAGCGGCCAGCACCGCGAGCTGGCAGGTGAAGGCCTTGGTCGAGGCAACGCAGATTTCGGGTCCGGCGAGCGTCGGCATCACCAGGTCGCTCTCGCGCGCAATGGTCGAGGTCGGCACGTTGACGACCGAGAGCACGTGCTGCTTGTGCTCCTTGGCATAGCGTAGCGTCGCAAGCGTGTCGGCGGTCTCGCCCGACTGCGACACGAAGACCGCGAGCCCCCCCGGACGCAGCGGCGCCTCGCGGTAGCGGAACTCGGAGGCGACATCGATCTCGACCGGCAGCCGCGCGAAACGCTCGAACCAGTATTTGCCGATCAGGCCGGCGTAATAGGCGGTGCCGCAGGCGGAGATCGAAATGCGCTCGAGCTCGCGGAAGTCGAACGGCGCCGAAGCCGGCAGTGCAACCCGCTCGGCCGCCATGTCGAGATAATGCGCGAGCGTGTGGCCCACGACCTCGGGCTGCTCGTGGATTTCCTTGGCCATGAAGTGGCGATGGTTGCCCTTGTCGACCAGGAAGGCGGAGGCGGACGATTTGAGCACCGGCCGCTCGACCTTCGAGCCCTTGGCGTCGCGCACCTCGACGCTCTGGCGCGTGAGGACGACCGAGTCGCCGTCCTCCAGATACGAAATCGTGTCCGTGAACGGGGCGAGCGCGATCGCGTCCGAGCCGAGATACATCTCGCCCTGGCCATAACCGATCGCGAGCGGCGAGCCTTTGCGCGCGCCGATGAGAAGGTCGTTCTCGCCCTCGAACAGGAAGGCGAGCGCGAAGGCGCCGCGCAGCCGCGGCAGCGCCGCCGCCACCGCCTCGGCCGGCGAGCGCCCATTCTTCATCTCATGGGTCACGAGATGGGCGACGACCTCGGTGTCGGTATCGGAGCCGAACTTCGCGCCATTGTGCTCGAGCTCCTCGCGCAGCTCGCGGAAATTCTCGATGATTCCATTGTGCACCACCGCGAGGCGGTCGGTGGCATGCGGATGCGCGTTGCTCTCGGTCGGACGGCCATGGGTCGCCCAGCGGGTGTGGCCGATGCCGATCGTGCCGTTGAGCGGCTCGCGCTGGAGCCTGCCTTCGAGGTTGCGCAGCTTGCCCTCGGCGCGGCGGCGGGTCAGGTGACCGCTCTCGAGCGTGGCCACGCCTGCCGAGTCATAGCCGCGATATTCGAGGCGCTTGAGCGCATCGACGAGCTCCATCGCCACCGGCTCGCGGCCGAGTATGCCGACAATCCCGCACATGGGAGCGGATGCCTCCTGGCTGGCGTGGCGCTGATGCTACCCCGGCAACCATGTATGCGCAGTGAACGCGCAAGCCAAAGTCAAAATCGGTGTCATCCTGTGACAAGAGGCGGTGACAATCAAGGCGAAGGCCGCCGCACAAGCTATTCAGCCGCCGGCGTTTTTTTGGTGCCTGCGGCCTTGACCGCGCGCAGGCGCGCGGCGCGGTTTTCCTTGACGACCTGCCGGCTGCGGGCGATTGCGAGGGCATCGGGCGGAACATCCTGGGTGACCACCGAGCCGGTCGCCACATAGGCGCCATCGCCGATGCGAACCGGGGCGACCAGCGCCGCGTTCGAGCCGATGAAGGCCGCCTTGCCGATGTCGGTGCGGTGCTTCGCCACGCCATCGTAGTTGCAGACGATGGCCCCCGCGCCAAAATTCGAGCCCGCGCCGAGCCGCGCGTCACCGATATAGGCGAGGTGGTTGGCCTTGGCGCCATCCTCGATCACAGCCTCCTTGATCTCGACGAAATTGCCGATGTGGACGTCCTCGCCGAGCCGTGTGCCTGGCCGCAGCCGTGCATAGGGGCCGACCAGGGCGCCCTTGCCCACATGCGCCTGGTCGAGATGGGAGAACGACCTGATCACCGCGTTGTCCTCGATCGTGACCCCCGGCCCCAACACCACGAACGGCTCGATCACCACGTCGCGCCCGAACCTGGTATCGGCCGACAGAAAGACCGTCTCGGGCGCGACCAGGGTCACGCCTGCCTCCATCGCCGCCTTGCGCAGGCGCTGCTGCAGTACGGCTTCGGTCTCGGCGAGCTGCGCCTTGGTATTGATGCCGCGCACGTCGTCCTCCTCGGTCTCGATCACCACCGCCTTGAGTTTTCTCGCCCGGGCGATCGCAACGGCGTCGGTGAGGTAGAACTCACCTTTGCGGTTGTCGTTGCCGATCCGCTCCAGGATCGCCAGCGCGGTCTTGCCGGCGAACGCCATCAAGCCGCCATTGCACAGGCCGATTGCGCGTTCCGGCGCACTCGCCTCGAGCTCTTCGCGGATCGAGGCCAGCTCGCCGCCCTCTTGCACCAGGCGGCCGTAACCCGTCGGATCCTGCGCCCGGAAGCCGAGGACGACGAGCGCGGCCCCCTTGGCGAGCGCCTCGCGCATGCGCCCGAGCGTCTGCGGCCGGATCAACGGCGTGTCGCCGTAGACGATCAGGACGTCGTCGGGTCCGCGCGCGATCGCGCTCTTCGCCGCCAGCACCGCATGCGCCGTTCCGCGGCGCTCCGATTGCACGAAAATCTCGGCACCAGGCAGGACGCGCCTGGCCTCGGCCGTGACTGCTTCGGCGCCAGGTCCCACCACGATCGCGGTGGAGGTGACGCCGGCGCTGCGCACCGCCTCGAGCACGTGGGCGATGAGCGAGCGGCCGGCGATCTCGTGCAATGCCTTCGGGCGCTGCGAGCGCATGCGGGTGCCCTCGCCGGCGGCGAGCACGATCGCAAGGCAGCTCCGGTCAGCCATCCGAGTCACGCCCTCCTCACAGCCGGCGCCGTCATATCCGAGTGCGCTCCCGCGGAAAAGGCGGATCGGGGGCGCGGCAGGCCGGCGCCGGGGAAGCCACGATGATCGGATTCTGCTAATGCTTTCAATGGGCTGATTCGCTACCAGGAGATGCGGATGGTGGTGCAGGCAGCAAGGACCATCCGGCACGCGCAGCCGCGGCCGTTCGATCTGCGTTCATTGTTGCGCCGGGGGATTTGGGGCATGTCGGCGGCCGCCGCGCTCGGTGTGGCGGTCGCGAGCGCCTACTCGACCACCGGATCGCAGCGGCTGATGGCCGCCTTTGGCTCCACCGCCCGCGAGGCCAATCGCCCACCGCCGGCGGGGCCGGCAATGGCCGAGCTCCTGGCCCGCACCGCCGAAACCGAGAACGAGACCCAGCGCCTGTCCGAGGCAGTGCGCGCACTTGGCGCCGACCGGGAGCGGCTGATCACCCGCATCGCTTCGCTCGAACAGAGCCTGGAGGAGGTCACTGGTTCGATCCGGCGCCAAGCGGTTTCACCTCCGGCCGCAGGCCCAGCCATGGCGCCCCAACCCGCGACCACCTCGAGCGCCTCCAGGATTGCTCCGCTGGCGCCAGGCGAGCAGCCGCCGGCGCCACCGGCCGCGGAGGCGAGCGGCTCGCCTCCGCCAGCGCCTGAGTCCGCCCCCGCCGCCGCGACTGGCCCGCAAACCCCGGCGGCCGCCAGTCGGGTCGCGAGCGCTCCTGCGATCGAGGCGTCCGAGGCGGGAGAGGCCAAGACCAAGCCCGAATTCGGCCTCGACCTCGGAGGCGCCGCCAATTTCGACGCGCTGCGGGCGCTCTGGAATTCGGCCAAGAGCGGCGGGGCGGCCGCGCTCGAAGGCCTCAATCCGGTCGTGGCCGTCCGCGAGAACATCAAGTCCCGCACTGTCGAACTTAGACTCGTGGTTGGTCCTCTGGGCAGTGTGGATGCGGCGGCACGGGCCTGCGCGACCTTGATGGCGGCCCGCCGGTTCTGCGAGCCGGCGGCTTACGAGGGCCAACAGTTCACGCTGGCTATTCCGCAGCATGAGCGCAGGCCGGCGGCGACGACGCCGGAGCGCAGGTCCGCCACCGTCCCCGCACCGGCGCGCCCGTCCGCGCGGCCGAATCCATGAGCTGGAATTGCCCGCGAGCAGTCGGCCGGGCATGATGGCCGCCTTGCAGGCGTGCGATGCAGCCCAGGCTCTTTCTCCCCACCGCCCGCCAGACCAGCTGGCTCATGATCGTCGGCTTCCTGGCGGTCGGCGAGGCGCTTTATCTGCGTTATCTCGCGATCGAATACGCGCCTGTGTCGCTGGCCTGCCAGGCCGGCCTTGATACCTGGCTGTGCACGACATTCAGGCTTGCCATCGTGCTCTACAACCACTCGGTATTCGGCTGGCTTGCGCTTGGCGCGGCCTTGCTCAACCTCATCCGGCCGTCGATCGTGCTGACTTCGGTCGGGCTCGCCGCTGCCGGCTTCGGCCTCGTGCTGCACAATCCCGATCCTTCGGGGCTTGCGGTGGCGGTCCTGATCCTCAGTCTCGCGCGTCCCGCTCCGGCAACAGAATGACGGCGAGCGCGATCGACCCGGCGGCGAACCATAGGGCCTGCCAGTTGGCCGGGGTCTCGTTGATCACGATGTAGAGCGCCGACAGGGCAAGCGTTGCCGCGGCGATGGTCTCGGCGCCGGGACGGAGCCTTTTCCGACGCGGCCACGATGTCATCAGGACGAGAAACGAAATGGTCGTGCCGGTCAGCGGGGCGAACGGAAAATCGCGATAGCGCGGATCGAACACGAGCCCGAGCGCGGCCTGCACGGTCAGCAGGACGAGCGCGATCAGCAGCACGCCAAGGGCGAGCGAGAGCGAATCGCCCAGGCGGTCGCTGCGGCGTGCGAGAATGCAGGCGAAGCTCGGGATCGTCGCCCCTGATGCCGCGGCGGCAGCGCTTGCGAGCGGGGCC
>WNGR01005512.1_pt1 | contig 13558 bp, 10 predicted proteins | sample 5407581 | NCBI WGS metagenome assembly WNGR01 (sample SAMN13153383, study PRJNA577476) | soil metagenome | isolation source: 80 cm soil or saprolite under Garry oak tree replicate 2 | place: USA:California | collected 2016-06-15 | reverse complement strand
CGAAGAAAGGGCATTCTGGTGGACCGCTCGGCTGCGCCTGCCGGGCAATCCAACCGCGGGATACCGTATGAGCGCCAGCCAATCGTCACCTGCGGCCGGGGCGGCTTCAGCGTGGAGCCCGTTTCGTCACCCGATTTTCGCTGTGATATGGACTGCAACCGTCGTCTCGAACACCGGCGGCTGGATGGCCAGCGCGGCATCCGGGTGGTTGATGACGAGTCTCGACCCCGATCCGCTCATCGTATCGCTGGTGCAGGTTGCAACGACGCTGCCGATGTTCCTGGTCGCGATTCCGGCGGGCGCACTCGCCGATATCCTCGACATGCGGAGGTTTCTGATCATCGGCGAAACGGCATACACGATCGTGTCTGCCATCTTCGCAGCCATTGTCTGGTTCGGCCTTGCCACGCCGGCCAATCTGTTGCTGACAACCTTTCTCACCGGCGTGGCCGGCGCGCTGGTGTCCCCCGCCTGGCAGGCGGTCGTTCCTCTCCTCGTTCCCAAGCAGGACTTGAATCCCGCCGTGGCCGCGAACGGCGTCGGCGTCAATGTGAGCCGCGCGGTCGGTCCGGCATTGGGCGGCGTCATTGTCGCTCAAATCGGAATTGCGGCGCCATTCTGGATCAACGCTATCAGCAATCTGGGAGTCATCGGAGCATTGCTGTGGTGGCGACCGCCGCAGAAGGCGGCACAGCACCTGCCGGTGGAGCGGTTCTACGGCGCCGTTCGCACAGGTTTTCGGCACGCGAGGAACAACCCGCATTTACGGGCAACACTGATTCGCGCGGTGGCGTTCTTTCTGTTCGCGAGCGCCTATTGGGCACTGCTTCCACTCGTCACGCGAAGCCAGATCGCCGGCGGACCCGACCTCTATGGCTATCTGCTCGGAGCAATCGGAGCGGCTGCGGTGAGCGCTGCTCTTGCATTGCCATGGTTGAAAGCAATGCTTGGATCTGACCGTCTGGTCGCAGCGGGAACGCTGGGCACGGCGGTCGCGATGGTGCTGTTCGGGCTCGCGCGCAACCCTGCAACGGCGATGGCGGCGAGCATCATCGCGGGAGCATCCTGGATCGCCGTCATATCGAGCGTCAGTGTCTCAGCCCAGCTCGCGCTCCCGGACTGGGTGCGCGGTCGTGGGCTCGCAATATTCGTCACCGCGTTCTTTGGCGCTCTGACCGTCGGCAGTGCGATCTGGGGACAAGTTGCCGCGATGGTCGGCCTGCCCGCGACCCACTTTCTCGCCGCCGCAGGGGCGGTAGTCATGATTCCCTTGACACGGCGCTGGAAGCTACAGACCGGCGAGGCAATCGACCTGACCCCGTCGCTGCATTGGCCGACACCGATACTCACTCATGAGATCGGGCAGGATCGCGGTCCGGTGCTGGTCACGGTCGAATATCGGATCGATCCACGTGATCGCGAGCCGTTTCTCGCCGCACTCGAGAAGCTCGGTCGAGAGCGCCGACGCGATGGCGCTTATGCATGGGCAGTATTCGAGGACGCCGCAGAAGAAGGCCGGATCGTCGAGACCTTTCTCGTCGAATCCTGGTTGGAACATCTGCGCCAGCACGAACGCGTCACGAATGCCGATCGCGTTTTCCAGGATACGGTCAACCGATTCAATACCGAAGGCACGCCAAAGGTCACGCACTTGATCTCTTCGGAGCGACAGCCGGCGAGGTCATAGCGTTTGTAACTGCCACAGCCGGCTCGCGGCCGAGAACGAATGCAGCCGCGTCATCACCGAGATGTACCAATTCTAGGCGCGCAAAGGGCGCCCCCTTCACGCCAATGTCACCGAATCGATCATTTCGGGGAATGCAGGGTCGGCTGTCAACGCTGTGTTCTCGGCCACTACAGTCAACATCGACCGTTCGACGATCGCAAATAACGGAACTGGGCTGACCGCCGCTAACAGCGGGGCGATCATTCGAGCTTCCGGCAACAACATCTACAACAACGCGACCGGCTTCAGCATTGGGGCCGGCGCGTTCATCCAGAGCGACAGCACGAACAACACCGGCGGCAGCAATGGCGGGCTGGGCGCTCCCAACGCAAGCCTCGCCAAGAATTAGGGAATAACGGCGCGTAATCCTAAATTAAGACCTGCACCGGATACTCAAAAAGCACCTATCCCTGGGGGCATACCAGAAGGCCGTTTCGAAAACCGGCGGGGGCCCGCCTTGTGATTCTCCGGAACGACTGCGAGGCCGGGGAATGGGCGCTGGGACTCGGCCGACCGGACGCCAAACTGCTTTTCAACCCCTCGGCCGTGGGTTTTGACGCGGACTCCAAGCCGAGGCGAACAATGAACCTTCCATTTTTCCGCGGCGTGGCCAATGACAGGACCACCGATCCGGTGGCTTGCGCCACTCAGCGCGCGCAGGAATCGAGGCCGGGTCCGGACGTCGCATCCCTTTCCACGTTGCCCGGGGTCGTGCTCTACCAGCGCGTCGTGACGCCCGACGAGCAAATCCGCTACACCTACATCAGCGAGGGCGCCCGTGAACTGTTCGGCGTTTCGCCCGAGGAAATCGTGTCCGATCCGCACGCGCTGTTTGGTTGTCACAGCGCCGAATACAGCGCCATGTTCAGGGAACGGCTGCTGGCCGCCTCGAGATCGCTCTCCATATGGGACGTCGAGGCCTCCATCGTCGCCCGCGACGGCCGCAAAAAGTACACGCATGCGATCGCGCGCCCGGAGCGCAAGCCGGATGGATCGGTGGTTTGGACCGGACTCATATTGGACGAGACCCGCACCCGCGCAGCGGTCATCGAGAGCGTCTCCCAGGCTTTCCTGCTCTATGATTCGCAGGACCAGCTGATCCTGCGAAATCGCCACTATTTCCAGCTTTATGCAGCCTTGACCGCCGTCGTGGTGCCGGGCGCCAAATACGATGACGTGGTCCGGAGCGAGCTCGCGGCCAGACTGAATGTCCCGATTGCGGCCGTGGACCAAACCGTGGAGTATCGAAAATCCATCGAACGCCGCCGAGAGCGGCCGAGCATGTTCGAGTGCCAGCTCGACAACGATCGCTGGATTTTGGTGAATGAACGCCGCACCGATGAAGGGGGGACGATCGTTCTCTATACCGATATCAGCGAACTGAAGCGCAGTGAAAAGGAACGCCTGTCAATACTCGGGCAGCTGACCGCCACTGTCGCGCACGAGCTGCGCAACCCATTGAGCGCCATCCGCAATACGCTCGTGGTTCTGCGGGAAATGATCGCCGGGACGAACGTCAAGGCTGATCGCCCGCTATCGCGCATCGAGCGCAGCATCGAGAGATGCGATCAGATGGTCTCCAGCCTGCTCGAATATGCACGACATCGCAAATTGAACTGCAGCCCGAACCAGCTGGACCAATGGCTCGGCGAGGTTCTCGACGAGCAACAGATGATTCCTGCGGGCATCGAGCTTGAACGCCAGTTCTCCGCGCCGGATGTCATGGTGGATCTCGATGCAGATCGATTCCGGCGCGTATTGATCAATTTGCTCGAAAATGCCGCGCAGGCCATGCAACAGTCCCAGAGCCGCGAGCGCAAGATCACAATCCAGACCCGGGCTGCCGACCGCGCCGAGATCATCGTCAGGGACACGGGGCCGGGCATTGCACCAGACGTGCTGCCGAAAATCTTCGAGCCTCTCTTCACCACCAAGAGCTTTGGCACCGGTCTCGGCCTGGCAATCGTAAAGCAGACCGTCGAACAGCATGGCGGAACAATCGCGATCGAGAGCGAGTTCGGTCATGCGACAACCATCCGCATCGATCTGCCGATTTTGCCTGCGCCCGGCCCGGGTCAAGCCCCATAGGCGCTAGCGCCTTTTTCGAGAAGATTGAATCGAGAGCTCGTAGGGTGGGCAAAGGCGCATCGCGAGCTGCGCTCTTTCCACAATCACCTTGCGCGCCTTTGCCCACCAATGCGGCGCTGCGCTATGCTTCATGGCGTGGGCACGAGACCGCAAGCGCAGTCAAGCTTGCGCAGACCGCGTAAACTTGTCTGCGTGGGCAAAGGCGCGGCGGCGATCGTGTCGGCGGAGAGGGAAGAGCACGCGCCTTTGCCCACCCTACGAAGTTCGGAATGCGTTGCCTTTTGCAGACGCAAATACGATCAACCTAATGGGAAAATGCTCTAAGACAAGCTTTGAGCTATAAGCCTTCAATGACGCGTTATGCCGCGCATTGTTTTGCGTAATTGAACCGGGTTAGAAGCGTCATGACTTCGTCTGCGGGCGCCGGGCGACTGAAGAGATAGCCTTGCGCCTCGGTGCATCCCTCCGCCGCGATTTTCTGGTATTGCTCCTCCGTCTCTACTCCCTCCGCGGTGGTCGCCATGCCGAGGCTGGCGCCCAGCCCGACCACGGCGCGAATGATCGCCACTGCATCCTCGCGTTCCAGGTCGATCACGAACGAGCGATCGATTTTGATCTTGTCGAAGGGGAAGCTGCGGAGATAGCTCAGCGACGAGTACCCGGTTCCAAAGTCGTCCATCGAAATCCGCGCCCCGAGTCTGCGGAGCTCGTGCAAGATGGCAAGGGTGGATTCGCTGTCCTGCAGGAGCACGGATTCGGTGATTTCGAGCTCCAGCCGGTCCCCCGGCAATTGCGACTTGGAAAGAGCACTCAGCGCCATCTGCACAAGGTTTCGGCTCTTGAATTGGCAGGGCGACAGGTTGACGGCGACCTTGATGTCGGCGGGCCATTTGACCGCTTCGGCACAGGCTTGATGCAGGACCCACTCGCCGAGCGGGACAATCAAGCCGGTGTCTTCGGCGAGCGGGATGAATTCGGCGGGCGCGATCATTCCCCGTTTGGGATGCCGCCAGCGAATCAGGGCTTCGAAGCCGCTGATATGTCGGGTCGCGACGTTGAGCAACGGCTGATAATACAGCTCGAACTCATGTCCTGCCAGCGCCCGTCTCATATCAAGCTCGAGCGCGCGCCGCGCCTTGAGGCGTGCGTCCATCTCGGGCTCGAAGAACCGGTGGGTGCCTCGGCCGTCTGCCTTGGCCTTGTACAGCGCCATATCGGCGTTGCGCAGCAGCTGGTCTGCATCGGCGCCATCATTCGGGGCCAAGGCTATTCCGATGCTGGCTCCGACGATAATTTGATGGCCCTGGATCTCGTGCGGCTCGCTGATGACCTCGATCATGCGGCGGGCGAGCACGCTCGCATCTTCGGGCTGATCGATGGCGGACTGAATGATCGCGAATTCGTCGCCTCCAAGACGCGCGATGGCATCAATTTCCCGAACGCACCCGCGCAGCCGCTCGGCGGTATCCCGCAGGAGCGCGTCTCCCACCGGGTGTCCGAGCGTGTCGTTGATCTCCTTGAAGTCATCGAGGTCGAGGCACAGCACCGCGCAAGTTTCGCCGCGATTTGTACGGAAGAACATTCGCTCCATGTCTTCCCGAAACAGCAACCGATTTGGCAGGTCGGTGAGCGCGTCATGGCGAGCCATATGGGCAATGCGCGCCTCCGATCGCCGTCGCTCCGTGATGTCCTCGTGGGTGGCAACCCAGCCGCCCTCGCTCATGGGCTGGTGCGAAATCAGGATGGTGCGCCCATCGGCCAACTCCCGGGCGTACAGGGCCGAGTTAAGCCCCAGATTGATGGCCCGATGCTCGGATAAAACGTCCTCGAGCTTCAGCCCTGCATAGCCTACGGTCGCAAATCGATGTGCGACGATCTGCTGCCAGGACACTCCCGGACGGGCCAATTCAGCCGGCAGGTTATACATCTGAACGTAGCGCTGATTGCAGACGACCACGCGCTCCGCGGCATCGAACATGCAAAGCCCTTGCGACATATTGTTCAAGGCGGCTTCGAACCGGAGGGACTGGGTCCGGACTTCCTGCTCCGCGTTCTGATGAGCCCGTACCAGAATATTTTTTTCAAAACAGCGGTCGAGAATGGCATAGAGCTGATTCGGATCGGATGTCTTCTCATAGAAGTCGTAGGCGCCCTGCCGCAGGGCCGCGATCGCGGTTTGAGTATCGGCGTGCGCGGTGATCATGACGCAGATGAGATCCGGCCGCTTCGACATGAGCTGCGAAAGCAGATCGACGCCGGAAAAATTGCCGAGCCGAATGTCGATCGTCACCACCTGCGGATTGAACGCAGCCAAAGTCCACATCGCCTCGTCGGGGCATGACGCGGTCGCGATCTCGTAGCCGCGGAGGTGCAGCAAGTCGCCGAGCGACGCGGCGAAATCATCGTCGTCGTCGACGATGAGGATGCGTTTGGCCTCCATGACCGTTTCACGCGGCGGCTGCGGCATGTCTCGATTCCACGATATCCGTGACTGCCGCCAGCAGGACGGCGGGATCGAATGGTTTGACCAGCACCCGCTCCGCAATCAACGAACCCGGAATATCCACGTGCTTTGCAAGACTGGGAACGAGCAAGATGATCGGCACCATCCGATCGGACCCGTTGAGTTCGCGAAGGACCTCAATGGCCGACAGAAGCGGCAATTCGAGGTCCATGATCAGACAGTCGCATTCGCTCGATTTGAGCTTTGCCACCGCTTCGTCACCGTTACGGGCAATTTCCACCTTGTATCCGGTCCGCGACAACAGATCCGAGGTGTTCTGCCCGAATTCAGGGTCATCGTCCGCGACGATGACCAGGCCACGCGGCTTCACCGCTTCCAAGCTGTTCAGCAATTCGCTCGCGGCAAACGGCTTGTGAAGCACGCCAACCGCGCCGCCATCGAGCGCGTCGGAGAGCAGCTTCTCGACGCTGAAGCCGGTCATCATGATGACCTGAGCGCTCGGCCGGAGCCTGCGAAACTCGAAGAAGGTCTGCACGCCGTCGATTCCGGGAAGGCGCACGTCCATCAGGGTGACATCAAAGTCCGTCTCGCGGAACCGCTGGATCGCGTCTTCCCCGCTCAGGGCAATTTCGACCTGGTAGTTTCCGAGCGAGAGGATGTCGGCGACGCTTTCAGCATGATCTTGATCGTCGTCGACTACTAAGATGCGCGGGGTCATGCTGCAATCCTCTCTGCGGCTGCAAGCGGAAGCTTGATGTGGACCGCCGTTCCCTGCCCGAGCTCGCTCGCGACCTCGACCCTGCCTTCGTGCTGCTCAATGATCTGTTTGACGGTAGGAAGCCCAAGTCCGGTGCCGTAGCTCTTGGTGCTGAACAGGGGCTCGAAGATTTTCGGCAGCACGTCGGGGGAAATGCCCGGTCCGGTATCGCGGACGATGATCTCCGCGCAATCGGTCGTTCGCGTTTGCACGCTGATCTTGCGCTCGCGATCCCGGGTCTGCTGCATCGCCTCGGTGGCATTGTCGATCAGATTGATGACGACCCGCCGGAAGCGATCGTCGTCCAAGGCGACTAGCGTGTCCTTGGCTGCGAGCTGGCGCTCTAGAACCATGCCGTCAGGTATCAGCTGCTCATCGAGCACGTCACTCAGCCACTGATCGAGCTTCGCAGGCTTGAGCACCAGGTTCCGTCGTCGGGCATATTCAAGCAGATCGGAAACGAGCTGGTCGCACCGCCCGATGCTGCGCTCGATGCGAGAAATCGGCCGCTCGAAGTCGATGTTCTTCGACAGCGCCGCCTGTCGCAGCGCGGCGGTCGTGTTGTTGATCGCGCTGAGCGGATTTCGCAGCTCATGGGCGACGGTGGCAGTCAGGCGGCCGAGCACCGAAAGGCGCTCGTTCGTCAACAGCTCGGTGACATCGGTGAAAGTGTGCACTCTGCCGCCGCCCGCCAGCGGTACGCTGCGGACTTCGATAACGGCGCCAGTCGGACGGCGGATCTGATAGCTCTGAATGTTTTCGGTGAGACGGCAGGCGTCGACTTGTTCCAGCGCCTCCTCGAATACTCCCGTACGCCGCAGGAACGCGAGCACTTCGTCCCACCGGGGACGCGAGGCCATCATGTCCGCCGGCAGTTCGAGCAGCTCCATGGCGCGCCGATTGCAGACCGGCACCCGCCGGTCGGCATCGATCATCATGATTCCTTGGGTGACATTTTCGAGGGTCGCTTCGAGAAACGACCGGACCGCCTGCAAATCTGCCGTCCGCTCTTCGACCAGCCTCTCGAGGCCCCGATTCAGACGGTCCAGCTCTTCTTTTGTCTGTTCGATGATTCGCTGCCGGGCCCCCATGTGTTGGTCGAACTCGTCGGTTCGGTCGGCGAGACGCCGGTCCGCGATGGCGCCGATGAGGCTCATTCCAAGCACGGCGATGGCGCCCCCCGCCACCGCGGCGGCAAGCGCGGTTGGGGAGAACGAAAATGCCGTAATGGCTCGTGTCGGGTCGGGAAGGATTTCGACCGCGCCCATGGCCGTGAAATGATGCGCGACGATCGCGAGCGTCAGCAGCAGGGCGGCGCAAGCCGTTCCGCGCATGTCGCTGCGGCGCACCGCAAGCACCAGCGCGCCCATTCCAAACAACATGCCAAGCGCAATGGAGACAAGCACGAGGTCGAACCACCAGGTGACGCGACCGGGTACTTCGAGGGCCCACATGCCGAGATAATGCATGCAGGCGATTCCGGCGCCGACGATTCCGCCGCCGACCGGAGCGCTCCATCGTGCCGGACTGTAAACAGCAACACCGAGACCGGCACCCGTTACTCCCGCCGCCGCGACGAGAGACAGCGCGGTGAGGCCGATGTCGTATGCCGTCGTGATGCCCGGATCGTAGGCCAGCATCGCGATGAAGTGCGTCGCCCAAATTCCGCATCCGGCCGCGGCGCCGGCGGTAATGATCCAGGCCGCGCATGCTCCGCCCCGCGTCGAACAGGCGCGATGGAAGAGATTGATCGCGGTGACGCTGGCGAGGAAGCAGACGATGCCGGCGAGAACCACGAGCCGCAAATCATGCTCGCCCGTGAGGCAAGTCAGAACCCGGAACATACTTCCCCAACCCCCTCGTTTGTTGGGGAGATCGCTATAGGCCCTCGATTGTTTTCAAGTTAATGGGACGGCATCGGCGAAAAACGTCCCTAAAAAATCGTTGCCGTAGACTTTACATTTCGACAAAGGCCCTGCTCCAGCGGGACCATCACCAGCCGGCGAGGGCCGCGCCGAGAACGAGCGCGGTCTCGCCCACCAAAACACCGGCGAAGACCGATCGGCGCAGCAGCAGGAAGGCAAGGAAGCCGCAGCCGATGGCGGCAAGCCGCGCGGGCAGCGGCACCTGCGCGAGCGCGGCGGGCGGGAACAGCGCGATCCTCGCGATGACGCCGGCGAGCACGGCGATCGCGACCGCGCGCACCCAGATGATGAATTCGGAATCCTCATCGAAGCCGCGTCCGACCAGGATGCCGAGCAGGCGCCAGAGGTCGGTCGGCAGGAAGCCGGCCAGGACCAGCACCAGATAGGGCCAGAACCCGCCGGAGAGGCTCATCGCAAGGCCCCGCGCAGACGATGCACCGCATAGGCCGCGGAGCCGGCGATGATGCCGGTCCACAACAGGTCGAGCGCGACCTCGGCATAGGCGAGCAGCGGAGCGACGGCGAGACCGAGGCCGAGCGCCAGCTGGTCGCCGAGGGAGCGGCTGTTGCGCGCGGTCGAGATCAGGAAGGACAACGGGGTCAGGAACAGCAGGGCCGCGGTCATCAGCGCCGGCAGCGAGGCGGCAAGATAGAAGCCGATGACGCTGCCGATGTGCCCGGCGGCCATGAATCCGAGCCCCATGCCATTGCAGAAGGCGATACGCCGCTCGCGCGGCAAGGGCGGCAGCAGCCGAAACGACTCGACCCAGAGGCTCGCCGCGGTCAAATGCGCGGGCAGGACGAGGTCGCGAAAGCGGGTGTGGGAGCCGCGGAGGAGCGGCAGCAGCGAGACCACCATCGGCAGGAAGCGCACGCCCGAAAGTCCGACCGCGAGCCCGACCTCGACCAGCGAGGCCCCGCTCCCGAGCGCCGAGATCATGATCACCTGCGCCGGGCCGGCCCACACCAGCAGGGTCGAGAGCAGGAGCCAGGCCAGGCTGAAGCCATAGTCATGCGCGAGCGCGCCGATGCCGACATAGGTGCCGAGCAGGACGAGAGTGAAGACCGAGGTCCAGGTTGCGCGCAGGCCGGCGAAAAAGGCCGCGGCGGATGACGGCGGCGAAAACTCTGGATTTGCGGCGGGCGACATGGTCGGGTCTAGGGCGTATTTTCGGTAGAGTTTATCCACAACCTCATCCGCTCATTCCCGCGCAAGCGGGAATCCAGGGGCCGCTCGCTCCGAGTCCTGCGTCTGCTGCCCTGTTGGGTCCCCGCTTTCGCGGGGACGAACGGACATAAGACACCGATTCCACCTGATCGAAACCCGGTCTAAAGATGAAAAGATGAGTCGTCATTTCCTCAGCGTAGGCCTGGGCGCATTCGACGGTATATGTGCTGGTTGCATGCCGGCCATACGAATGAATCGGAATGGAAATCCACAACCGCTCGTCCCCGCGCAAGCGGGGACCCAGGGAGGCAGACTCATGAGCTTCTTTGTATACATCCTGGCAAGCCGACGAAATGGCACGTTGTATATCGGCATGACCGACGACCTAATTCGCCGGGTATGGGAACATCAAACTGGGGCCGTACCCGGCTTCACACGGAAGTACGGCGTCAAGATGCTGGTCTGGTTCGAGCCGCACGATACGAGAGAATCGGCATTCCTGCGAGAGCGTCAGGTCAAGAAATGGAATCGGGCTTGGAAGCTTCAACTGATCGAACGTTTCAACCCCAGCTGGAAAGATCTGGCGGGCGAGTTGATGCAATGAATCGTTAAACCGCTGGTCCCTGCGCAAGCGAGGAACCAGTGATTGGAGTCAGGCGGAGAGGCTGGATTCCCGCTTGCGCGGGAATGAGCGGAAGAGGATGAGGCTCCCGCGGTGCCTCACACCTTGACCAGCGGCACCTTCGGCACCGAGCCGCGCGGGCTCGGCGGTCCGCCTGCGTCCTTGGGGCCCGGGGGCTTGCGCCGCGGCGCGCCGGACTTGCGCTTGGGCCTCAGCTGCGGCTGCGGGATCTTGTCCGGCTTCGGCGTCACCGGGCCGTCGAGGAACTCGAAGCCGAGCTTTTCGGCGCCGGTCTCGTCCTTGATGAGGGTCACGCGCACGTGGCCCCCGGCCTTGAGCTTCCCGAACAGGACCTCGTCGGCGAGCGGCTTCTTGATGGTTTCCTGGATCAGGCGGGCCATCGGCCGCGCGCCCATCTGCTCGTCGTAGCCGTGCTCGACCAGCCACTTGGCGGCCTCGTCGGAGAGCTCGATGGTGACATCGCGGTCGCCGAGCTGGGCCTCGAGCTGCAGCACGAACTTCTCGACCACCTTGGCGATGATCTCGGGCGAGAGGTGGGCGAAGGTGATGATCGCGTCGAGGCGGTTGCGGAACTCGGGCGCGAACATCTTGTTGATCGCCTCGAGGTCGTCGCCCTCGCGCTTGATGCGGGTGAAGCCATAGGCCTGTCGCGCGAGATCGGAGGCACCGGCATTGGTGGTCATGATCAGGATCACGTTGCGGAAGTCGACCTGCTTGCCATTGTGGTCGGTGAGCTTGCCGTGGTCCATGATCTGCAGCAGCACGTTGAACAGGTCTGGATGCGCCTTTTCGATTTCGTCGAGGAGGAGCACGCAATGCGGGTGCTGGTCGACGCCATCGGTCAGGAGCCCGCCCTGGTCGAAGCCGACATAGCCGGGCGGCGCGCCGATCAGCCGCGAGACCGTGTGCCGCTCCATGTATTCGGACATGTCGAAGCGGATCATTTCGACGCCGAGCGCGACCGCGAGCTGCTTTGCCACTTCGGTCTTGCCGACGCCGGTCGGACCGGAGAACAGGTAGCAGCCGATCGGCTTCTCGGGCTCGCGTAAGCCTGCGCGGGCGAGCTTGATCGAGGCCGCGAGCGCGCCGATCGCCTTGTCCTGGCCGTAGACGACGGTCTTGAGCGTCTGGTCGAGGTGCTGGAGCACCACCGCGTCGTCCTTGGACACGGTTTTCGGCGGGATCCGCGCCATGGTGGCGATGGTGGTCTCGATCTCCTTGAGGCCGATCGTTTTCTTGCGCCGGCTTTCGGGCAGGAGCATCTGCGCGGCGCCCTACTCGTCGATCACGTCGATCGCCTTGTCGGGAAGCTTCCGGTCATGGATGTAGCGCGCCGAAAGCTCGACCGCCGCCTTGATCGCCTCGTTGGTGTATTTGAGCTTGTGGTAGTCCTCGAAATAGGGCTTGAGGCCCTTGAGGATGCTGACCGCGTCCTCGACCGTCGGCTCGTTGATGTCGATCTTCTGGAACCGGCGCACCAGGGCGCGGTCCTTTTCGAAATACTGCCGATACTCCTTGTAGGTGGTCGAGCCGATGCAGCGCACATTGCCCGACTGGAGCGCCGGCTTGAGCAGGTTCGAGGCGTCCATCGCGCCGCCGGAGGTCGCGCCGGCGCCGATCACGGTGTGGATCTCGTCGATGAACATGATCGCGCCCGGATAGGCTTCGAGCTCCTTGATCACCTGCTTGAGGCGCTCCTCGAAGTCGCCCCGGTAGCGCGTGCCGGCAAGGAGCGTGCCCATATCGAGGGCAAACACGGTCGCGCCCTTGAGCACGTCGGGCACCTCGCCATGCACGATGCGCCGCGCCAGCCCTTCGGCGATCGCGGTCTTGCCGACCCCGGCGTCGCCCACGAACAGCGGGTTGTTCTTCTGCCGGCGGCAGAGCACCTGGATGGTGCGGCTGATCTCGGCCTCGCGGCCGATCAGCGGGTCGATCTTGCCCTCGCGCGCCTTCTTGTTGAGGTTGATGCAATAGGCCTCGAGCGCGTCGCCCTTCTTCTTCGGCTCGTCGCCGGTCTTGGTATCGGTCTCCTCGTCGGCGCCACGGACCGGACGCGCCTCCGACATGCCCGGCCGCTTGGCAATGCCGTGGCTGATGTAATTGACCGCGTCGTAGCGGGTCATATCCTGCTCCTGCAGGAAATAGGCGGCGTGGCTCTCGCGCTCGGCGAAGATCGCGACCAGGACGTTGGCGCCGGTCACCTCCTCCCGGCCCGAGGACTGGACGTGGATGACCGCGCGCTGGATGACGCGCTGGAAGCCGGCGGTGGGCTTGGAATCCTCGTTGCCGTCGCTGACCAGGTTCTCGAGCTCGGATTCGAGATAGCCGGTGAGGCTCCGGCGCAGCTTGTCGAGGTCCACATTGCAGGCGCGCATCACCGCCGCCGCGTCCTGGTCGTCGATCAGGGCGAGCAGCAGGTGCTCGAGCGTCGCATATTCGTGGTGCCGCTCGTTGGCGAGCGCCAAGGCCCGGTGGAGGGACTGCTCAAGGCTACGCGAAAAGGTGGGCATGTGAGTCCTGTGGTGTTGTGTTCATATAGCTCCGGCGTCACTTTTTTTCCATCACGCATTGGAGAGGATGCTGGTGTTTGCGGGCAAAGTCCATCACCTGCGTCACTTTGGTTTCGGCCACCTCGTAGGTGTAGACCCCGCACTCGCCGATGCCGTGGTGGTGGACATGCAGCATGATCTGGGTCGCGGCCTCGTGGTCCTTGTTGAAGAACCGCTCGAGCACGTGGACCACGAATTCCATCGGCGTGTAGTCGTCATTGAGGAGCAGCACCCGA
>WNGR01010155.1_pt1 | contig 13559 bp, 11 predicted proteins | sample 5407581 | NCBI WGS metagenome assembly WNGR01 (sample SAMN13153383, study PRJNA577476) | soil metagenome | isolation source: 80 cm soil or saprolite under Garry oak tree replicate 2 | place: USA:California | collected 2016-06-15 | reverse complement strand
CTCCTACAGCGCCGCCGTCTATGGCAGCCGCCGCGTCGCGGCAGCCCTGGCCGTCGCCGCCGCGGCCGCGGTCATCGTGGTCGGCACCCCCGAGATCCTCGGGCACGGCCCATGGATCCGCGCGCTGCTCCCGGTCCCGACGCTACTGGCGGCGGCCGGCGCCTGGCTGGTCGGCCTGGTGATCAGGAAGCAGTTCTCGGCGCGGGCCGATCACATCGCGGCGCTGGCCGAACGCGCGGAGCTGATCGCGGCCCAGCAGGAGGAGCGAGCGCGGGGCGCTGCCCTGGCCGAGCGGCTGCGCATCGCGCGGGAGCTGCACGACATCGTCGCCCATCACCTGAGCGTCGTGGTGATCCAGTCCCAGGGCGCACGGCGCATGATGGACCGGGACCCGGCGCGGGCGAAGACGGCGATGACGGATGTGGAGCGGACCGGGCGGACGGCGCTTGAGGAGATGCGGCGGCTGCTGGGCCTGCTGCGGTCCGGCGAGGCGGCGGGCGGCTCCGGCGATCCCGGGAGTCCTGGGGGTCTGGACGAGGACGCTGACGGCGCGTACCTGCCGCCGCTCGGCCTGGCCGATGTGGCTGACCTCGCCGAGCGCATGCGCGGGGCCGGCCTGCCGGTCACGGTGCGGACCTGCGGTGAGCCGCGTGACGTCCCCGAGGACGTGGGGCTCACGGTGTACCGGATCGTGCAGGAGGCGCTCACCAACGTGCTGAAGCACGCCGGTCCCGCGCACGCCACGGTCCAGCTGGACTTCGCCAGCTCGCCCGGCGGCGTCACGGTCCTCGATGTCACGGTGACCGATGACGGGCGCGGCGCGGCGGCCGCCGGGCCGGCGGTTCCCAGCGCGGGGCGGGGGACAGCGGGGATGCGGGAGCGGGTGGCCGCGCTCGGCGGGGAACTGGCTTCGGGACCGCGGCAGGGCGGCGGGTTCCGGGTGCACGCGACGATCCCGCTGGGGCCAGTCATGATCTGGAGACGGGCATGATCAGACCGTGATCCGGGTCCTGCTGGCCGATGACCAGCCGCTGATACGGACCGGGTTCCGGATGATCCTGGACGCGGAGCCCGACATCGAGGTGGTCGGCGAGGCGGGCGACGGGGCGGACGCGGTGCGCCAGTGCGGGAAGCTGCACCCCGACGTCGTGGTGATGGACATCCGGATGCCGGTGCAGGACGGCATCGCGGCAACGACCCAGATCACGGCCGCGGACCATGCCCGGGTGCTCGTACTCACCACATTCCACCTCGACGAGTACGTGGTCGCCGCGCTCCGCGCCGGTGCCAGCGGATTCCTGCTCAAGGACGTCGACGCGGACAAGCTCGCCGAAGCCATCCGGGTGGTGCAGGCAGGCAACGCCATCGTGGATCCGGCAGTCACGCGGCGGCTGATCGACCGGTTCGCGCACCGGCTGCCGGATCCCGCCGTTGCGGCGCGGCACGGGGACGCTGCCCGCGACCGTGCCTGCCTGCTTGACTGCCTCACCGAGCGCGAGACCGAGGTACTCGGCCTAGTCGCGCGGGGACTTTCCAACACCGAGATAGCGGCCGAGCTCGTCGTCACGGAGACGACCGTCAAGACCCACGTGCACCACCTGCTCACCAAGCTGGGCGCGCGCGACCGCGTGCAGCTGGTGATACTCGCCTACGACTCGGGGCTGGGCCCTCCTCCTCAGAGCTAGCAGGGTCCGCGTCTCCATCCTGAGATGGAGACCGAGGACAGTACGCCGGATCGATGTAGTGTCCTGAAGCCGGGCCTACGTTCGTCACAGGTTAAGCAGAGCTGCCTGAGAGGAGCGGTCATGATGAGCCAGGCGAATGCCAAGCGCCCCCTGCTCCCGCACGACGAGCCGACCGACCGCGGGGTAACGCCTCCTGTCGCGGACCTCACTCACAAACCGATCACAACGAGCCGAGGGCGGCGCCGGAGGGCACGCGTCCGCTCTCACCTACGCTCCGTGGTCAGTCTCGGCGGATGCTCAGCGCTTGTGGCGCTGCTTATCGCCGGCTGCGGCGCATCGAAGACGGTGTCTGCCCGGCATGAGAGCTCGTCCAGCCCGAGTGCGGCACCATCCTGGATGTCCTACCAGCGACCGGCGAGCGCCAGCATTGTCACAAGTCAGATTCAGGTCCCGACTCGTGACGGCACGGACCTCGGATGCACCATGTTTCGGCCAGCCGTAGGCGGCGCTCCGGCTCCCGGTAAGTTCCCGGTCATCGTCTCGAACTTCTGGCCCTACTACACCAGAAGCCAATACGGGAATCCCGCCCAGAATCCCAACGCCAAGTTCTTTGCTCAGCATGGATACATCGATTTGGTCTGCAGCATGCGCGGCACGTACAACTCGAGCGGGACCTTCCCTGGTTGGTTCATGCCCAGCGACGTCACCGATGACTATGACATCGTCGAGTGGGCTGCGTCGCAACCCTGGTCGTCGGGACGGATCGGGCAAGAAGGAGCGAGCTACGGAGGGATCAACACGTTGAAGGCGGCTGCGGCTCGTCCGCCGCATTTGGTCGCGATCGCCCCACAGTTCGCTTTTCAGGACGCTTACCTTGGGTACTTCTACCCCGGGGGGATCCCGAACGACATAAGCCAGTCTCCGGCACAAGGTGTGCAGGACTATCGGGGCACGACACCTGAGCGGCAGAACGCGACCTGGTCCGCCCATCCACTCGACGACGCCTTCTGGCAGAAGGCCAGCGTTCCCACTGACAAGATCAATGTTCCAACGCTCATGATCGGGGGTTGGCTTGATTACATGCTGGTCGGCGACATTGCCAACTATCTCTCCCTCCCGCGATCGGACGGGTGGCTTGTGATGGGTCCGTGGGAGCACGCCACCGAGCCTCCGGCGACCCTCGAGCCGATGCTCTTGGCGTGGTTTGACCACTGGCTTAAGGGCCTGCCGGACGCGCCGCTGCCATCTGCGCGCGTGACCAGCTTCGAGATGTCGGCGCACGGCGGAAACGGTTGGACTGAGATGCCCTCGTACCCACCCGCTGACGCCTCCTCAGTTCGCTACGACTTCAATACCGACCAAACCCTTGCGGGCACTGCAGGACCCGCGGGAACCAAGTCCTATGTGGTCAACCCGCATGACGGGCCTCCAGCCATTTGCTTCCCGCCCGGTGGAGGTCCCTGCGATCCGACTAGCGATATGGCCAAGGCCGACGCCAAGCGGCTGACGTTCACATCGTCTCCGCTGAACGCCGCGATGGTCCTGGTGGGCAGCATGGAGGTCCACCTGCGAGCGGCCTTGAGCGCCACGGACGGTGACCTGGTCGTCAAAGTCGAGGACGTTGCTCCGGACGGAACGGTTCATCAGGCATCGGTTGGGTACTTGAAGGCCAGCCATAGGTTGTCGCAGTCCACTCCAGCGGCTGTCGTGCCGAATCAGCCGACCGACTTCGTGATTTCGGTCTGGCCAATGGACTGGCGTCTTCCGAAAGGCGACCGGTTGCGGCTAAGCGTCACAAGCGGGGACTACCCCAAGATCGCAGCCGACGCTCCGAGCGGCACGGTGACCGTGGCAACAGGCCAGGACGGCTCGTTCGTCGATCTGATTGCGCAGAACCTGGGTTGAGCGTCAGCCCTGGACCTGGACCGTGCCACGGGCCTGAGCCTTGGGCGCTGCGTGGAACCTACGGACCTTCCAAAAGACGTTAGGTGCGGCTCCGTTAAAGTGAGCTGATCAGGCGGCGTCGAAGTCGGGCCGCGACCGGCGGCTGCCGGCTCCGCTGCCGCACCTAGCGCGAGACCGAGGTGCTCGCCCTCGTCGCGCGGGGGCTTTTCAACACCGAGATAGCGGCCGAACTCGTCATCACGGAGACGACGGTCAAGACCCACGTGCACCACCTGCTCACCAAGCCGCGCGCGCGACCGCGTGCAGCTGGTGATACTCGCCTACGACTCAGGGCTTGATCCTCCTCCCCAGGGCTAGCAGGACCCGCGCCTCCATCCTGAGATGGAGACGCAGGACAGTACGCCGGATCGATGTGGGGCCGCGGGGCCCGGATCTACGTTCGTCACAGGTTAAGCAGAGCTTCCTGAGAGGAACGATCATGATGAGCCAGGCGAATGCCCAGCGGCCCCTGCTCCCACAGGACGGGCCGGCCGCGCGAGCATGTGATCTCACCAAGGTGTACGGGCGCGGCGACGCGGAAGTGACCGCGCTCGGCGGCGTCAGCATTGATATCCCCCCTGGCTCCTTCACCGCTGTGATGGGACCGTCAGGCTCCGGCAAGTCCACGCTCATGCACTGCATGGCGGGCCTAGACTCCGTCAGCGGCGGCCAGGTCTGGATCGGCGGCCAGGAGATTGGCGGGCTGTCGGAGCGGCAGCTGACCAGGCTCAGGCGCGACCGGATCGGTTTCGTCTTCCAGGCCTACAACCTGCTGCCCGTGCTGAGCGCCGTCGACAACATCACACTGCCGCTTGACATCGCCGGGCGCCGCGCCGACCAGCAGTGGCTGAACACGGTCGTCGAGACGGTGGGCCTGCGTGACAGGCTGCGACACCGGCCCAGCGAGCTGTCCGGCGGCCAGCAGCAGCGCGTCGCCATCGCCCGTGCGCTCGTCAGCCGCCCGGAGATCGTCTTCGCGGACGAGCCGACCGGCAACCTCGACTCAAGGGCCAGCGCCGAGGTGCTCGGCCTGCTACGCCGGTCGGTCCGCGACTACGGCCAGACGATCGTCATGGTCACCCACGACCCGGTCGCCGCCTGCTACGCGGACAAGGTCGTCTTCCTGGCCGACGGCCAGATCGTCGGCGCGCTTGAGCAGCCGACCCCGGAATCCGTCCTCGTCTACATGAAGAACCTCGGGGAGTGAGCAGTCATGTTCCGTGCGATGTTCCGCAGCATGCTCGTCCACCGCCTGCGTCTGGCCCTCACCGGACTGGCGATCGCGCTCGGCGTAGCCTTCATGGCCGGCAGCTTCGTCTTCAGCGCCACCCTCACCCATAGCCTGGACACGCTGTTCGCCCAGGCCAGCACCGGGACCGATGTCTCGGTGCAGCACTCCACGCCCGCTGGCTCCGGCGTCGGGCCCGGGAGTTCGGCCAAGCCCGTCCCGGCATCGGTCCTCAGCCTGGTCCGCCGGGTGCCCGGCGTCTCGGTCGCCGACGGCCAGATCTCCGACCGTGCCGTGCTGCTCGGGCGGGATGGCAAGCCGCTGAGCTCCCAGTTCGGCCTCGCGCTGAGCTGGCCGGCCGACTCCCCGTTCCAGGCACCGTATACGCACCGGGCCGGCCAGCCCCCCGCGGGACCGGGCCAGGTCATGATCGACCGCGCGTCCGCCAAGAAGGGGCACTTCACGGTGGGCGACAAGATCGACCTCACCATCGGCGGGCATGCCGTGCCGTTCACCATCAGCGGGATAACCGGCTACGCGTCGGCGGACACCATCGGGGGCGGCTCGATGGCTATCTTCGACCTTGCGACGGCCCAGCAGCTGTTCGGCAAGACCGGCGTCTACGACAGGATCGATGTCAAGGCCGCGCCCGCGGTATCCGCCGATCAGCTGCGCGGCCGGATCACCCCGGTGCTGCCCGGCGGCGTCACGGCGATCACGTCGGCGACGGCGGCGGCTAACGACGCCCAGCAGATCAACAGCCAGCTCGGCATCCTCACCGACTTCTTCCTCGCGTTCGCCGGGATCGCGCTGTTCGTCGGTGCGTTCGTCATCTGGAACACGTTCTCCATCATGGTGGGCCAGCGGACCAGGGAGCTCGCGCTGACCCGCGCGCTCGGGGCAGGCCGCGGCCAGGTGTTCCGCTCCGTCCTCGCCGAGGGCGCGATCGTCGCAGCGGTGGCCTCCGTCATCGGGGTCGGGCTCGGCCTCGGGCTGGCCAGGGGACTGGCCGCGCTGCTAGCGACGTTCGGCTTCGCGCTGCCCATCAGTGGCCTGGTCATTCCCCCTGCGGACATGATCATCGCCATCGTCACCGGTATCGCCATTACCCTGGCCGCCTCGGTCGCGCCCGCCTACCGGGCAACGCGGGTGGCCCCGGTCCAGGCGATGCGCTCGGTAGCCACCGAGCCGACCGGCTTCTCGATGCGACGGCTCGGCGCCGGCCTAGTGCTGACGGCCGGCGGCGTCGCGGCCCTGCTCGCCGGGATGTTCGCCGGCGCTGGGATAGCCGCGACGGCCGGGGGCGCGGCGGGATGCTTCATCGGCGTCACCGTGCTCGCACCGCTCATCGCCCGCCCGCTCGCCTACGTGATCGGGGTGCCGCTCACCCGGCTGCCTGGCCGGTCCGGCGTGCTTGCCCGCGGGAACACGATGCGCAACCCGAAGCGGACCAGCGCGACCGCCGCGGCGCTCATGGTCGGCCTGGCCGTCATCGTCTCGACGTCCGTGATGGTCAGCTCGGCGCGCGCCACGATCACCAGCCAGATCAGCGCGGCGAGCAAGACCGACTTCTACGCGCAGGCGACTAACAGCGACGCCGGGATCACCCCGGCACTCGCTGGCGTCCTGGCCAGCCAGCCCGTAGTCAAGGGAGTCACCGAGGTCCGCACCACGGTGGCGACCGTCGGCGGCACCGCGAACGCCAACGTCGACGGGGTGGACCCGGCCGCCATCGGCCAGTTCACCAACCTCGGCGTGACCTCCGGGCAGCTTTCCGCGCTGAACGGCGGCGGCATGCTCGTCTCCAGCGCGACAGCCGCCGGCCGACACTGGCGGGTCGGCGACGTAGTCCCCGTCCGGTTCGGCTCCTACGGTTCCGACCGGATCCGCATAGCCGGCATCTTCACCAACATCGGCCCGCTCAGCAGCTACCTGCTCGGCAACGCCGCGTTCACCGCCGACAGCGGCATTCGCGTCGACAGCGTCGACCTGGTGCGGGCGCCCGCCTCGGCCAGGGCCGGCCTCCAGTCCGCGCTCCGCGGCTACCCGGGGGCGGAGCTGCTCGACCAGACCGGCTACATCAAGAACCAGACCGCGATGCTGAACTCCCTGCTCAGCCTCGTGACCGCGCTGCTCGTGCTCGCGATCGTGATCGCCCTGCTCGGCGTCGTCAACACCCTCGCCCTGTCCGTCGTCGAGCGCACCAGGGAGATCGGCCTGCTGCGCGCGATCGGCATGCGGCGCGGCCAGCTCAGGCAGATGGTCACCGCCGAAGCCGTCATCATCGCCGTGATCGGCGCTGTCCTCGGCACCGCCCTCGGCCTCGGCCTCGGCACCGCCCTAGCCGACGCGGTCACGAAGTCGCAGCAAGCGACCGTGGCCATCCCGGCCGGCCAGCTCGTGATCTACATCCTGGCCACCGCTGCCGCCGGGGTGCTCGCCTCACTCGCCCCGGCACGACGCGCCGCCAGGCTTAACATGCTGGCGGCAATCGCCGCCGAGTAGCCGGTTACCTCCCGCCGCCAGCACGATGATCACGTGCTGGCGGCGGTTGCCGCCAGCTGAAGGCAGAGAAACGTGATGGATCCGGGCATCGATGTCGTCAGGTGACAATCGATGCCCGGATCCATCACCTGCGGGCCACACTAAGGTGGCCGAGAACCTGATCGGCCGCTGTCCTGGCGGTCGCTATGCACGCGGGGATGCCGACCCGTCGAAGGCAGCACCGCAGATCGCAAGCCCAGGCTGTGCCGCGACGGCCACCCTGATGCTCGCCACCCGGTCCAGGTGCCCCACCAGGTACTGCGGCAGCGCCCCGCCCCAGCGGGTTACGCGCCAGTCCGCGGGCTCGCCTCGTACTCCCGTCGCCTCGCCAAGCTCGGCCGCGGCGAGCTTCGCCAGCTCCGCGTCCTCGCGCTGCAGCAGCTCCTCCTCGCCCAGCCGGCCGGCGGAACACCGGACAATGTCCAGCTGCCCTGCACCAGCCCGGCCTGCACCAGACGGCCTCGCGTCGGCCGACCCCGCGCTGTCCGGCCCTCTACCGGCCGTCCCGCCAGCCAAGTGCGGCCATTTCCGCGTGCTGAGCGTCACCGCCTTCACCGCGTGCCCGTCCACCGCGGGCACCAGGTAGCCGCTCCCCCCGCGGGCAAGCGGCTCGGGGAAGACGGATCTTGGATAGGCCAGCGTGATGATCGCCATGCTCGCATACGGGATCTCGCCCAGCGCGGCGGCCGCTCCGCCGGCCCCTGGCACCCCGGCCAGCAGCCGGCCGGCCGGCCGCGCGGGGAGAGCGAGTATGACAGCATCCGCCGCCACCGACTCTGGCACGGCAGCCGAGCCGACAGTGAGCCGCCACCCAGTCGCGGTTCGCGCCAGCTCCCGCACAGCCGAGCCGGTCCGCACGACGGCGCCGGAAGCGTCCGCCACAGCGGCGGGCAGCGTGCCAAGCCCGCTGGCCAGCGAGGTGAACACTGCGGCGGCCTTGCGGGCTGCTCCCCCATCTGCTCGCGTCCTTACCTCGCCTTCCTGGGGCGCTCGCCCGTCCTCCCGCGTCTCCCGCGCTGCTGCCTCGGCTTCGCCCTTCTCCGGGGGCAGCGCCGGGAGCAAGGACCCGCTGCCTCGGCGAGGGACCGGTGCCGCAGCGAGGCCACGGCCAGTGCTGGCAGCGTGGCTTCAGAGGAGAGCTGGGCTGACGAACCGGCGTACACCCCGCCGAGCAGCCGATCCACGAGGCGGTCCACGACCTCTTGGCCGAGCCGGGTCGCGGCCCAACACCAGGTAACTACCCGGCGGTATCGCCGCCAGCAGGCGCGTGACGATGCCGTGGGGATCGTCTCGTCCGGGATGCAGTGCAAGACGCCGATAAGCATGACAGCGACCGGGTGGGCAAAGTTCCGCTCCCGTGCACACAACCCAACTTGCAACGGTCGTTGTCGACGTAGACCACGTGGGTATCCGGGGCGACGCGCTGCGCCACCTCGTGCGTATTGCAAGCGGCCGGGATGCCGGTGCCGATGTCCAGGAACTGCCGGAGGCCGGCTTCGGCGGCCAGGTACCTGGTCGCCCGGCCGAGGAAGGCCCGGTTGGCGCGGACCCGGTAGTGGCCCACATCATAAGCTCCGGCCTCCGGGTGCCGGCCGGACGCGGGCCAAACTTAATGCGCCCGCGGATGTATCACGGAGGCCGGCTGGCTCTCCGGACATGCTGAGGAGCGCCTGCGGGCGACGCAGGCGCTGGCTTCCCGGCCGGCAGCGGGAGCGGCCGGCCGGGCAGCCGGGGATCAGAACCCCTCGGTAAAAGGAGGCCCACGATGTGGTCCGTGCCCTATGACCTGAGCATCGACACTGCCCGGGCCGACGCGCTCTTCGCATCCGCGCTGCAGATCTCCGACGAGCCGAGCGCGGTGCAGGTGAAACGGGCGATCGACGTGGCGACCAGCGCCCTCGGCGACCTAGGCTGCGCGGCCAGGGTCGCACAGGAGTTCGGCGAGCACCCCGAGACCGCGGTCACCAGGATGCGCTGGGCCAGGGACGAGGTGGCCTGCGTGTTCGGCGGCTCGCCGTCGGACCCCGACTACGCCCCCCGGCCCGTCCGGCCCGGCGGCGCCCTGCCTGCTAACGCCCTGCCTGCTAACGCCCTGCCCGCTAGCGCCTGTCCCGCTCCTCGGCTGCCCGGCGACATGACCGGACGGCGGCCGGGCCGCGACCTGCTGCTGGCCTGCTAGCGGCCGATACGCGTCACGGCCAGCCGACGGCGATCTCGGCCGAGTCAGCCAGCCGCAGCTTGCGCCGGACCCGCTCGTAGAACGTGGTGTGGCCGAGCCGGACGACCAGTTCGATCCGGTCGCCCGGTTCCACCTCGGCGGCGACGTTGCCGTCGGCCTCCACGGCGAGCCGGCCGCTAGATGGCAGGACGTTCAGGGTCAGCTGGTCGCCGACGGAGACGACGAGCCCGCGATTGTAGGCCGAATGGGGTGCGGCCGGCGTGACCAGCAGCGCCTCCACCGCGGGGCTGACGATCGGGCCGCCGGCGGAGAAGCTGTACGCGGTCGAGCCGGTCGGTGTCGCCACCACGATCGCGTCGGCCGCGTAGCTGACGAACGGGCGCCCCGCGGCTTCCACCGCGATGGCGGCGGTCTTCTGCCCGGGAAACCGGACGAACGCGATGTCGTTGAACGCCGTGATCAGCTGGCCTCCGATGACTGCATCGACGGCCAGGCGCGGTTCGGTGGTGAACTCGTGGTTCTCGATCGCGGACAGCGCGTCGGGCAGATCGGGCACGTCGACCTCGGCCAGGAACCCGAGCTTGCCCAGGTTCACGCCGAGGACCGGGGGGCGCTGCGTGTCGGCCAGCCGCATGGCGCGCAGCATCGTGCCGTCGCCGCCCAGGCTCACCAGCAGATCCGCCCGCTGCCGGAGCTCGGCGGCGGTCACCGCCTCGGCGGTGCAGGCCAGCCTGCGGACCTCGGTGTCGATGCCGAGAACCTGGATGTCACGGCGGTCGGCCCACTCCAGGATCGACCCGACCGCCCCGGTGCAGTCCCGCTCGGGGTGCAGCACTATGCCGACGACGTGCATGCGCTCAAGGTACTAAACGAGCCGGCCGGGCGTAAGCGGCGGCTGCTACCGTCCGGGCAGCAGCACGCTCAGGCAGGTCACGCAGCCTTCGAGCTTCTCGAACTCGCTGATGTCCACGACGACGGGCGTGAAGCCCAGGTCCTCGAGGAGCCCGGCGGTGCGGGGAGCGGACGCGGCGATCAGCACGCGGTCGCCGCCGAGCGGTACGACGTGACTGCCGCCCTCCTCGGCCACCGGGCGCACCGCCGGGAACAGTTCGGCCGGCACCAGTTCCGGCAGCAGCAGGAACGTGCCATCCGGCAGCGCGGTCACCGCGGACTTCAGGTGCAGCACGTTACCCAGCGGGACGCCGACCACGGTGCGGCCGAGCGGCGCCAGCAGCGCGCGCAGCTGGCGGATGCCCTCGCCGTTGGTCCGCCCGCCGCGGCCGACGTAAACCGTGCCGCCTGCCTGCAGCACGTCGCCGCCGTCGAGAGTCCCTGGCTCCTCGATGCGCGCCGTCCGCAGGCCCAGCGACCGGACGGCCTGCGCGACGCCGTCGACCTCCGGTCGGCGGACCGCAGCACCCGGGCGGGTCAGCACCGCCAGGTCCTCGCAGACCACCACGGCGTCCTCGACGAAGACCGAGTCCGGGCAGTCTTCGGCGGGGGGAGCCGGCCGGATCGCCCAGCCGCTGGCCGCCAGCGCGTCGCCATAGGCCGCATGCTGGGACCGGGCCAGTTCCACATCCACCGGCGTGCGGCTGATGTGGGTGACGATGCCCCCGGCCAGCCTGCTGCTGGGCCGCCGGACCAAGGCTGTGCCGTTCATCGGCATCGCTCCCTTCGTGACTGGGGACTCATCCTGTCACCCGGCCGGACGCCGGCGCCTGGCAGGATGGACCCGTGGCGGGCATCAGCGGCGATACCGGCCAGCCGAGCGTCCATGCGGCGTGGCGGATGGCGCAGGCCGCAACGGCCGCCCGGCACACGGAGGCGCTCCTGGCGGCCGAGGCCCTGCTGACGGACATCGTGCGGCTGGCCGAGGCGCGCACGCTTGCCGACCTCGGCTCCTTCCGCGAGGAACTGTCGGCCCGCCGCCGGGTTAACGTTCTGTCATGACCGCAGATGGGGTGGAGGTCGAGGTCGGGGGCAGGACGGTGCGGATCTCCAATCCGGGCCGGGTGTACTTCCCGGCCCGCGGGGAGACCAAGCTGGACCTGGTCCGCTATTACCTGTCGGTCGGCGACGGCATCGTGCGCGCGCTGCGGGAGCGGCCGTGCATGCTGCACCGGTTCCCGTCCGGGGTCGCCGGGGAGAAGGTGCACCAGAAGCGGGTCCCGGGTGGTGCGCCGCCGTGGCTGGAGACGGTCCGGCTGCACTTCCCCCGCTACGGGCGGCACGCCGACGAGCTCTGCGTGACCGAGCTGGCCGCGGTGATATGGGCGGTGCAGATGTCCACGGTCGAGTTCCATCCGTGGAACTCCCGCCGGGCCGACACCGAACGACCCGATGAGTGGCGCATCGACCTGGACCCCGGGCCTTCCTGCGAGTTCGCCACGGTGCGCCGGGTGGCCCGGATCGCGGGCGAGATTCTCGGCGAGCTCGGCGCGACCGGATGGCCCAAGACCTCTGGCGGGGCAGGCCTGCACATCTACGTCCGGATCGAGCCCCGCTGGGGCTTCGCTGAGGTGCGGCGGGCCGCGCTCGCCTTCGCCCGCGAGGTCGAGCGGCGCGCCCCGGACCTGGTCACCACCACCTGGTGGCGTAAGGACCGGGATCCGGCCTTGCTGTTCGTGGATTACAACCAGAACGCGCGCGACCATACGATCGCCAGCGCTTACTCCGTCCGCGGCGTGCCGGAGGCGACCGTCTCGACCCCGATCAGCTGGGATGAGATCGACCACGTCGATCCAGGCCAGTTCACCATCGCCACCGTGCCCGCACGCTTCGCCGAACTCGGCGACCTGCACCAGGGCATCGACGACTCGGCCTACTCACTCGACACCCTGCTGGACTGGGCCGACCGCGACGGACTTGACTAGGAGCCAAACATGATCAACGGGATGCACGCCATCGTTTTCTCGCCCGAGGCGGACAAGGTCCGCGACTTCTTCGCGGACGTGATCGGCCTGTCCAGCGTCGACGCGGGCGGAGGCTGGCTCATCTTCGCCCTGCCGCCCGCTGAACTGGCGGTTCATCCCGCCGACGGGGAAAGCCGCCACCAGCTCTACCTGATGTGCGACGACATCCATGCCACCCTCGCCGAACTGCGGGCCAGGGGAGCCGAGGTGGCGCAGGAGGTCTCCGATCAGGGCTGGGGCCTGGTGGCCGCGATTCGCCTGCCCGACGGCACGGAGTTTCCCATCTACCAGCCCCGGCACCCTTCGCCGCACTGATCCCGCCGCCCCAGCACCCCTCCCCTCACCGAGCCGGTTTAGCGTTAGGGGTATGACTAGGCGCAGGGTGCTATTCATCGGGGGCAGCGGGGTCATCAGCTCGGCGTGCTCGCGGGTCGCGGTCGACAGCGGCATCGAGCTGTTCGTGCTGAACCGGGGCCGGAGTACCGTGCGGCCGCTACCGCCCGGCGTGAACATGCTGCGGGCAGATATACGGGAACCGGAGACCGTTCGGCCCGAGATCAAGGACCGTGACTTCGACGCGGTCGTGGACTGGGTCGCCTTTACCCCGGGGCAGGTCCGCGCCGACATCGACCTGTTCCGCGGGCGGACCGGCCAGTACGTGTTCATCAGCTCCGCCTCGGCCTATCAGACGCCGCCGGCGCGGATGCCGGTCACCGAGTCGACGCCGCTGCGCAACCCCTACTGGCAGTACTCCCGCGACAAGATCGCCTGCGAGGACCTGCTCGTAGCGGCGTACCGGGAGGAGGGCTTCCCGGCCACGATCGTGCGGCCGTCGCACACCTACGACGCGACGCTGGTGCCGTTCGACGGCGGGTGGACGGTGCTCGGCCGGATGCTCGCGGGCAAGCCCGTCATCGTGCACGGGGACGGGACCTCGCTGTGGACGCTGACCCACCACGACGACTTCGCCCGCGCGTTTGTCCCGCTGCTCGGGCACCCGCGGACCCTCGGCGAGGCCATCCACATCACCTCCGACGACGTGCTCACCTGGAACCAGATCGCCG
>WNGR01005508.1_pt1 | contig 13559 bp, 8 predicted proteins | sample 5407581 | NCBI WGS metagenome assembly WNGR01 (sample SAMN13153383, study PRJNA577476) | soil metagenome | isolation source: 80 cm soil or saprolite under Garry oak tree replicate 2 | place: USA:California | collected 2016-06-15 | reverse complement strand
TCGCACTAGCCTCAGTTTTACCGCCCCCAGAGAGCGAACACGACTCCAAGCCCCTACTGGCGCGGTCGTGCCTGGTGGAGGGTTGTATGACTACGCGCTGCGATAGCGCTCGAGGCCGAGGTTCTCGACGATTTTGCGCTGCACCGGGTCCATGTCCGCGAGGACGGTTCGCACGAAGGGCTTCTTGGAGCCAGATCCGGCGGGGGTAGAGGAGCGTCACCTCGTAAGTATCGGTGAGTGTGTCCATCATCTCCACAACGCTTAAGGGGATGCCGGCCTTGGCGAGCTTGCGCCGCAACAGGTTGAGCAGCAACAGGGCGAGCACGCAGTAGAAGGAGTGCACCCTGGAGCTTCTGGTCCGTCCAGTGGAAGGTGGGTCGGAAGGTTAGATAGTGCGGATCCTTTACACGTCGAAAGTTGGCTTCGATGTGGTGTTGGGAGCGGTAGGCGAGAACGATCTGCTCATCGGGCCAGTCGGTGCGGTCGGTGAAGAGCAAAGTCTTGCCCAGCAGGGTCGCGCGGGGCTGCTGATAAGCCTTATCCCGAAAGTGGAAGGAGAGTCGCGGCAGGCCCGCGCGCCTCTTGCGCACCTGAACGGCAAAGAGATCCGCCAGGTGGCGACCTCGCAGAATCTCCTTCACCTTCTTCTGCACTCCCTCGACGGTTGGCGCTTTCCCCCGGGAATCGTTGCGGCGATTTGCGAGCCGGATCCTGAGTTTCTGCAATTTTCCGCTTGCGCTTGGCGATCTCGCGCGAAATGGTTTGCGTCTGGGAGTCGAAGAGCTGTTGGTTGAAGGTGCACAGGATGGTGCGCTCGATTCCGAAGACCACTTTACAGGTCCGGTAGGACCAGACGGCAGGGAGCTGGGTGGGATCGAGTCTCTGCATCACTTTGCGTGAGATGCTCAGTAGATCCTCGTGCTGGGTGGGAACTAAGGAGCCCACGAAGTGAAAGGGGCTGTCCCCGACCTGCTCCAGGTTTTCCTTGGAGTTGTTGCCTTTGTTTAAAACCAGAGTGATGTCGTAAGCCCCGTGGGTCATAGAACGCAGCGTTCGAACAGTTCCGCGGCGACGCTGTGGAAGGTTACGGAGTCGTGCTGATTCCCCGCATAGGTGTGATGAAACAGGGGAACCTCGCCATCGGAGGTAGCCAGGAGGGGCCAGGCCCAGAATCCGAAGGTTATCTCTCGTCCCTCTTTGCTGTGACCTTGTTGCGGTAGCTTGGCGCCGGCATTGACACTGTCCAAGAAGGTGAAAAAGTTGGTGGCGTCAAAGAGCAGGCAATGCAAATCCAGACCGAAACGCGAAACCGCGGCGCGGGAAAGATCTCGTTCGATGCCACGATTTGCTTTTCATCGACGCGTTCCCTGTTGTCTCAAAACCGCTGACTGGTGAGTTGTCCGGAAGACAGGGGCAGGAGGCGGTGCAGAGCGGTTTTCTGGTACCAATCCGCGATCTGGGCTTTGCTACAAGGGGCGATGCAGCGGTTGAGGGCTGCGATCAGCGATCAGGAGGTAGTGACCGACGGAGGGTCCTGGGCACCCCGTTTGGACACGTGCCGATCAGCGGTGGCGAGGGGCTCGATGGCCTGAGCCATATCCCACACGGCTGCGGAGGCGCCGAATTCATAGATGGCGACCCGGAGCGGTTCGGGACGCATCGGGCGATCGAGGATGCTTTGCGGAGGGCCGAGGTAGATGGTCGAAACAATCTTGGGCTGGACGCGCTGCCATTCGCATAAGTAATAATAGGGTTTGCCGCGAATGACCTTTTGGTGAGGCTCGGTATATTGTTAGGTCGTACTATACGCTACAGGTAGTATGTCAAGAGCAAAAAGACCCAACATAATGGTTAGATAGACAGGAAAACTGCACAAGATAGGAGTCTACCGCCAAGGAATCGGATTTACAAAAGTTAGGTCATAACAAATCCTGCTACATGGACTGAGGCGAGGTGGGGCACAATGCGGCGCAGAGGATCTGGGCGACTCAGCTTCGCGGAGATCAAGCCAGCGGGTCAGGAACGGAGAATCTGTTCCGCACCGCTCGCCAAATATCAGAGATGCGCGAGCACAGGCGGATATGTTAAATCACATGCGGAAATGTTCGCGAGGATAGGAGGGCTTCATGAGAAAGGACAGTCGCCAGTTAATGGATCGCCGAGACGTTCTGAAATCCTCCGCCGGCATCTTGGGAACGTCGTTGCTCACGCCTGACGCCATGAAGTTGTATCCGAAGAATGTCAACGCGAACTCGCGGCCCTCCGATTTGAAAATCACCGATCTTCGGGTGGCGACGATTGTGAAGCCGGGGCCAAGCCCTTGCTCCATTATTCGAATCGACACCAACCAGGGCGTGAGCGGACTCGGCGAAGTCCGCGATGGCGCGAGTCCAACCTACGCGCTCTTCCTGAAGAGCCGCATTGTGGGCGAGAACCCTCTCCAGATCGACAAACTTTTCCGCAAAATCAAGCAATTTGGCGGACACGCGCGGCAGGCCGGTGGAGTCTGCTCCATCGAGATGGCGCTGTGGGATATCGCCGGCAAGGCTTACGGCGCGCCTGTGTATGCGATGCTCGGCGGAAAATTTCGCGACAAGATTCGCATCTATGCGGACACGGAAGAATCAAAGGACGCCAAGATCTACGCGCAGCGCATGAAAGAACGCAAAGAAAAAATGGGCATGACCTGGCTAAAGATGGATTTGGGCATCGAAATGGTGGCGGACACTCCGGGCATGGTGACGAATCCTTCGGATCTAAATCAACGGGAGAGGGATCAACTGCCGCATCCGTTTTTGGCCATTGAAGTCACCGACAAAGGGATTGGCATGCTCGAGCAGTATGTAGCCGCGGTACGCGACGCGGTCGGCATGGAAATCCCGCTCTCGATGGACCACTTGGGTCACCTCGGCGTCAAGTCGATCATCCGGCTGGGCAGGGCTTACGAAAAATATAATTTGGCGTGGATGGAAGACGTGATTCCGTGGAATTACACCGAGCTGCTCAAGCAGATTTCAGACCAAAGCCCAACGCCGATTCTCACGGGCGAAGATACTTATCTCAAAGAGCCATTTCGCGTTTTATGCGAGGCCCACGCCGTGAGCAAAATTCATCCGGACCTCGCCACTTCCGGCGGGATCCTGGAGACGCACAAGATCGGAGACATGGCTGAAGAGTTTGGCGTGCCCATGGCTATGCACTACGCTGGAACACCGATCGGCTGTATGGCTTCCGTGCATTGCGCCGCGGCGACGCAGAATTTCCTCGCGTTGGAAAACCACTCGCTGGATGTGCCGTGGTGGTCGTCGATGGTCGAAGAAGGAGTCAAGACTCCAATTGTCGAGCACGGCTGGATCGCCGTACCGGACCTCCCGGGGCTCGGTGTGACTCTGAACGAAGCTGTTGTGCGACAGCACCTCGCTTCGGGCACGGGCTACTTCGACCCAACGCCCCAATGGGATAACGAACATTCGTGGGATCGGCTGTGGAGCTGAGAAGAGAACATTGCCGCTAATATCCGGCCCGATGGGAGTAACTGGCCCGTGCCCGTAATTGTGCTAGCTTGCGAAAAACCGTGATTCGGGGCGGCCTTCCTAGGGCTTGGACGATTCGACCCCAGGTCAAGATTCACATTTTCTCGAATCACCTAACCAGTCGGTACGAGCGGTATTTTTCTGGGCGCATTTATGACACCTTGGGGCACAGAAAGTGGATGATCATGCTCAATTTTTTTGACACGTCCCCAGTCGTCAATACATGTGGGCTAAAAACAAGTTTTCGGCGAGAAGGCAAGCCTTCGTAATGATACTGTAGCGTATAGCGGTGCCTAATTATTGATGCGCAATCAGCTATTGTAAGGAAACAACGACAAGGATTGATTAATGATTGAGAAAATTATTGACAAGCCTGGTTCCATAGGATTATAAGGCGCTGTGTGGTGCGGGGAACTTCCGGCAGTGAACACTTTTGTTCTGACCCTCATTGGGGTGATTTCGGGTTGGAATTTGCTTCCTTAAGGTTTGCGGGTTAATTGGGGTGAGATGCTGCGCTTTGTTTGAGTGCAATCAACGTGAATCACCGTGATCGTAGGTTTTGACTGATCGCGGAGGAGGGATCAGCATGGCTCACGTGTCCCGTCGCTTGGTTCAAATTCTCGGATTGAGCATGTTGGTATTGGTAGGTGCAAGTAACCTGCAGGCCCAATCGGACCGCGGTACCGTCACTGGAGAAGTTACTGATCCTAGCGGCGCCACAATTCCCGGGGTGTCAATAACTGCCACAAACGTCGGCACAGCCCTGGGCATCACGGTGATTTCCAGCTCGAGCGGAAATTACACGATCCCGCTTTTGCGGCCAGGAATCTACGACATTACGGCTGAAAAGGCTGGTTTCAAGAGGTACGTGCGTAGTGGCGTGGTTGTGGAAGTTGGACAGATCCTGGCGATAGGCATTCAGATGCAGATCGGAGAACGGACTGAAAGAGTTGAGGTCACTTCGGAGGCACCCCAGATCGAAAAGAACAGCTCCGATCGTGGCGCCGTAGTTAATGGGAGGGACGTGGTTGAGTTGCCCATTCTCGGCCAAGGCGAACAACGGAATCCCGGATTTTTTATGACTCTGGTTCCGGGCGTGACGGGCAGGGGAACTTCAGGCGGCGGATCACCCCGGATGCTGAATACGACAGTCAACGGGAGCCAAAGCGCCAGTAACGAATTTCAACTTGACGGAGCCCTGATTGGCAATGCCGCTGAATGGGCCGGGGACTTTCGCAATATACCATTCCCGCAGGATGCCGTCGCGGAATTCAAAGTGATTACGCTTCTTCCTCCCGCGGAATTCGGAAGGACAGGTCAGGGGATTACGACCTTTACGCTCAAATCCGGTTCCAATCAATTGCACGGCAGTGCCTATGAATTCCTCCGCAATGAAAAACTGGACGCCATCCCATTCTTTGTCAACTCGTCGCCTCCGGGCTGTGATGCCAATGGAAAAAAACAACCTCCATTTGTCCAACCGTGCCGGAGCGTCAACAAGCAGAATGAATTCGGCTTTACGGCTGGCGGACCCGTGGTGATTCCGAAGATCTATAACGGCAAGGACAAGACCTTTTTCTTCGGCTGGTACCAAGGTTTCCGATTGCGCAAACAACCCAACCAAAGCTTGGATACGCTTCCGACCGCGGCCATGCGCGGCGGTGATCTGAGCAATATCCTTGGCCCTCAAATCTCGACTTGCGGTACTGGAGCCCAGGCGTGTTTTGATGCGTTAGGACGGCCGGTGTATGCGGGAGAGATTTATGATCCTGCAACACAACGAAGCGTTGCCGCAGGCGCGACGGATCCAGTAACGGGACTGCCAAACACAAGCGGGTCGGCTGCTCTGATACGGGATGCCTTCGGTTTCAACAATGTTACCGGGTTTCCGATTGCGGGGATGGCCAATATCATCCCGGCCTCACGAATCGATCCCGTCGCAGCGAAGATTTTTACCTATTTTCCGGATCCGGTTCTGCCTGGACGGCAGTTCGGCTATACGGATAACTGGATAACTTCCTATTTGTCACTACAGAATAACAATCAGTGGGGAGCCAAGATCGATCACGCTATTTCCCAGAAGGACCGGATCAGCGGGGAGTTCATCTGGTCGAAAATATATAATCCCTCTGGTGGAAGGTGGCCCGGCGCCATTGGGGATGGCGGGATTTCCACGACGCACCAGTATGTGGCGCGTGTCAGTCAGGACCTGATTTTCACTCCAACTCTTCTTAATCATTGGACGCTCGGCTTCAATCGCTGGGCCAGTAGTTCTGTCTCGGCTGCCGGAACGGGTTGGCCGGCAACCCTGGGATTTAATGGCGTGCCTCAGACGGGGCCGGGAACTGTCTTTCCGGGCTTGAATATCGGCGGCTTGGGAAACACCTACGGGAACGGCGGGGAAGGGTATGATGTCACCAACGCGTACACAATTGACGAGAGTTTGAGTTGGACTAAGGGCAAACACGCGATCAAAGGCGGTTTTGGTTACATCAAAATGCAACAAAACGATGGTGGATTCGGCCGTCAGTCCGGATACCTGACATTCAACGCCGGTCAAACCTCATTGGCAGGGCCCTGGTACTCCGATAGCTGCAGTCCAGGTAGTGCGTGCCCTGGGATGGGAGCGGCAAGCTTTCTACTGGGGCTCGGCAGCTATGGTGAAGCCGACGTCTACGCTGCCAAAAACGCCGATAGAATGGGCCAGTATTCCGCTTACGTGCAGGACGACTTTAAAATGAATTCGAGGCTCACTTTGAATGTTGGTCTTCGCTATGATCTGCTCCTGCCCGTCGTCAACAAATACAATCAATTCTCGTGGATGGATCCCACAGTAATGAACACCACATACCATGTTCTGGGCGCGATGGTTTTCGCGACGCCCGGACGGCGCACTGGTGCGAGCACGTTCACAAAAGGTTTTGGCCCACGCATCGGGCTTGCCTACGCCTTTAACGATAAAACGGCTTTGCGCACCGGCTACGGAATACTCTATACGACAGGGGGCGCTCAGCGCTCCAGCCGAGGCTGCTGCAGCCAAGGGGGGTTCAATTCCACAAACAATCTTGGCGAGGACACCAGCACGGGGTTCACAGGACTCTTGCCGTCCTTCACGCTCGCTGGTGGTTGGCCGGCATCGAAATTCCCGGTGCCTCCGTTTATCGATCAGAATTATGCAATTGGCGGTGCGCCTCACCCAATTTTTCCGGGAGACGGACGTCCGCCCGATATTCAGAACTGGACGCTTAGTATCCAGAGGCAATTGCCGGGCCAAGTCCTGCTCGACGTGGCCTATGTCGGTACGGCAGGGCGGCACCTTGTGAGCCGCTTGAGGCCGACCAATCAGTTGAACAGCAAATACATACTTGATCCTACGATTGCCGGAACTTCGCAGGCGACTAGTCCACTTTTCAAGCTTATCAGCGATCCGTCTGTGCAGGCACTTTCCGTAGTCCAGGCCATGGCAGTCGATCCTGCCACCGGTGATCATTCCCCATTTCCGGGATTTCAAGCGCTGATGGCCGGCAATGCCACTCTCGGCCAGGCATTGCGTCCGTTCCCGCAGTATACGCAAGAGGCTAATTTTCAGATGCGAGATTTGATGGAAGGAGTCGGCGTCTCGGACTATCACGCTCTGCAAGTGCAGGCGCGGAAACAGTTTTCGCAGGGCTTAAGCTTCCTCGTATCCTATACCTGGTCCAAGACACTGACGAATGCCGAAAGCAGCTTCAACGAGTTTTCCGGATTCACGCAAGATGCTTACAACATCAAAGCCGAAAAAGCTCTGAGTATTAACGACTACCCCAATAACTTGGTGCTTTCCTACGAATACCAATTCCCGTTCGGTCCCGGGAAAAGGTTCGCGCATGTCGGTGGCCCGGCAGGCAAGGTTGTAGGAGGCTGGAGTGTGGCGGGAATCCATCAATACCAGAGCGGACGACCGAACATGATATATACCGGAACCAATCCGTACGCTCCTTATATTGGAGAAAACGGATTCCTCATGCGACCCAACGTGGTGCCGGGCGTGCCTCAAAGATCGCCTGCTTTCCTAAACGGGACCTTCGATCCGAACGGTACTGTCGTCAACGGACTTGACCAGGGCGCTCTGCTGAACCTCAATGCCTGGAGCTACCCCGCTTGGGGACAACTTGGCAACGCACCTCGGTCGAACGGCGGCATTCGCTTGCCCGCATACTACAATGAAGACATCTCCTTCGCGAAGCGCACCTTAGCGACCGAACGCGTCAACATTCAGTTCCGCGCGGATTTCCTGAATATTTTCAATCGTGTGGTCTTGGGTCCCGATCAGGGTGGAGATCAGTACGATTCAGCGCTGCAGAGTAACGCGCTAGCCTGGGGCTTTGGCGGATTTGGTCACCTGACGAGCCAAGGAAATTATCCCCGGGAAATTCAGTTCGGGCTGAAGATTAGCTACTAACTTTAGTCACTTAGATTTGACGAGGATGAGTTCGCTCCGCCGTGGGTTCGCTTCAGGAGCCAAAGAACTGCCCGGTGGGTGTGCGCTATATGTGGGATCGAAACGCAATCTTATTAATCGTCTTGGCTTCCTGCTTTGGTTTGCTTTTGCGGTGTCTCGCGTAGTCTGAATTCGTCCTCTTCCTGACCTTTCTTGATCAATTCCTCAAAAATCCGCAATTGCGCGGCACTGTTCTTCTTATCACCCAAATGGGCATAGAGTCCATACAGCTGATAATGCGCCTCTTTGTAATTGGGATTGAGCTGCAACGCTTTATTAAACGCTTCGAGCGCCCGCTGGTCCTCGCCTGTCCCTGCGTAGCACTTTCCCAGCAGAAAGTATGCCTCCTTCAATTCAGGATATGCAGCCGTGACCATTTGTAGAAGCGGGATTGCTTCCCGATAATTCTTCTGGTTGGTCAGAATGTCGGCCAGATAATAGCCGGCCAGAGCGTGGTTGGGTTCTTCCCGCAATGCCAGTCTGAGCTGATCCTGCGCGTTCTGAATGTCGTTTTTGCGCCAGTAAACCTGTCCTAACGCGAAATGCAGACCGGGGAATTTCGGGTCCTTTCGCAAGACCTCCTTGAATTCACGGATGGCATCGTCGAATCGTTCACTGTCTTCATAAACCTCGGCGTTGATCGCATGCAGGTATTCTGAATCGGGATAGCGTTTCGCCAGTTTCTCGCCGGATTTTTGCGCCGCGGCTCTGTAATCCACAACCAACTGGTAAAGGACTGGCGCGTCGTCGGGATAATCGGCCAGCAGGCCTTCCAGTTCCTGGATGGCTTCAAACAGGTGGCCCGAGGAACTCTGAGCCAGGGCGAGCAGATGACGCGCTTGAGGATCTTTAGGATTGCTGGCGAGCTCCTTTTGCATGGCGTCAATAGTCTTCTCGAAATCGTTGAGGGCGTAATACGAAGTTCCCACCAACCCATTCACACCGGGGTAAAGCGGAGCCCGCTTGAGTATGCTCTGGAAGATTTCAATGGACTCGGCGTACTTGCCTTCTGCCTGACAAACCACGGCCAAGGCCTTCAGGATCTCTGGGTCATCCGGCGCATCGACCAGAGCCTGGCGATAGAGCTTTTCGGCGCCGGCAAAGTCGCGAGCTTTCTGTAGCTCAGCTGCTTGAGAAAGCAAAGAGTCTGTTGTCTGCGGCTTTGCCCATGCGGCGGTCGCGAACATGGCGATGCCCAGAAGCAAATGAGCCGCAATCAACGTGCAAACAAGTCGCCTCAAGTTGGATTGCCGTTCGCCGGGCATTGCAAGTGCGATCTTCGCGGTCGTCAATTCTTAGTCGCCTCCCTATCTTTGTGGAATCCCCCAATTCTTTTCGTCTTGAGTTCACGTTCCTGGGCGTACAGCCGCTCAAACGTTTCCATTTCAGTCCGGGATTTGTCTGGCTGATTCAGCCGCTTGTAGATTCGTCCAAGTTGGTAATGGACACTTTTGTCGTTCTGGTCTAGTTCGGCAGCTCTCTCGAGGAGTTTTACCGCATCCTGAAGTTTCCCCTCGGCCGCGTAGCACTTTCCCAACAAATAATATCCCTTCATGTAGTTTGGCTCGGCGGCCACTACGATCTCCAGCAGCGGGACCGCATCCGAGACGTTGGAGGCTTTCAGCAGGATGTCCGCCAAATAGAAGTTCGCTCTGGGGAGGTTAGGATCTTCGGCCAGCGCCAGGCGCAATTCCTTCTCCGCGTTTGGATAGTCCACCTTGTAGTAGTAGGCCTCGCCCAGGCCGAAATGGACACCGGGAAAATTCGGGTTCTGCGCCAGCACCTGCTTGAACTCGTAAATCGCCTCAGGATATTTCTCCTGCTCAACATGGCTTTGCGCGCGCAGCGCCAGGATGTATACCGAATTTTGATCCAGATTGCTCAACTGGTCGATGGCCTCCAGGGTGGATGACTTCAGGAACCGGATCAACTGATAGAGCACCTGTTTGTCATTCGGATCCTGCTCGAGCAGAATTTCGTATTGCCGCAAGGCATCGGCGTTGCGGTTCAATGAACGATACGCCTGCGCTTCATAGAAATGCGCTCGGCGATACTTGGGGTTCGCCTCGAGTTCCTTGTCAAAATACGAAATGGATTTTTCGAACTGGTTTAGCCCGAAATACGAGAGCCCCAGATAGAAATTCACTTCGGGATACTGAGGAGCGCCGGCGAGTACTTTCTGAAAAGTGTCGATGGATTCGTTAAACTTCAATTCGGTCTGATAAATGATTCCCAATCGCTTAAAGATTTCGGGCTGGTTGGGGTATTTGCCCGCCGCTTCCAGATAGATTTTCTCTGCTCCCGCAAAATCCTCACTCTTCTCTGCTTCCCCGGCAATCCGAAGGTATTCCTCCGGGCTCTGGTCTTGAGATAAGAGTCGGCCGCTGCCCATAGAAAGCAGGAATACCAGCGGCAGAACACCGAAGATGGAGTGATGTTTCGGCGAATTAAGCATGAGACCTAATTATATTATGGGCCGTGATTCGAAACCTCTCAGCCGCCCTGCTCACGCGCTGAAAACTCGGCGCGAATGGAACTTCGTTCGGCGCCTCCGCCGGCGCTCGTACCAGTTGGAAGTTCCGCTTCACCGCTCCTCTTTCCTGGTAAATAGAGCTGACCAGCCCGGCGGATCAGAGTGACCTTCCTCCTTGTTGCTTTCGAGGCGAACTTCCCGGAGCCATTCCAGATCAAATGACTCCAGGAAATCGTATCGGATCTCTTCTTCCGTCACGCCGGAAGCGGTGGCATTCGCTTCGTGTTCGTTAACACGAGAAGCCAGAAGCAGAAACTTTGTGCCAGGATGCGAAAGCGCCCGCAACGATTCAAGATACGCCGGCAAGTTCTGGTCTCTCACCACGTGATAGCAACCGCGATCGTAGATAAAGTCAAAAGGCTTCAGCTCGGGAGGACGTAATACGTCGGCGAGAAGCCATTGCACTGAAACCCCTGCCGCCGCACCTTTGCGCTGCGCCTGGCCCAGGGCGGTTGGCGCGATATCGATTCCAGTAACATCGAACCCTTTGGCGGCGAGATAAATTGCGTCTGACCCTGAACCACAGCATAAGTCAACGGCGCGGCCGGGCCGGACTTTACCCTCGGTGACAACTTTCACCAATTCGTCGGCTGGGCGCCCGATGTCCCACACCGGAGGGTGACTGCCGCGGTAATCCACGTCCCAAAGTTCCAACAGACTCGTTCCTTTGGGACCGTGTGGAAGCACGCCGGCGGCAAACGGCCGATTCTTCAGCACGGTTTTATGGTTCGCGGTCGAGATCTCGATTGTGCCCGCTCCCTGGTCAGCCGTCGGTAACACCATCTGGAAAGTTCGGTTTCTCGCGGAGACGGTCAAGCGCGTCTGGTCGTTGTGAATCGCCAGCGCGGATTGCATCTGACTGTTCTTAACCCCGTGGGGTCGTACCTCAAAGATATGAATGAAACGGGCCGGACCGGAAATCCGCCGATTCGTCGCTTCGATCGTGAAATTGACGCAGCGAGATTCGGCGCCGGAGCTGGGTTTCGCCCGAACTACACCGGTTGCCGGTAGCAGCGTTTCCCATGATATGTCTCCTGTTGGCTCTTGAACCTCGCCTTTCCGCCCCGATACTCTTGGCACTCCTATTGAACACAAACGCCAACCTTCAGGCAATGCTCCATCGAGAGTGAGGATCTGGTCATCCACAACAACAATGGATGGTTTCAACGCGATGACGCGTCGAACCAAATGGGCCCTTGGAGCTTTATCCGAGGCGGAATTGGATTCCGGCAACGCCATCGTGCCAACCGCGTATGTAAACGATGCATTCTCCTCAAACACCGTCATCGCCGATCCCGAGCTCTCGTTGCCAAAAATCAAGCCGGAGATCGGGGCGTACGTATCGCCAGCACCCAGTGAACGCGCGACATTCGCCAATTCGCGTGCGTCGACAGCTGGAAGGACCAGGGCTCGATCACGTGCTCCACAAGCAGGGCAACATAGCGCATGGCTGGTTAGCGTCGCAATCAGCTGTGGGTTTATCCAGCATAAGAGAAGGACGACACCGAACTTTTTGAGGCCAAACATTGATACCAGAGTTCAATGGACGGGCGCCGGAGCAAAACGCTGGCGACTACGCTGTTCTCTGCCTGACTTTCGCTACTTGACGGCTCAGGATGATAGCACGGTCCCAGTCCTGCCACAATCCACGGTGCTTGTCCGCTTGTCCAGCTTGTCCAGGGCTTGTCCGCGCTTGTCCGCAGCAGGTTCGGAACTTTGGCAGGGGAAGCTTTTTGGGCAGCAGAAGATTGTTTATTGAGACTCCCCACGCCAAAAGGCGGGGGATTCTTTGGAGCACGGGCCGCCGCTGCGCGGGGTTATGTGAGCCTGAAACTCAACTAGAGCCGGAGCCCCTCAGATCAGACTTGCTCAATTTAGATTTAGAATCTCCATTACAATTTGGCTCGGCAGCTAAGGCCGCATTTAATCTGGAGCGTTCCTGCCCGATTTGGAGCATGGCTCCGGTAGTGGCGATTATGTAGATGGTGGCGGGCGTTGTCCTGAAAAGGAGAACGGCCCGACCCCGCTGGGGACTTTGAGCCAACCGGGCCGGGCCAAGTTGAATTTGACATAGGAAGGTTAGCATGAAAGCCAAACCACAGGAGAAAAACAAAAGAGCAACCAACCATCCAACACAGCACCATTGGCACGAGATGAACCGCAAATAGCGACGGGAGACCATGCGGAAAATCCAGAGCGAAGACCGCAGCCTGGAAGTGATCCATCCCGACGCCGCGGGCATTGATATCGGCAACGAATCCCACTACGTGGCGGTACCGCCGGGCCGGGACAGCCAACCGATACGATGCTTCGGCTTGATACCTCGCAGCAGCCTTATGTGTCAACTCGAGCAATCGTTTCTCCACGCCGCCGGCGAGAACTTTGCGGCGGTACTTGGGGCAGCAAACGATGTGATATTTGCTGCTGTAAACCTAGCATCATTGGGAAAGTATACACCTTCGCTTTTTGTTTGCCAAAGGTTTTCTAGGAGCTTTATATAGGAGCTTTATATCCCCATGCCCGAAGGCAGGGGCTCCCACTCTACTTCACTCAAAAACGTCACCAGTCTGTTAAGGAACAGTACTCAAAGGGGCTGGAGCCGTGTGACAAGTCTTTTTCTGCTCCGCGCGTGCAGCCCTGCATGCAGGTCCCGTGCAAATAGTGGTTGACAAGCAATATCCACCACTTTAAAACCTCCCGTGGTCTCTAAATATCGGTTTGCAGCTTGTCAGACAACGGCCATTTAAGGAAGCCTGCGCGCAACACTTCTTTACTTCTTGCGATCATGTGCTCCGCGGGACAAAACTTTAATGACCATGGACCGTCAGGCTGCTTGAGCTTGCGGAGATGAATATGCCAAAACGACTGCTGAGGAGAATTGTACCGCTGGGTGTCACCCTATTCATGTCAGTCGGTGCTGTGGTTTCGCAGACAAAGGCTGACATTTTTAACGTCAAGGATTACGGAGCAACGGGGAAGAAGGCGGACGACGCCAGGACCGCCATTCAAAAGG